>Ga0134065_10000200_pt1 | contig 10926 bp, 10 predicted proteins | sample 15_taG_29_FD_94471 | JGI IMG/M metagenome (GOLD analysis project Ga0134065, IMG submission 94471) | Grasslands soil microbial communities from the Angelo Coastal Reserve, California, USA - 15_D_Wat_20cm_2_24_1 metaG | ecosystem: Environmental > Terrestrial > Soil > Grasslands ... | reverse complement strand
GTTGGCGCAGCACCCACGCGAGCGCGATTTGGGAAGGGGTCGCGTCATAGCGCTTCGCGATCTTTTTGAGCGTCGCGTTTTCGAGCAATCCGCGCCCGTGACCAACCGGAGAGTAGGCCATTATTGGAATCTCATGCTTCTGGCTCCATTGCAGGAGACCGGATTCAATCTCCCGGTTTTCAAGATTGTAGAGAACTTGATTGGCGGAACATGCGAAACCGTTCTCGATGTCGAGCAGCTCCTTCATATCGTCGACATCAAAATTCGAGACACCCCAGCGTTTGATCTTTCCAGCAGCCCGGAGTTTCTCGAATGCCTCGACTGCCTCCGCGAGCCGCGTGCTTCTTTCTCGCCAATGCAAAAGGTAAAGGTCGATCGCGTCTGTTCGAAGACGTTTGAGACTGCGCTCGCACGCTTTTGGCAATTCGGTGCGTGACGCGTTATGCGGATACACCTTGGAGACAACGAACACGCGATCGCGCTGATCCTCGATTGCATCGGCCACGACTTCTTCCGCGCCGCCTTCGCCATACATCTCTGCGGTATCGATCAATGTCATGCCCAACTCGATTCCGAGCCTCAATGCGGCGATCTCATCCTTGTGGGCTCGTGTATTCTCGCCCATGCGCCAAGTACCCTGACGGAGTACTGGAACGCGCTCGCCATCCGGAAGCGTGACGGTTTTCATTTTCATGTCCATGCTCGCGTCCGTAATCATAATCGATTTGGTTGACGAATTCGGCGGTCACACGGTCGCTACAGATCTTGCGTTTTCGAGAGAGGAGAACGATTGGAGAACTCATGGCCAAGAAAATGCGGGCAGTGCAGATTCCAAAGGCAAAGGGACCGTTGGAAGTGGTGGAGCGGGAGATTCCGGAACCCAAATCAGGTTGGGTCCGGGTGAAAGTTGACGCGTGCGGCGTTTGTCACAGTGACTCGTTAGTCAAAGATGGACTCTGGCCGGGGATCCAATATCCGAGAATTCCCGGTCATGAGGTGATCGGCGTGATTGATGCCGTCGGGTCCGACGTTCCGGATTGGAAATCGGGGCAGCGGGTGGGCGTTGGGTGGCACGCTTCGCATTGCGGACATTGCGATTCGTGTCGGCGCGGCGATTTCTTTGCCTGCCAGGTGGAATTGCTTACGACGGGAATCTCGTTCGATGGCGGGTATGCCGAATACATGGTCGCACCGGCGAAAGCGCTCGCGTCTGTGCCGGACGATTTGAACTCAGTTCAGGGCGCGCCATTGATGTGCGCGGGAATCACAACGTTCAACGCATTGCGTAACAGCGGCGCGCGAGCCGGTGATCTTGTCGGCGTACTTGGGATCGGCGGACTTGGTCATCTCGGTGTTCAATTCGCGGTGAAGATGGGGTTTAACACGGTGGCGATCGCGCGCGGAAAGGACAAGGAGCCGTTGGCGAAAAAGCTCGGTGCGCGGCATTACATCGACAGTCAATCGTCGGATCCGGCGGCGGAACTGAGCAAGTTAGGTGGCGCCAAAGTTGTCATCGCGACGGTGACCAACGGCGACGCAATGGCGTCGGTGCTGGGCGGACTTGGACCTAACGGAACGCTCATCGTGATCGGCGCGGCCGGCCCGCTCCCGGTCGATCCGATTCTACTGATCACGGGACAGCGTTCCGTCAAAGGCTGGTACTCGGGGACCTCAATCGATTCACAGGATACGCTCAAATTCAGCGCGTTAAATGGGGTGCACTCGATGAACGAAGTTTTTCCGCTCGATCGAGCAGCGGACGCCTACGACCGGATGATGAGCGGCAAAGCGCGGTTTCGTGTGGTTCTTGATATTGGAAAAAAAGCTGAGCTCTGAAACTTGCGAACGCGAAGTCTCCTGGCGCGAGTTGCAAGAAAATTTCGAAACACTTTATTCGCTGCGTTTTCCGTCTGGGGCTTCACTTTGCTTGAGAATAATGGTCACTGGTGTTCCCTTGCGGATGAGCAGGGCGATGTCCGCAATATCCTCTTTCATCATGGCAATTCCCTGACCCGGACGATTTGCATCGCGGGAGTCCATTGTTTGCTCGTTGTCATCGGTCGTGACAGCAATTTCGGAAGTGCTCGCCTGTCGCTCTTCCCCGACCCCATAAAGCACATAGCCAGCGTGCTCGAGATCGATTCGCGGCGTGGCTTCTTTCTGCATTCCATGATCTGCCTGCAGCGCTTTGCCGTTTTGCCAAAAGGATTTCGTCGCTACTTTCGTCTCAATCTCTGACCTTCGCGTCGGCGGCAGCTGCGCAGAGACAATCGGATATTGAGTAAAAAAACCACGGTTATCGTGCACAACCAAGCGGTTGTTTGGAAGATCAATCGTAATGGCGAAATCGAGCCGCGGCACCAGCAGTTTTTCTCCCGGCCGGATCAATGTGGAATCGAGATTGTTTACACGCATGATCGCCTCAGCGCTCGAGTCGAGTTTTCGCGCGATCGACGAAAGCGCGTCGCCCTGGTTCACGATGTATTCCGTTTTGCGCGGCGAAGGTTCTTTCGAGAAAAAGATTTGCGTATCGACGTTGCCGAGAAGGTCGCGCAATTCACGGGTCACCGGCGATTTGGGCTCGAGAACGAGCGCCTTTACCAGAATTTCGCGGGCTTCGTTCAATTTTCCTTCACGTACCGAGTCCTGCGCCTGTTTCAGTCTTTTTACGTTAGGGTGAACGTACTTTACCCACGGAATCGACTGCAACCTCGCCAGTTCCACTGGGCGAAAAGCGACATGCGCGAAATAGCCAGCGCCGCCGAAGATCGCAATGGCCAACAGGACAACCACACATTTTTGCCAGAATGACATTCCCGTTCACCTCCCCCGGGTGCCCTATTATTAATATCGTATCGCATGCGCGGTTTATCCGTGTTCGCTACCGCTTAGTTTTGCGAAGATGTGCTCGGATTAAGGCTGTCAGCGCTCGGCCTTGGATCCCGCAGTTGAGCCTGAAGAACCTCGACCATCTCAGCCACCTCGATTCAAACCAGTGTCTGAAAAATGAATAAGCTGATGATGATAGTTTGGAGGAGAAAGAAGATCGCGTAGAACTCGTGATAGCGTTGGTTCCGCGTGATTGCATCAGTCATCAGACCGGCGAAATAGAGCAGGCCACTAACGAAGTATACTGGTCCTAGTGCAAGAAAGTGAGGGACGCCTTTCAGCAGCGAATCAACAATATCGACCGGCGTAAACAGCCCGAAAAGGACAAAAAACGCGCGGTGATTCGCATAGTAGTGCGTCTTGTAATCGATGGCACGATCGACGTCGCTTTCCCGCGGAAACAATAAGAGTGACGCCAAATACAAGACGGTTGGCGAGATAAGGACAAAAACGAACAGAAAAAACGTCCATGGCTGCTGATTGCGCCATCGGTAGAAAATCCACCAGGCGATCACCAGGTAGAGGAAGAGATTAACGATCCAGATGGCATGTACCCAGTAAATCCGGCGATGGGAGCGGGCTTGCAGCATTTCGCCCACGCCGCCCAGCACTCGCGTCATACCCAGGGCGAGAATGATTGAGATAAGAACGGAGAGATACTCAAATGCGGCCATCAGCTAGAACCTTTGCCTTGCGAGTGTCAGTGCAAGCATGAATTCGCGAGTGCAAGGTCTAGTGACATCAAGCATGTTGACCTCGTCAATAACATAAACAAGGGCGCTCACTTTATGACCCTCCTGCGAGGCATCGTTCGATCAGGCAAAGGCAATTTTTCGTTCTGGCTTGCTAAACTGGAGTCTTACTACACGCAAAAGACAGGGATGAAGCTCTATCCAGGAACACTTACCTCACCGACGCAATCTTTCCAACGCCAAACGATAGCATTCGGCTTGAAAAGGAAGAATATGGCGGACGAGTCTCGGTGAGCCTGGCTCCGTGCAGGATATTTGGCAGAAAGGCTTTCATCCTTCGGCCGGACACAGACCACGGAAAGTTCGGTGACTCGCCAGAGAGAATTCTTGAAGTCGCAACGGATGTCGGGATCAGAGAGACGTATGGCGTCAAAGATCGAGATATTGTCGAAGTGGAAGTCTTCTGATGCAGACGTTGATGTGACACACACCCGGATACTTCCTATCGCTTGGTCTTGAATCAACGTTTCACGTGGCGGAAGTGGTCAGGCGCGCCAAATGCAGCGCTTTACTGACTAAGCAAAGCTGGAAGGTAGGACAGATAAGCGAATTTATTTTGGAGCCAAAGCATTCACAATTTTCTCAAATCGCGGGTCACCGCGGAGCGGGCTCCACAGTGGGTGTAACTTCAGCCGTCCGTAGTTGATGTAGCCCGGTATCGTCAGAAGTTTCTGGACTAACTCAATCGCGCGATCGCGGTCGCCGCTCCAAACGTAAACCTGGGCGAGACCTTCCAAGACCAACGCGCCATCGTAAATATCTTTCGAAATCGGCATGAGATCGATCGCGTGTTGCGCTTCGCGAATGGCCAAATCCTTTTGACCCAGTCCTGCATCGACTTGAGCGAGGACAGCAATCGTTCGCGCGTGTTCGGGTCTCACGACCAATCGCTGCGCGAGAATTTCTCGACATTCGCGAAATGCAGCTGTCGCACGCGCTGAATCGCCTTTCGCGCGCGCGACCATCGCTTGATACCAACTCTTCGGGAAATAAAAGCTGAAGTCGATGTCTTGAAAATCCTGCCGAGCCGAAGCAGTCAGGACGCGTTCCGCTTCGGCATAATTGCCGTCGAGTATGGCCATCCAGGAGCGAGCCGGCGTTTGGCCACCGGCAAACTCCATGTCTGGATATTTCGTCAGAATCTCGCGGAACGGTCCAGTGTCGCCGGTTCTCCACAAGATGCATGAGGCGCGCCGGAACCGGACGATTGGCGTCTGTTCACCGGCGGCAAGGACGTTGTCATAAACGTGGACCGCTTCAGGAAACCTGCGTTGCAGGACGTAGGTGTCGGCCAGAAGATTGTAAGCATTTGGATTTCGCGGATCGAGCGCGAAGGCGGTGGAGAAGTCACGTTCGGCTTCGTGAAAATGGTTGCGGCGGCGAGTGATGTAGCCGGAGAGAATAAAAAACGGGGTGCTGTTCGGCAGACCCAGCCGCGCGATCGCGAGTTCTTCCAGTGCGCGATCATAATCGCGCAAACACCGGAAGAGATAATCGGCCCGGGCGAAATGCGCCTCAGCTGAATCGGTGCGCAGACGGAGCGCTGCCTTGACCGCGGCGTCGGCGCGGGAAATGCGGTCCGGTGTTGGATCGAGATCGAAAAAGAACAGCAGATCGTTCGCGCGCGCTGCGTAACAGTATGCAGAGACGAAGTTCGGGTCGCGCTGGATCGCTTCATCGAGTGATTTTAGCGCCTGAAGCAATGCTGCCCGCACGTCGGTCGCGTTAACATAACTGTCGATGATTGCCTTTGCCTGGAGGTAGAGCTCGAACGCATCCAGGTCTTGAGTTGGGCGCTCTTCAATTTCCGCCTTCTGCTGCGGCGAAAGTTTGGCCTTGAGCTGAGTGACAATCGATTGGGCCAGCTCACTCTGGATTGCGAACAAATCGGCCGCGGTTCGATCGTAAGTTTCGGCCCAGATGTGAGTGTCGGTGCGTGCATCGATCAGTTGCGCGTTGATGCGAAGGCGATCACGAGCGCGCTGGACCGAGCCTTCCATGATATAAGCGACGCCGAGCTGTCGGCCGATTTCGCGCATGTTGCGTTCGGCACCCGTCTTGTATTGGCGCACGCTGGTGTGGCTGATCACTTTCAAATCGGAGACCTTAGCCAGGTTGTTCAGGATCTGGTCCTGAACGCCATCGGCGAAGTAAGCGTCATTTTTGTCGTCGCTCAAACTCGCAAACGGCAGGACGGCGATCGATTTCTTTTCGTCCGAGGACGTGATTCTGTTTCCGGCCGTGTAGCGACCGAGGAAGAACAACCCGACTGAGATCATTGCCCCGGCAACGACGATGTAAATCCAAGCACGATTCATCGGCCGCGCCGATCGCGGCATTGCGTCGGCTTCTGCCGTGCGTTTGACTCCTTCGGGCGTGATCTCAAATGCCCAAGCGAAAATCAGCGCGAAGGGAAAGCCGACGACAATTAAAACAACAATCAGTCGGACGATCCAATCCGGAACGTCGAAGACCGGGAAGACCTGTGCGATTCCCTGGGCGAGCGCCCAGCCAGCCACGATGTAAGCGACGGCGACCTTGTAAACGTTGCGCCGTTTTAACTCGGCGAAAATGTTGCCGCGATTCATTCGTCGTCTGCAATTTACGTCTCGATTCGAGACACTGAAAAGTGGAAAGCGGAAAAGGAACACACCGAGAACAATCGCTGCGCTTAGCCATCCCTTACAAAAACTAGATAGGATTGCCGGATTTTGGCAGACCTAGTGCCAATCAGGTGCCGAAGAAATTGCGTTAAACCTTTCGTCAACTTTTGATCTTTGCTTTCGGTTGACGTTTCACGTGGCGGAAATGACGGCGGTACTGCCCCGGAGCAATCTTTAGCGCTCGTTGAAAAACGTTGCGCATTGAATTCACGTTTCCGAAGCCGCACTCGCTTGCGATCGACTCCATGCTGTTTTGACTTTCTTCCAGTCGGCGACGCGCACTCTCGACGCGAAGACGCTCGACGAACTTCGCAGGCGTGGTTTTCAATTCTTTGGTGAAGACGCGCGCGAAATTTCTCGGACTCATCGCCACGCGTTGCGCCAGCACCGGCACAGTCAGCGGTTTGTTTAAGTTATCGAGCACCCATGACTCGAGTTCGCGTAATGGTTTTCGGTCGGTCAGTTGCAGTGATAACGCGGCGCTGAATTGCGATTGTCCGCCCGGTCGGCGCAAATAGAGCACCAGATTGCGCGCGACCTGCAATGCAAGTCGTGAGCCATGGTCTTCTTCCACCAACGCCAGGGCCAGGTCCATCCCGGCTGTGACGCCCGCTGACGTATAGATATTTTTGTCACGAACAAATATTGGATCAGGATCGACCTGTGCGCGCGGCGCACGCCTGATCAAAACCTCGCACCAACTCCAATGCGTTGTGGCCCGGCGGCCGTCAAGCAAACCGGCTCGCGCCAGCAACATCGCGCCGGTACACACCGATCCGATTCGCCGAATCCGTCCGGCGACGGTCTTCAACCAGCGGATTACCTGAGCGTTTACTTCATCATTCTCAATCGCGCTGCCGCCGGCTACGAGCAAAGTGTCGATGTTTCCGCGCAGCTGGCGAAACGTCTTGTGGGCCACGATCCGCAAACCGCAATTCGCGACAACTGAGCGGTGAGGGGAAGTAGTCACGACTTCAACGGAATAGATTGGTGATGCGCCCGGATTTTGCCTGACGAAGATGTCCGACGCCCGCGCAAAGACTTGCAGCGGTCCGACCAAGTCGAGGATCTCGGTGCCGGGCGCAGCCACGAAAACGATTCGGCGTGTCGCGCGAGGCGGACTTTGATTCATCGATTCCTCACTTGTCTCAAGAAGCGTCACAAGCTTTTCCTGTCGGTGTTCACAAATTTATCCGGCGCGGCATCGAATGTTTTCTTGTCGTTATCGGAACAAAAATAGTAGGTCGCGCCTTTAAACACTGATTTTGGCGCTTTGGCGGGATCGACATCCATTCCACAGACTGGGCAGAGCGGGTGTTCAGCCGTGGAAACCGGCATCGCGGAGTAAGCCTGATTTGAATCGGGATTCATCCAGCCGAGTCCCTGATATTCCATGTTATAAGCGGTCTTCTGCGCGATCTCGTGGCCGAAGTAGCGCTCGACCACTCGGAGGGCCAGATCGATGCCGGAGGAAAGTCCGCCCGCGGTGGCAAGGTTTCCATCTTCGACGAACCTCGCTCCGCGCTTAAGGTCAATATCCGGAAACTCATTGGCGAAGGAAACAAACGCGCCGTGAAATGTGGTCGCGGCTTTGCCCGACAAAAGACCGGTCTTCGCCAGCACAAATGCGCCAGTGCAAACCGACATGGTCACGTCGGAGGTCTTTGTCGATTTACGAATCCATTCCAGTGTCGCCTCGCTCGGTTCACTCTGTGCGGGGATAACGATTACTTTCGGAGCCGGAGCATTTTCAAAGGTGTAATCGGGGACAATTTTCATCCCGCCGCTCGCATTGATGGGCGAAGTCGATTCCGATACGGTATAAAGGTGGAAAGGATGATCCGTTCTTCCGGGAACCATCACATCTTGAAAAACCTCCCAAGGCCCGGTGAAATCGATTACTTGTGCGCCGTTCGAGATCACAAAAGCAACAGGTATGCTGCCCTGTGCGGGCGGCTTGAGCGGGTTTATTTTGACCGCAGCATGATTGCCTTCCGACGCGCTCGGGGCTTTAGCTAGATTTGAACCCGAAAGTTGACCCAGAACCACCAGCGTAATTGCAGCCAGCAAGCCGAGTTCCGCTGTTGGATTTAGTAATCTTCGATTCGTGATGTTTGTTCGTGCATTCATGACACTCAAATTCTTCGCGCAAAGAGCTGGCAGCAATGACATTTATCATCATATTTCTGCCAACGATACTTAAATACAATCTTTTGCGCGATGGCGCTCGCGTGCCATAGACACAAAGTCTTCTGCCAGGAAATGTTTGATGTTTGCTTTGCGATGTTTGATGTAAGCATGCGGCCATGAAATCGCAGTACGATGTGGTAATTCTCGGCGCAGGCCACAACGGGCTTGTAGCAGCGAGCTACCTTGGGCGCGCGGGTCTCAGTGTTCTACTTCTGGAAAAGAACAATTACATCGGTGGCGCGGCCACTTCGCAGAAAGTGTTTCCAGATTACGACGCGCAACTGTCGCGATATTCATATCTCGTCAGTTTGTTGCCGGAGAAAATCATTCGTGACCTCGGATTGAAACTTGAATTGCGCCGGCGCGCGACGGCGTCGTTTACGCCTTATCTCAACCACGGGCAACACGATGGTTTGCTCCTAAGCAACGTGGACGAGGAAGTCGGCCGCCAGTCGATGTTCGACCTAACCGGTAGCAACACGGAATTCACGCAGATGAAAGAGTTTTACAATCTGTCGCGCGTTTTTGCGGAGCACGTTTGGGACACAATGTTGGAACCGCTGAGTGCAAAGGCAGATCTCCGGCGTCGTTTTGATATCGATGATGCTTCCCGAGAAGCCTGGCGTAGTCTGGTGGAGGAACCGCTCGGAACCGCAATCGAACGGTATTTTCAGAACGATCTCGTGCGCGGCCTTGTTTTCACCGATGCAAAGATCGGTGTCCTGACGCATCCACACGATTCGTCACTCCTGCAGAACCGTTGTTTCATTTATCATCTTATCGGTAACAAGACAGGTGAATGGAAGGTGCCCGTCGGCGGTATGGGTGCGGTAGTACGCGAACTGGAGCTAGCGGCGCGTAATGCCGGCGCGGAAATATTGACAAATGTCGATCTTCGCGCGCTCGGCCTGGCCGGGGCGCAGCGAACAGTTGAATTTTATAAAGATGGAGAACGACAAACCGTCGAAGCGCGATATCTCCTGGTAAATTTTGGTCGCAACGTATTGGCAAAGTATATCGGCCAGTTGTACCAGCCGGATGCCACGGACGAAGGTTCTGTGTTCAAGATCAACATGCTCCTGCAACGGTTGCCGAAGTTGAAGGCGACGAGATATGCATCGGACCAGGCTTGGTGCGGGACCTTTCACAGCGACGAAGGCTACGAGCAAATGAATGCCAGCTACGATCGAGCGTGTAGCGGGCGGCTGCCGAACAAGGCACCATGCGAAGTTTATTGCCACACATTGACCGACGACAGCATTCTTGCGCCAGAGCTGCGAGAGAAAGGTTTCCATACGATGACGTTGTTCGGGCTGGATGCGCCATGGAACTTGTTTGTGCGCGATAACAGGACCATGCGAAGGCATGCCGAGAAAAGATTCATCGAGAGCGTCAATCAGTGGTTGGACGAGCCGCTGGAGGATTGCCTGGCCGTGGCGCGTGATGGCAGCCTCTGTATCGAAAGCAAAAGTCCGGTCGATATCGAGGACGCGCTGGGGATGTTTCAGGGTAACATTTTTCAAAGCGCGCCGACGTTTCCTTTTGCTGAGCGCAAAGAGCATGTCGGAACTTGGGGTGTCGAAACTGATTACGAAAACGTGTTTCTCTGCGGATCAAGCGCCCACCGCGGCGGCGCGGTCAGCGGGATCCCAGGACATAACGCAGCAATGAAAGTGCTGGAAACTTGCGGTCGCAAGCCAGTAACAAGTAACAAGTAGGGATGGAATCTTCGATGGCCAACCCCGCCGATGTCGCCTCGATCGACGCGATTATTGCGGCTGCTTATGATTCGATTTCGGGACCGGCTGGCCAGAAACGCGATTGGGATCGGGAACGGACATTGTATTATCCAGGTGCGCGTTTAATCCCCACCGCAAAGCCGGGGACGAATAGTGGTCTCGCACCGCAAATCCTAGACGTGGATGGTTTCATCGCCCGCGTGGAACCGTATTTTGCCGAGCACGGATTTTTCGAAAAAGAAATTGCACGGCGTACCGAACAATCCGGACATATCGCTCACGTCTGGAGCACGTATGAATCGCGCCACAATCCGGACGATCCCGAACCGTTCATGCGCGGGATTAACGGCATTCAGCTATTTTACGACGGCAGTCGCTGGTGGATCGTGACGATCTTTTGGCAGCAAGAAAGTACGGACCATCCGATTCCGGCGGAATATTTGTAGCGCGGCCAAACGCGCATCGAGCCGGCAATCAACTCCGAGGCTTTCGCGTGTGTTTAGCGCCAAAGACGCAGGATTCATTTCGCAGCCTGGGGCAGCGTCCCAGGAAATGTTCTTTCGGGGTCAACGGCTATGGCCGGCGAATGCGCGCACTTCTTTCACAAACTTATCGAGAGCTACGTCGCCGGGTTCGGCCGCATACCGCAGCGCGATGTAGGTGTTCGAAATTTCGCGAATGCGTTCCGATTCG
>Ga0134065_10000191_pt1 | contig 11056 bp, 7 predicted proteins | sample 15_taG_29_FD_94471 | JGI IMG/M metagenome (GOLD analysis project Ga0134065, IMG submission 94471) | Grasslands soil microbial communities from the Angelo Coastal Reserve, California, USA - 15_D_Wat_20cm_2_24_1 metaG | ecosystem: Environmental > Terrestrial > Soil > Grasslands ... | reverse complement strand
CCAGAATCCGCCTTGAACAAACGAGAGGACACCGAGCCGCGCCGCACCGAGAATGGCGCCGCGCGGCATGCGCGACCCGCAGCTGATCAGCAGATCGAGATCGAGGGCCTTGATTTTGTCGACATCCTCATCGGCGAACCGGCATTCGTGACCGGATAGGGAAACGATGGGCCGGATGTGCACGACGCGCTCGACGATCCTCGCGAGATCGCGCACGGCATGGTGATCGCTGTGGCAGGCGCTCCACCGCAGGAGCAGCCTCTCGACCCACAATATGACTTGGAATAGCGCTCTCGACGGGAGGAGGTGCAGCCGGCGCTTTCGGTGCGGGTGAACGATCAGATGCGAGATGTCGATAGCCGGCTGGCTCTTGCCCCAAAGGGCCAGTTCTTCTACGTACTTGTCTGAACGCACGCTGTCGAGCAATAAGCCGACGTTAAGCGTCTTCATTCCGGATCTCGGTATCCGACTGCGTACAGAAGCGCTACCAGTTAGTTGCCCGCACCGACGCTGCTGGCGTGAGTCTCCGTGTGAAAAATACGACTGAAGACTGTCGATTTCCGTATTTCCTCGGCGACCAGCCTGTTGGCCAGCCCGTTCCAGTGATTGTCGGTCGGAAACTCGAATCTGGAGCCATCCAGCCGGTGCCTGTGGATGAACGCCGGCTGCAGGTCGATTACCTGATAGCCGCGTGCGCTCGCCTGCGTCTTGAAGTACTGCCTCATTCGGTAGATAGAGCTGTTTTCGGCTTTGCGCAGTTCCTCAGGCGAGTACATGGCAGGGCGCATCGGGTCCAGCACGAAGATCACGGCATCGCGGCCCAGACCGGACTTCACGGGAACCTGATCAAGAAAGTAGTCGACCGCCCGCTGCGAATCCACGATGCGCTGCTCCAGCGCCGCGGGCGAACCTGCCGCACAGGCGTAAGGATCCTCGGATCGGCAGCGGTGACGAAGCCTTTCAAGCGTCGCCCCAGCCTGCAGATTGAACATCACGTAACGAAGAAGGGCGGATTTCCTCAGGAATGTCTTGATGGCCGATCTGTGGTAGTCGACGAGTTGCAGCTCGAAGCCATGCCCGTTCTCCTTGAAGTAGTGGAATCTGGGCTCGGCCTTGTACTTGAGAAGGCTCTCATCGAAATCGTTGTCGATGATGAAAAATGCCATTGCGCTCGGGTGAAAGCTGTTCTTCGAGAATTCCGCGAAAGCGAGGTATTGAGACAGCGCAGCGCCGGAGACTCCAATGCTATAGACACGTCCCCTTCCTGAAACCGCGGAATTGAGAATCTCCGCTGCGCTCTTTCCCGAATCGACCGTCAGGGCTTCGACGAAGCTGTCGCCGATGACCATCAGCAGCGGCGTGGTGTCCTCAGGATGGTAGTCCCAGAGATTGTTGTAGCCGAAATTGTTGGTGTGCATCCTGGTTCTGATGGAGAAGTTCCAGCCCCCGGAGCTGAGGTACTCGATATTGGGCTGGTAGTGCACCACCGGATGCTCTGCCGTAACGGGGAGCAGGTAAGGCGGATTCGAGACCGGCAGGAGACGAAAAAATCCCTCCATGATCAAGAACGGCAGCAGGATCAGGACGCAGTAGAAGAACACCTTCTTCATCAGTCGGGCTCGAAGGCCGTCTCGTAGTTGCGCTTGAGGGCGGGATCCTGGCCTTCCTTGCGCAGGTAGCAATTTCCAGCGGCGAGAGCATCGAGCTCGCTTCCCATGAAGCAGCGAAACGCGTCCTCGGGCGTGCACACGATGGGTTCGCCGCGCACGTTGAAGCTGGTATTCACGAGCACCGGGCAGCCGGTCTTGCGCTCGAACGCCGAGAGCAGCGCGTGGTAGCGCGGGTTGGTGTCCTCATGCACGGTCTGCACGCGGGCCGAGTAGTCGACTTGGGTGACAGCCGGAATCTCGGAGCGCGGCACGTTGAGCTTGTCGATGCCGAAAAGCTGCTTCTCCTCCCGCGTCATCTCGCGCCGGCGGGACCTCACGACGTCGGCGACCAGCAGCATGTACGGGCTGTCGCAGTCCAGCTCGAACCAGTCGCTTACGCGCTCGCGCAGGACCGACGGCGCGAACGGCCGGAAGGACTCGCGGTACTTGATCTTGAGGTTGAGCGTCTTCTGCATGCCGGGCGAGCGCGGGTCGCCCAGGATCGAGCGGTTGCCGAGCGCCCTCGGGCCGAACTCCATGCGGCCCTGGAACCATCCCAGCGCCTTCGATCGTGCAAGGTCCTCGGCGCCCGTCGCGATCAAGGCGCTGTCCGCCAGCACCTCGAAGCGCGCCCCGCACCGCGTCAGCCGATCCTCGATTTCGCGCTGGGTGAACGCCGGCCCGAGGAAGGATCCCTTCATCGCATCCCCGTTGGCGGTGCGCGCCCGTCCGAGCTGCAGGTGGTAGCCGGCCAACGCGGCGCCCAAAGCGCCGCCCGCGTCGCCCGCCGCAGGCTGGATCCAGATCCGATCGCAGCAGGCATCGCGCAAGACCTTGCCGTTCGCGACGCAATTGAGCGCGACGCCTCCCGCCAGGCAGAGGTTTCTTATTCCCGTTTCCTCGCACAGCGAGCGCGTGAGGCGCAGCACGATCTCCTCGGTGACTGCCTGGATCGAGGCCGCCAGATCCATGTGGTAGGGCGTGAGCAGCTGATCGGGCTTGCGCGGCGGACCGCCAAAGAGGTCGTGGAAGCGCTGCGAGGTCATCGTCAGGCCGGTGCAAAAATCGAAATAGCCGATGTTCAGGCGGAACGAGCCATCGGCCTTCACGTCGATCAGGTGCTCGAGAATCTTGTCCTTGTACTTGGGCTCGCCGTACGGGGCGAGTCCCATCAGCTTGTATTCGCCCGAGTTGACCTTGAACCCGGTGTAGTAGGTGAAAGCGGAGTACAGGAAGCCGAGCGAGTGCGGGAAATGGATCTCCTTCTGGACTTCCAGGCTGTTGCCCCTGCCGATCGCCGCCGACGTCGTCGCCCACTCGCCTACGCCGTCCATGGTGAGCACGATGGCCTCGTCAAAAGGCGACGGGAAAAATGCGCTCGCCGCGTGGCTCAAGTGGTGCTCGCTGAAGAGCAGCTCTTCGTTCCACTTGCCGCTGCCCGATATCTTCCTCAGCTCCTTCAGGAGCAGGTCCTTGAGAAACAGCTTCTCCCTCAGCCACAGCGGGATCGCCATGCGGAAGGTCTTGTAGCCCCGCGGCGCGAAGCTCAGGTAGGTCTCGAGCAGGCGCTCGAACTTCACGAACGGCTTGTCGTAGAAGACCACCCGGTCGAGATCTCCCACCGCGATGCCGCCCTCGGCGAGGCAGTAGCGGATCGCGTGAAGCGGGAAGCGCGCGTCGTGCTTCTTGCGGGTGAAGCGCTCTTCCTGCGCCGCGGCGACGATCCGGCCGTCGTCAAGCAGCGCCGCGGCGCTGTCGTGGTAGAACGCCGAGATTCCGAGGATGCGCACCGCCGTCAGAACAGCGTGTAAATGAACGGCGCAACGGCCGAGCCCTGCGCTAGCACGATCAGCACGCCCAATACGGCCATCATGACGAAGATCGGCCATAGCCAAAACTTCTTGCGCGTCAGCAGGAAAACCCAGAGTTCCTTGATCATTGACATGATGTCTGCCTAGAACTGGTTGGTGAGAGAGTCGGGAGGCGGGCCGGGCGGCTTGCGCGGTATCCAGTAGGAATCGACGCCGGGGTTGAGCTTGAGTCGCAACGGGTCCTTTCCGGTCAGCCGCATCACCAAGCCGAGCGGCGTGACAATCGTGTAAAAGAGCAGGCTCACCGCGATCGGCCCCACCACGTTGCCGAGCAGGACGCCGAGCCTGGTCCACAGCCGGTTGGCGCCGGCCAGAAGAGCCGGCTTCGCCGCTGCGATCACCGCCAGGGCCGCGGCAATCCCGAAGGCCCACCAGCGCGGCGCTTGTGCATGCAACAGCGGCCAGCCAGCTATGACGACCAGCACTGCGGCAAACACCAGGCCGAAGCTGCGGTCGGAGGATCCCTCAACGTGCTGGTTACGAAGCAGGTCTTCGTGCGCCATGGTCCGGTACAGGTTTCGATAGGAAGTCATTCCAGGCAATGACCTCGAGCGGCACCGACTTCCTCGAGCGCAGCGCCTCGACGATCGCCCGGGCGAAGGGTAGATCGGTGACCAGCGGCACGCCCGAGTCGATCGCCTGGCGGCGGATCAGGTAGCCGTCGGGACGTCCGTGCTGGTCGTACTCGCGCGGAATGTTGATCACCAGATCCACCAGGCCCTGCTCGATGACGTCGAGCCCGCTCACGCCGCTGCCCGAGCTTTTCTGCACTGCGGTGCACGGAATGCCGATCGCGGCGAGCATTTCCGCCGTGCCGCGCGTCGCGTAGATGGGGAGGTTCAATTCCTGCGCAATGATGCGCGCCTCGTCGGTAAACGAGTACTTGTCGGATACCGGACCCAGCGAGAGCAGCACGCCCTTGCGCGGAAGGCTGATCCCGGTGGCAAGCAGCGCGTGCTGCAACGCCTCATGCAGGTCGCGCCCGAGGCAACCCACCTCGCCAGTGGACAGCATTTCCACGCCCGGCATCGGATCAGCCCCGGTGAGCCGCGAAAACGAGAACATCGGCGCCTTCACGCCGACGTAGTCGAGGTCCAGGCTGCGGTTCGCGATCGCGCGCGATATGCCCAGCATCCGGCGCATGGCTTCGCCGGCGAAGTTCTCGCCGGTCACCTTGGAGACGAACGGAAAGCTGCGCGAGGCGCGCAAGTTGCACTCGATGACCTTCACCGCGTTGTGCCTGGCGAGGAACTGGACATTGAACGGCCCGGTAATCGCGAGCGAGCGCGCCAGCATCGCCGCGATCTGCCTGACGCGCCGTATCGTCGCGATATAGACGGTCTGGGGCGGCAGCACCAGGGTGGCGTCCCCGCTGTGCACACCGGCGTCCTCGATGTGCTCGCAGATCGCCCACAGCACGAGCTCTCCCCGGTCGGCCACCGCGTCGATCTCGATTTCGCGCGCGTGGGCCTCGAACCTGGAGAAGACCACGGGGTGCTCGGGCGAAATCACCGAGGCCCGCGCCAGGATGCGGCGCAGCTCGTTCGCTTCGTGCGCAACCGCCATTGCCGCCCCGCTCAGAACATAGCTCGGGCGGACCAGCACTGGATAGCCGCCGAGCCGCTCCACGATCCGGTCCGCCTCGGCTGCATCGGTCACATGCGCCCACTGCGGCTGATCGATTCCAAGCTCGTCGAGCAGCGAGCTGAATTTCGCGCGGTCCTCGGCGGCATCGATCGACTCCGCGCTGGTGCCGAGAAGCTTCACGCCGGCCCGCGCCAGCCGCAGCGCGAGATTGTTCGCGACCTGGCCGCCCATGCTCACCACGACGCCGTCGGGACGCTCGTGCTCGTACAGGTCGAGCACCGTCTCGAAGCTGATCTCGTCGAAGTACAGCCGGTCGCACATGTCGTAGTCGGTGCTGACCGTCTCCGGGTTGTGGTTGAGCATGATCGTCTCGTAGCCCAGGGCCGCCGCCGCCTGCACGGCGTTGACCGCGCACCAGTCGAACTCCACGCTGGAGCCGATGCGGTAGGTGCCCGACCCGAGCATCAGGACCTTCTTGCGCCCAGACGGGGCCACGTCGCAAGCATCGGCATGGTAGGTCGCGTACAGATAGTTCGTGTCGGCGGGAAACTCCCCGGCCATGGTGTCGATTTGCGCGAAGCGCGGCTCGATGCCGTGCGCCTTGCGCGCGGCGCGAACGCTCTGCGCGTCCGAGCCGGTGAGCGCCGCGACAGCCTGGTCGGAGAATCCGAGACGCTTGGCGTCGCGCAGCACCCCGGCGGGGAGAGGAAACCTCGAGCGCGCGAGGCGGCCATCCATCTCGACGATCGGCTCGATGGCATGCAGGAACCAGCGGTCGATCCGGGTCAGCTCGTGAATCTCGTCGATGCCGAGGCCGTCGCGTATCGCCCGCGCCACGGCGAAGATCCGCAGGGGCGTGGCGTCGCGCAGCTGCTCGCGCAGGTCGTCGAAGCGGAACGCGTCCGGGTCGAGGCCGCGCACGCCGATGTCGAGCATGCGCACCGCTTTCTGAATGACTTCCGCAAAACTGCGGCCGATCGCCATCACCTCGCCGACGCTTTTCATCTCGCTGCCGAGCCGCGTCGACGCGCCCCAGAACTTGGCGAGATCCCAGCGCGGAAACTTGCACACCAGGTAATCCAGCGCCGGCTCGAAGAACGAGGTGGTGCGGCGCGTAATGCCGTTGGGGATCTCGGTGAGCGCATAGCCGAGCGCGAGCTTGGCGGCGACGTAGGCGAGGGGATAGCCGGTCGCCTTGCTGGCGAGCGCGCTCGAGCGCGACAGCCTGGCGTTGACTTCGATGACGCGATAGTCCGTGCTCTTCGGATCTAGCGCGAACTGGATGTTGCACTCGCCGACGATGCCGAGATGCCGCACGGTGCGGATGGCGACCGAGCGCAGCAGCTGATACTCGGCGTCATCGAGCGTCTGCGACGGCGCCACCACGATCGAATCGCCGGTGTGGATGCCCATGGGGTCGACGTTCTCCATGTTGCATACCGTGACGCAGTTGTCGCGGGCGTCGCGCACCACCTCGTACTCGATCTCCTTCCAGCCCTCGAGACATTGCTCGACCAATACCTGGGTGACGCCGCCGGCGAAAGCGCGCCGCAGGGCCGCTTCGATCTGCGCCTCGAGCCGCACGATGCCGCTGCCCTTCCCGCCGAGCGCGTAGCCGCCGCGCAGCATGACCGGCAGCCCGATCTCGCGGATCGCGCGCCGCGCTGCATCGGGCGTATCGCAGGCACGGCTGCGCGCGGTATTGACGCCGATCTCCGCCAGGCGCTCGACGAACAGGCGCCGATCCTCCGTGTCGCGGATCGCCTGGATCGGCGTGCCGAGCACCTGGATGCCGTGCTTCGCAAGCACGCCCGCATCGTGCAGCGCGAGACCGCAGTTCAACGCCGTCTGCCCGCCAAACCCGAGCGCGATGGCGTCCACCCCTTCCTTGGCGATGATCTTCTCGACCAGCTCCGGGGTCACGGCGGCGAGATAGATGCGCTCGGCAAGCCCCTGGCTCGTCTGGATCGTCGCGATGTTCGGGTTGACCAGAACGGTAGCGATGCCTTCCTCGCGCAGCGCCTTGATCGCCTGGGAACCGGAGTAGTCAAACTCGCCCGCCTGTCCGATCTGCAGCGCGCCAGAACCGAGCACCATCGCCCGGCGCGGCTTTCTCGGCAGATAAACGCCGTACATGGTCAACGCTGCGCCACGGAAGCGACCCGGCGCAGGAAATCGTCGAACAGGAACCCGGTGTCCTGCGGGCCGGGGCTCGCCTCAGGGTGGAACTGGACGCTGAAGTGCGGATGATGCCGCGAGCGGATGCCTTCGTTGCTGCCGTCGTTGATGTTCACGAACCAGGGCTCCCAGTCCCTGGGCAGGGACTGATCGCGCACCGCATAGCCGTGATTCTGGCTGGTCACGTAGCAGCGCCGCGTCAGGAGATCCTGCACCGGTTGATTGACGCCGCGGTGCCCGTACGGGAGCTTGTACGTGTCCGCCCCGGCCGCCAGCGCCAGGATCTGGTTGCCGAGGCACACCCCGAAGATCGGCTTGCGGTAGCTCGCCAGCAGCGAGCGGACCTGGCCGACGAGCGGCGCCAGGTCCTTCGGATCGCCAGGGCCGTTGCCGATCAGGATGCCGTCCGACTGGCCGGCCAATGCGGCGAGATCCGCATGCCACGGGGCGCGCAGTACCGAGGCGCCGCGGCCCAGAAGCGAGCGCACGAGGTTGTCCTTGGCGCCGGCATCGACCAGGAGGATCGTGGGTTTGCCTTCTCCGTAGCGGACCGGCCCGCGCGGCGCGACGATCCGGAACACCTCCTCGCGCATGTCCACCGCCGCAGCGCCTTGCCGCGCCTCGGGCCCGCTCTTCGATGAAGGCAGGAGCCATCCCTGCATGGTGCCGCGTTCGCGCAGCCGCTTGGTGAGGAACCGGGTGTCGACGCCGGTCAGTCCCGGAATTCCCTCGGCCGAGAGCCATTCGTGCAGCGAGCGGCACGCCGCGTGATGGCTGTACGCCTCGACGTAATTCTGGACCACCAGGCCCTGCACCTGGATGCGTCCTGACTCATAGGGCCCGTCCAGGCTTTCGGGCCTGCGCGGCGGCGGCACTCCGTAATTGCCGGCCAGCGGGTAGGTGAGGACCAGGATCTGGCCGCAATAGGACGGGTCGGTGAGTGCTTCCACGTACCCGGCCATCGCGGTATTGAAAACCACCTCGCCTCGCACCGCCTTGGCGGCGCCGATGCCGCGGCCGTGCATCGCAGTCCCATCCTCGAGGGTCAGGCTGGCGAGCGCATGCGCAGGGTCCGGACGCACCGGCGGTTGCAGCGGCAAACGAAGTGCGGGCGCGTTCATGGTGTCGTTTGCGCCGCAGTCAGTACCGGCAGCGCTGCGCGCAGCGGCCCCACCAGTTGCTCAGCCACGACGCGGTGGCCCTTTGCGCCCCAATGGCCTTCAGGCGAGCCGTAGTCCGAGACGCCGTCAAACCAATGTTCCGTGCGCAGATAACGCAGCAGGCCGCCGCGCTCGAGTGCTTCAGCGTGGCTTTGGATCCCCGGCCAGCTCGCGAGCTGTCCGGGCACGTCGAACAGCAGCAGCCGGATTCCGCGGCGGCGCAGGTCTCCGGCGAAGGCGCTCAGCAATTCGTCGTAAAACGTCTCCTTGCGCTGCCTGTCGCCGACCGACTCGCGCTCGACGACGCGGGCTTCCCAGTATTTGTACGCTCGATTTCTGACCAGGTTGTAGGCGGCACTGTGCTGGACGATCGAGCCGCCGAGCCAGTCCTTCAGGCGGCTCAGTCCGCTGCCCATGGACTGGTCCCGATGGAAACGCAGGCGGCCGTCCTCGACCGTCGTCACCTTTGCGTAGAAATTGTCATCGGGATCGTTCGAGCAGAATTGCAGCACCACGACCGCCGGCTGGAATAGCAGCCCGAATTCGTAGAACGTACGGATCTCCTGGGTCAGGCCGAAGCCCCCGACGCCGAGATTGACGATGCTCGCCTTTGCGGCGAGCTGCTTCGCAAGCACGGCGGGATACTCTTCGCCGTCGTTGACCCCGGTGCCGAAGGTGAAGGAATCGCCGAGAACAACGACGTTCGGCAGATCGTAGCGGCTGGAGAGTTCCGGCATCGAGACCCGATAGCCGTATTCGTTGGTGTGGTAGACGAAGCGCCAGGCGCCTGGCAGCTGGTTGACAATGGTCGCGGAGGCGGGCAGGAGATGTCCGTAGCGTTCGGAGTAGCGGTAGCGCGGATAAAGCTCGGGCTGCGGAAAAACGACACGCACCGCAAGCTCGAGAAAAGCCAGCATTGCAGCGATCATCAGCAACAGCATGATCGCCGTGAACGCCAGCTTACGACCTCGGGTCAGCTGCGGCAGCGTTTCAATCATTGTCATTCAAGCCCGAATGATGTTCGGCGCTGATTCCCGATAAACACCGCGGGTATCGACAACCAGGCGCGCATTCTTGCGAATCAATTCGTAGTCGAACGCATCGTGGTTGGTGGCAAGCAGCACGAGGTCGTAACGGCCCAGGCTGTCGGCGGTGACGGGCACGCTCTTCAGGTCGAGCTTATAGTTGCGCATCCTGGGAAACACCGGCACGTGCGGGTCGGCGTAATCGACCTGGGCGCCCCGCGCCATGAGCAGTGAGATCAGCTCGACGGAGGGCGATTCGCGCATGTCGTCGACATTCTTCTTGTAGGCGATGCCCAGCACCAGGATGCGGCTTCCGTTGACCGATTTCAGCTGCACATTGAGCGCGTCGATGACCTTGCCGACCACCCAGTGGGGCATGGCGCTGTTGATTTCCCCCGCCAGCTCGATGAAGCGCGTGTGCAGGCCGTACTGCCGCGCTTTCCAGGTCAGGTAGAAGGGATCGATCGGTATGCAGTGGCCGCCGAGCCCCGGTCCGGGGTAATAAGGCACGAAGCCGAACGGCTTGGTCGCGGCCGCGCGAATCACCTCGAGGATGTCGATGTCCATCCGGTCGGCGATGATTTTCATTTCGTTGACCAGGCCGATGTTGACCGAGCGGTGGATGTTCTCCAGGAGCTTGGTCATCTCCGCGGCCCGCGTGGAGCTCACCGGCACGACCCGGTCCACCGCCTGGCCGTACAGCGCCATGCCGACCTCGAGGCAGGCGGGGGTCGAGCCGCCGCAGATCTTGGGAATGTTGCGCGTCGTGAAATGCGGGTTGCCGGGGTCCTCGCGCTCGGGCGAAAAGCACAGGAAGATATCCTCGCCCACCTTGAGGCCGCGCTTCTCGATTCGCGGCCTTAGCTCTTCCTCCGTGGTGCCGGGGTAGGTGGTGCTTTCCAGCGAGATCAGCTGCCCCGCACGCAGATGAGGCAGGATCGACTCGAGGGTATTAACGACGAAGCTGAGATCGGGCTCTCTGGACGCGGTGAGCGGCGTAGGCACGCAGATGATGAGCGCATCGGCTTCGGCCGCCCGCGAGACGCAGGTCGTCGCCTCGAATCGGCGTTGCCGGGCCGCTGCAACCGCGGCATCCGGGATGTGCATGAAATAGCTTCGCCCCGAGTTGATGGCATCGGCTTTGCTCTCATCGATGTCGAAGCCGATGACGCGGAACCCAGCCTCGGAAAAACGCAGCGCGAGCGGCAGCCCGACGTAGCCCAGCCCAATGACGCCGACGCGCGCGGTGCAATTCGTGAAGCGCTCAAGCAGCGAAACCGCGCAAGCCGTGCTTTCTGAGATCCTGTCCATCGTATAGATTCTCGTATAGACCTGTCCGACTCAAGGCCGACGCTTCACTCGCCGAGCAACTCCTTGAGCAGGAGCCAGAAGAAGTACGTGCCATCGATGAAGTAGCGTTTGAACATTCTTCTCGGCTCCTGCAGGAACCGGAAAAACCACTCCAGCCCGCACTGCCGCATCCACATGGGTGCGCGCTTCACCTTGCCGACTGCAATGTCAAAGCTTCCGCCCACGCCCATGGCGAACGGAACCCTCATTTCTGCCTGGTACCTACCGATAAACTG
>Ga0134065_10000179_pt1 | contig 11331 bp, 12 predicted proteins | sample 15_taG_29_FD_94471 | JGI IMG/M metagenome (GOLD analysis project Ga0134065, IMG submission 94471) | Grasslands soil microbial communities from the Angelo Coastal Reserve, California, USA - 15_D_Wat_20cm_2_24_1 metaG | ecosystem: Environmental > Terrestrial > Soil > Grasslands ... | reverse complement strand
GTCATCGACGCGAAGTCGCTCGCAGTGCTCCACACGGTGCCGGCGGGCCTCGATCCCGAAGGGTTGACGTTCAACCGGGCCGGGACCGCGATCTACGTGGTCAACGAGAATGAGCTCTCCGTCACCGTCCTCGACGCCGAGTCGCTGAAGATCACGAAGAAGATCCCCGTCGGGAAGGAGCCGGAGACGGCGGTGGCGTCGCCGGACGGACGCTGGGTCGCCGTCTCCAACGAGACCTCGGACGACGTCCACCTGATCGAGACGGCGACCGACACGGTCGTCAAGCAGGTCTCCGTGCCGCGGAATCCGCGCGGGATGCGCTTCACGGCGGACTCCCGCTTCCTCTTCGTCGCGAGCGAGCAGGCGCACGTCGTGTCGGTGATCGACATGGCGCAGCTCGCCCTCACGAAGTCGGCGCCGACCGGCGGGAACCGCCCGGTCGACGTCACGTTCGCGTCGGACGGCTCCCGCGCGTACGTGTCGCACGGCCAGTCTGGGGACGTTCGCGTGCTGGACACCGCGTCCCTGAAGGTGCTCACGGTGATCCCCGTGGGGCCGCGGACCTGGTGGACCGCGCTCACCCCGGATGGCCGCTTCCTCTGGGCCACGGTCGGGCGGAGCGGCGAGGCCGCGGTGATCGACACGCAGTCAAACACCGTGGTGGCGCGGGTTCCGTGCGGCACGCTGCCGTGGGGCATCGCGATCGCGAACGTGCCCTGACGCGGCGGCGCTTCCCTCACATCAAGAGCCGAGGCCACCGTCTCCGGCGTCCGCCGGGCGAGGCGAGGATCCAGCCGTCGAACCCCCAGGCCCGCCCCGCCCGGGCGCAGAGAAAGATCACCATCGAGCTCACGAGCAAGAGGTGGAAGCCCTGCTGGCCGAAGCTCATCCACTGGGTCGCCAGCGCGTAATTCAGAGAGAGGAAGAGCCCGACGAGCGCGGCGAGGCCGGTCAGGAGCCCCAGCACCAGCCCGAGACCGACCGCGGCTTCGCCGTAGGCCTGCAGCGTCGCGAACACGCCGCTCCGCGGCACGACGGTCGTCTCGAGGAAGTCCTTGTACCACCCGACGGGATTGCCGGCGGCGAACTCCGCCACGCGCTTGGGATGAAAGGCCAGGAACCGCTCCGATACCACCGGGTACGGAACGACGCCCCACGCAAACTCCAGCACGAGCTTCGTCCACACCGCCTTCAGGAACCACGCGCCGACGACGACGCGGAGCAGCGCGATCCAGGTCTCGGGAGTGTTCATGCGCGCCACTTCAATACGGGTACACGGTCCTTGTCAATGGCGCCGTGCGTGCTCGAGCCCCCACGCGAAGACCCGCGTCGGTATCACCTCGACGACGACGGAGTCCGACGGGTCGAGCGCGGCCTCGCGCGCGTACTGCGGGTACTTCCGGTAGAGCAGCGCGCGGATCCGCCGGAAGGCCGTCCCGCGCGCGATGAGCCGCGCGCGCCCCTGGACCATGACTCCCTTGAGGTGGGTCCAGTCCTCGGAGTAGAGGTCCACCGTCACCGCGACGCGCGGGTTCTCGGCGAGGTTCAGCATCTTCCGGCCGTCGTTGCCGGAGGCGAAGTAGATCTTGCCGCCCGCCACGACCTGGCAGACGGGCACGAGGTGCGGCATCCCCCGCCGGCCGGCCGTCGCCACGCGGCAGACGCGCTCGCGCTCGATCAATCGGACGATCGCGCTCGTCATCCGCATCGCTCGCTACGCCTCCTCACCGGTAGAGCCGTCCTTTCTGGAATCGCCGGTGGCACTGGAACAGCGTGTACTCGACCGCGCGCGCCGTCACGCCGAGCCGCCGGGCGTGGAGCCGTAGCTCCGCGAGGTAGTCGAGCCAGTCGCGGGGCGCAAATCCACGCCCCGCCGACTTCCGATCGACCGCCCCGAGCCCGAACAGGAGCTGCCAGGCGCGGATGTCGAGGACGCCGTAGCGGCGGGGGTCGATCAGCGTCAGGATCGCCGACGCCGTCGGCACGCTCACACCGCGCAGGCGCGTCAGCAGCTCGAGCCGCCGACGCTCGCTCCGGGCGGCGAGGACGGCGCGCGAGACGCGGCGCACCCTCGCCGCGGGATTCGACGCGTAGTGGCGGAGGGCACGCGGGCTCTTCCACCGGCACATCCGGAGGAACTCGCCGCGCGTGAACCAGCCGCGGCGCTTGACGCGCCCGAGCCTGGTCAGCAGCGCCGCCGTCGCCGGATCCTCCGCCACCAGCTCCCGGCGGAGCAGCGCGTCGACGCTCCGGTACGGCACGCGGCCGAGCGGCACGCGCCCCCCTCACGCGCGCCCGAGACACCCGAGCGCCCGGAGCACGCGCTCGGGCGTGACCGGTTGCTCGGTGAGCGTCACGCCGAAAGGGGCAAGCGCGTCGTTGACCGCGTTCAGGATCGCGGCGGGCGCGCCGGCCGTGCCGCCTTCGCCCGCGCCCTTGTAGCCGCCCGCGATGGACGGCGCGGGCGTCTCGAGGTGATGCACCTCGATCGGGGACAGGTCCGCCGCGGTCGGCACCGCGTAGTCCATGAGCGTCGTCGTGAGGAGCTGGCCCGCGTCGTCGTAGACGCAGTGTTCCCAGAGCGCGCCGCCGATGCCCTGCGCGACGCCACCCCGCACCTGGCCTTCGACGAGCGCCGGGTTCACGAGTCGACCGCAGTCGTCCACCGCCACGTACTTCAGCACGCGCACGCGGCCGGTCTCCGTGTCGACCTCCACCACCGCGAGATGAGCGCCGTTGGTGAAGGTCCACGCGCCGGGATTCGTGTAGTGGACCGTCGCCTCCAGGCTCGGCTCGACGCCCCGGAGCTCGTTCGAGCGGAACCAGACCGTCTTCGCGAGCTCGCGCAGGGTGAGCGCGCGGTCCGGGCTGCCGCGCACGCTCACTCGGCCCTCGGCCACCTCGACGTCGCCCTCGTGGGCCTCGAAGAGCGCCGCGGCGACGCGCCGGACGCGGTCGCGCAACGCACGCACCGCCAGGAGCGTGGCGCTGCCGCCGATCGGCATGCCGCGGCTCGCCCAGGTCCCTCCGCCGTAGGGAACCACGCCCGTGTCGCCCGAGAGCACGGCGATCGACTCGAGCGTGGACGCCGAGCTCGTCGGCGACGATCTGCGCGAGCGCGGTCCGCATGCCCTGCCCCTGGTCGGTGACGCCGGTGAGCACGGTGACGGCGCCCGACGGCTCGAGGCGCACCGTCGTCCCCTCCTGTCCGGAGATCGGCGCGCCCCCGACGCCGTAGAACTGCGCGCCCGGGCCCGTCAGCTCGACGAAGCACGAGAGCCCGATGCCCACCGCGCGGCCCGCCGCGCGCGCGGCCCGCTGCTCGCCCCTGAGCGCGTCGTACCCCGCGGCCTCGAGCAGCGTCTCGAGCGCGGCGTGGTAGCTGCCGCTGTCGTAGACGTTCCCCGTGGCGGAGGCGTACGGGAACTCGTCGGGGCGCACGAGGTTGCGTCGCCGGAGCTCCGCCGGGTCGAGCCCGAGATCGCGCGCGATCAGCTCGATCATGCTCTCGGTCACGGCGGTCGCGATCGGATGCCCGACGGCGCGGTACTGGGAGGTGATCATCTTGTTCTGGGCGACCACCTGGAGCGTCGCGTCGTAGTTGCGAAGCCGGTACGGGCCTGGCAGGAGGCGGAGGACCTGGCCGCCCTCGACGACGCTCGAGCGCGGGTACGCAGAGTACGGACCGACGGCCGCCGTGATGTGGGCGCGCATCCCGGTCAGCGTCCCATCGGCGGCCGCCGCGACCTCCACGCGCACCGACTGCTCGCGGGCGTGGATGTCGGCGAGAAACGACTCGCGGCGCGTCGCCACCCACTTGACGGGGCGGCCGAGCACCTGCGCCAGGGCGCACGCCGCCAGGTCGTCCTGGTAGACGTGGATCTTGATGCCGAAGCTCCCGCCCACGTCGGGCGCGATGACGCGCACCCGCTGCTCGGGCAGTGAGAACAGCTCGGCCAGCACCGCCTGCATCATGTGCGGGACCTGCGAGGAGATCCAGAGCGTGAGCGCGCGCGTGGAGGGCTCGTAGTCGGCCACCAGGCTCCGCGGCTCGATGGGCACGCCCGTGTGCCGCCCGATCGTGAACTCGCGGGCGTAGACCCGGTGGGCCGCGGCGAACGCGCCGGGCACGTCGCCTGCGGTGAGGCGCGTCTCGTAGATCAAGTTGTCGCCGAGCTCCCCGTGGATCAGGGGCGCGCCGGGCGCAAGCGCCTGCCCGGGGTCGAGGACGGCCGGGAGCGGCTCGTACTCGACGGCGACGAGCCGGGCGGCGTCCTCGGCGGCTGCCCGGGACGTCGCGGCGACGGCGACGATCGGCTCGCCGACGTAGCGGACGCGCTCCAGGGCGAGCGGCTGCATCGCGCCCGTCTTCATGCCCGTGAAGTGGGCGAGCACGCCACGGTAGGGTTTGCACAGACGCGCCGCCTCCGCACCGCCGAGCACGCCGACGACGTCGGGCGCGCGACGCGCCGCCTCGGCGTCCACGCGTCCGAGACGCGCGTGGGCGTGGGCGCTTCTGACGAAGGCGACGTGGACCATGCGCGGCAGGACCACGTCGTCCACGTAGCGCCCGCGCCCGGTGAGGATGCGGGGATCGTCCGGACGCTTCACGCGTGAGCCGACGTGGAGCACGCGCGGGAGTCTAGCACGGCTGACACGGCGTTCACTGACACGGCGTTCATTGACACGCGGACGGACCCCCCCTATGATCGGCGCCACTCTGACCAAGGAGGCGCCCTATGAACCGACGTGCATTTCTCGCCACGACCGCGGCCGGCGCCGCCGTCGCGGCCTTTCCGACCGTCCTCAAGGCGCAGGGCGGCGACACGATCAAGATCGGCTTCCCCGGGCCGACGACTGGTCCCTTCGGCGCCCTCGCCAAGGACCAGCAGCAGGGCGCGATCGTGGCGATGGAGGAAATCAACGCCACGGGCGGCGTCCTGGGGAAGAAGGTCGAGATCCTGTTCCGCGACGACCAGCTCAAGCCCGCCGTCGGCGCCCAGCGGACGAAGGAGCTCATCGAGAACGAGAAGTGCGAGTTCATCGTGGGCGGCCTGGCCGCGCACGTACAGATGGCGATCAACGAGCAGACCAAGAAGGCCGGGAAGCTCTTCATCTCGGTGAGCCAGTCCGACGAGATCACCGCCCGGCCGGACTGGGGCCCGCTCACGTTCCACGAGGCGCTCAACCCGACCATCACCAGCCGCGCGGTCGGCACCTGGGTGGCCCAGAACCTCGGCAAGAAGTGGTGGATCCTCTACGCCGACTATGCGTGGGGGAAGCAGAACAACGCCGTGCTGAGCGAGGTGCTGAAAAGGCAGGGGGGGGTCCTGCTCGGCTCGACGCCGTATCCGCTCGGCAACCCGGAGTTCTCGGCGCACCTGCCGAAGATCCTGGCCGCCAAGCCCGAGGTGCTCATCACGATGACGCCGGGCGCCGACAACATCGCCTTCCTCAAGCAAGCCATCAGCTTCGGCATGAAGAAGGAGATGAAGATCGCCCAGCCGCTCCACTGGTTGCCCCAGCTCAAGGAGGGGGGCCCCGACCTCTACGCCGACATCTACGCCGGGATCAGCTTCTCGTGGCAGCTCGAGGAGGCCATCCCCGAGGCGAAGAATTACGTCGCCCTCTACCGCAAGAAGCACAACGAGCCGCCCGGCGACTACGGCGCCTACGCCTACAGCGCCATCCACGAGGTCGCCCGCGGCGTCGCGCTGGCGAAGGTCGTCAACTCCGACGCCGTGGCCTCCGCGCTGATCGCGAACCCCGTCTATAACCACTACAAGGGGAAGCAGTGGTGGCGCACGTGCGATCACAAGGCGTTCCAGGACCTCTGGATCGTGAAGGGACGGGAGCGGTCCAAGATGAAGGGGGACTGGGACTTCGTCGACATCGTGCAGAAGGTCGCGGCCAGCGAGGAGCTGGACCGGTCGTGCAAGGAGAAGGGCTTCGTCTAGTCCATGGCCGAGCTGACGCTGGCAACGCTGGCCGCCCAGGTCTTCACGGGCCTCGTGCTCGGGATGATCCTCGTGTTGCTGGCGATCGGCTTGAGCCTCATCTTCGGATTGATGACCGTGGTGAACTTCGCCCACGGCTCGCTCTACATGCTCGGCGCCTACCTCGGGTTCTTCCTCATCGGCTACACGAAGAGCTTCTGGCTGGCGCTCGTCGTCGCGCCGCTGCTCGTCGGCGCCTTCGGCCTCGCGGTCGAGCGCTTCCTCGTCCGGCCGCTCTACGGACGCTCCATCGACGACCCTCTGCTGCTCACGTTCGGGCTCTCGCTGGTGATGGTCGAGACGGTGCGACTCATCTGGGGCAAGATCGGCCTCACCCTCGACCCGCCGCGCGAGCTCGCGGGCGCCGTCAACCTCGGCTTCACGTATTTCCCCCTCTATCGCCTCTTCGTCATCGGCGTGACCATCGTCGTACTCGTGGCGCTCTTCCTCTTCCTCGAGAAGACCAACGTCGGCCTCATCATCCGCGCGGGCTCGCGCGACCCGCTCATGGTGAAAGCCCTCGGCTTCGACCTCGGACGCGTGTGGCTCCTCGTGTTCGGCATCGGCACGGCCCTCGCGGGGCTCGCCGGCATCCTCGCCGGGCCGATGCGCGGCGTCTACGCCGAGATGGGCGTGACGATCATCATCGAGTCGTTCGTCGTCGTCGTGGTCGGCGGGATGGGGAGTCTCGTGGGCGCGATCGTCGCCGGCATCGCGATCGGCGAGGTCGTGAGCCTCACGACCCTCTTCGCGCCGAAGTTCGCCGAGATCATGGTGTTCGTCGTGATGGCGCTCGTCCTCCTCGTCCGGCCGAGCGGGCTCTTCGGCGAAGCCGGCTTGATGGAATGAGGCGAGGCGCGTGACGACGCTCCGGCGATGGATCGCCACCCATCCCGTCGTCGGGTTCCTCGTCGTCTTCGCCGTCTTCCCGTTCCTGGTGCCGTACAAGGCGCTCGCCACACAGGTCCTGATCTACGGCCTCTTCGCCCTCGGCTTCAACCTCCTTTACGGCTACACGGGGCTGCTCTCGTTCGGCCACGCCGCCTACTGGGGGCTCGGCGCCTACGGCACGGGCATCGCGCTCGCGAAGCTCAAGGTCGGCTCGCTGTGGCTCGCGCTCGCGGCAGGGCTCGGCCTCGCGGCGGCGGGCGGCGCGGCGATCGGCTTCCTCTGCCTGCGCCGGCGCGGCATCTACTTCGCGATGCTGACGCTCGCGTTCGCCCAGCTCCTCTACTTCGTCGGGTTCCACCTGGCCGACTGGACCGGCGGCGACGACGGGCTCCGCGGGATCAACCTGCCGCCGCTCGCGCTCCCCGGCGCCACGATCTCGCTCGACACCTCGCTCGCCTTCTACTACTTCGCCTTCGCGCTCGTCGCCCTGGCGGTCGCCGGCCTCAGGCGCATCCTCGACTCGCCCTTCGGCGCCGTGCTCCAGGCGATCCGTGAGAACAGCGAGCGCGCCTCCGCGTGCGGCTACGATATTCAGCGCGTCAAGCACTTGTCGTTCGTCTTCTCCGCGCTCTTCGCGGGGCTCGCCGGCTCCCTCGACGCGCTCAGGCTCAGCCTCGTCCCGATCGAGTCGCTCTACTGGACGACCTCGGGGCAGGTCGTCATCATGACGCTCCTCGGCGGCGCCGGCACCTTCTTCGGTCCCTTCGTCGGTGCCGCGACGTTCCTCGTCCTCGAGGACCGCCTCGCGGTCTTCACCGAGTCCTGGCCGCTCGTGGTCGGGGCGATCTTCATGGCCTTCGTCCTGTTCCTGCCGAAGGGCATCTGGGGCACGCTGCTCGCCCGGCTCGGACCCTGAGCGGGCGATGCGTCGCTTCCTCGCCGTGCGGCTCGTCCAGTCGCTCGCGACGCTGCTGCTCCTCTCGCTCGCGATCTTCGTCCTGGCGCGCGCCACCGGCGACCCGTTGAGCCTCGTGCTGCCGCTGGCGGCGACCGAGGAGGACTACGCGAACGCCCGGCGCTACCTCGGGCTGGACCGGCCCCTGCCCGAGCAGTACGTGAGCTTTCTCGTGAGGGCGGCGCGCGGCGACTTCGGCACCTCCCTGCGCGCGCGGCGACCGGTGAACGAGCTTCTTCGCGAGCGCTTCCCCAACTCGCTCAAGCTCGCCGGCTTCGCGATGGCCCTGAGCCTGCTCGTCGCGTTCCCGCTCGGCGTGGCAGCCGCCGCCCGCAAGGGCACGCCGGTGGACACGGCGGCGAAGACCGTCGCCGCGCTCGGCCAGGCGCTGCCGACGTTCTGGGTGGGCATCGTGCTCATCGAGGTCGTGGCCGGGCGTCTGCAGTGGCTCCCCGCGGGCGGGACGGGCGGCCTCGCCCACTACGTCCTGCCCGGCGTCACCCTGGGGTGGTTCGTCCTGGCCGGCCTGATGCGCCTCCTCCGCTCGTCGGTGCTGGAGGTCCTCGACGCGGACTACGTGCGGACCGCGCGCGCGAAGGGTGCCGCCGAGTGGACGGTGGTCTGGCGTCACGCGCTCCGGAACGCGCTGATCCCCGTCGTCACCTTCGCCGGCGTGTCGTTTGCGATCCTCGTGACGACGGCGGTCGTCGTCGAGACGGTCTTCGCGTGGCCGGGCATGGGCCGCCTGGCGTACGAGGCGATCTCGGGACGCGACTTCCCGGTCATCCAGGCGGTCGTGCTCGTCACGGGCGCGGTCGTCGCGGCGGTGAACCTCGCCGTCGACCTGCTCTACGTGTGGATCGACCCGCGGATCCGCTATGGCTGAGGGCCGGCGCGCGCGCCGCCCGCCGCTCCTTCCCCTGGCGATCATCGTCGCCTTCGTTGCCGTCGCCGTCCTCGCGGGGGTCGCGAGCCCGGCCGACCCCTACGCGCAACACCTCCGGTCGCGCCTCGCCCCGCCGATCTGGAGCCCGGACGGCTCGTGGCAGCATCCACTCGGCACCGATCGCCTCGGGCGTGACCTCCTCTCCCGGCTCTTCTACGGCGCCCGCGTATCGCTGGCCGCCGGCGTGGTGACGGTCGCCCTGGCGGGGGCGGTCGGCGGCGGGGTCGGCCTCGTCGCCGGCTACCTCCGCGGACGCACCGGCGCCCTCCTGATGCGCGTCACCGACGCGACGCTCGCGTTTCCGATCATCCTCCTGGCGCTCGTGCTCGCCGTGACGCTGGGCCCGAGCTTCTCGAACGTCGTCGTCGCCATCGCGGTCATCCTCTGGGCGCGGTACGCGCGCGTGATCTACGGCGAGGTCGTGGCGCTCATGGAGCGCGACTTCATCGCCCAGGCCCGCGCCCTCGGCGCCTCGCCCGTGCGGATCATCGCGTTCCACCTCTTCCCCAACACGGCCAACACGCTCGTCGTCCTCGTGAGTCTCCAGGTCGGGTATGTCATCATCGTGGAGGCCGCGCTCTCGTTCCTCGGCGCCGGGATCCCGCCGCCGACCCCGGCGTGGGGGTCGATGATCGCCGAGGGGCGGGACTACATCACGAGCGCGTGGTGGGTGTCGCTGTTCCCGGGCCTCGCGATCCTGCTGGTCGTCCTGGCCTTCAACCTGCTGGGGGACTGGCTCCGGGACGTGCTCGACCCGAGGCTCGGCCAGTTCTGAGTGGTAGTGCGAGCCGCAGCACATCGTGGGGCTGGGGCCCCACCGTGCGAGGCGAGTCTATAGAAAGGAGACCGGGATGCGACGTTCGATCCTGACCTCCCTGCTCGTGCTGTGCCTGGTGGCCGCGCCGGCGTGGGCCCAGCCGTCGCCGGGCGAGCTGACCGTGATCCTCTCGAGCCTCTCGACGGAGGCGCTCGACCCGATCCTGGCCGGTCACATCGTCAAGTTCTACCTCTCGCTGATGTTCGACTACCTCGTCGGCGCCACGCCCGACGGCCAGCTCTCTCGGGAGGGCGGCGTCGCCACCCGCTGGGAGGCGTCGGGCGACGGCAAGCGCTGGACCTTCCACCTACGGCGCGGTGTCAGGTTCCACACCGGCGACGAGCTCACCGCCGAGGACGTGAAGTTCAGCATCCTGCGCGCGCTGGGGCCGCGCTCGACGACGGGCTACGCCCAGGGGCTCCGCCAGCTCGTCAAGGAGATCGAGACGCCGGCGCCGGACCGCGTCGTCATCGTCACGAAGGACGCGACCGTGATGATCCCGACGCTCCTGTCGCGGCTCCTCTCGACCGAGGGAATGATCCTCCCGAAGAAGTACGTCGAGGCCAAGGGCGACGACGGCTTCGCGCGTGCGCCCGTCGGGTCGGGTCCCTACCGGTTCGTCGAGCAGGTCTCGAGCTCCCACGTCAGGCTCGAGGCCCTGCCGTCCCACTGGCGTCTCGGCACGCCGAAGTACAAGACGGTCGTGTTCAAGGCTGTGCCCGAGGAGACGACGCGGATCGCGATGCTCCGGCGCGGCGAGGCCGACGTCGTCGAGATCAGCCGCGAGCGCATGAAGGAGGTCGAGGGCGCCGGCTACGCCGTCCACCTCCGCCGGGAGGACGGACAGATCGAGGGCTGGTTCGTGCAGCCCTGGGCGCAGACGCCGATTCGGGACAAGCGCGTCCGCGAGGCGCTGAACCTCGCGATCGACAGGACGGAGCTCGCCGAGACCGTCTTCGGCGGCCAGGCGTCGCCCGCGGCGGTCCCGTTCGGCCTGTCGTGGTCGTTCCCCGAGATCAAGTTCAAGATCACGCCGGAGATGGTCTACGCCCACGATCCGGGGCGCGCGAAGAAGCTCCTCGCCGACGCGGGCTACGCGAACGGCTTCCCGATCGACATCTTCGCCTTCCAGCTCCCCGGCTTCCCCGAGGGGCGGGCAATGGCCGAGGCGCTCGCGGGCTACTGGCAGAGCGTGGGGCTCAAGCCACGGCTCATTCCGGTGGACTACCCCGCGTTCCGCAAGCAGTGGTTCGATCGCACGGCGCCTGGCGCCCTCGGCTACTACAACATCGCGAACCGTGACTGGATCGGCACCTACGCGCTGATCGACAAGTACGCGGCGCCGAGCGCGAAGTCGGCGTCCATCCGCGACCCCGAGCTCGACAGCCTGATGGACGCGGTCATCCACCAGGCCGACCGCGAGAAGACGTACGCGCTGATGCGTTCGATCTTCAACCGCCTCCGCTCCGAGCACCTGGGGCTGCCGCTCGTCTACTACCACACGCCGTACGCGACCTCGAAGCGTGTCCCCAGATGGAACCCGGGCGCCATCATGTACGAGCTCAACGTCGACGAGCTGCTCGCGGGAAAGTAGGAGTGCGGGCCACAGCACAAGACTGAGGCGACGGCGTCCTGCTCATTCAGGCCGCGATCAACGGCTCAGGGACCCGGGCGGAACACCCGGCCATCCCCGTGACAGCCGACCCGGACGCGTTCGTGGCCGCCG
>Ga0134065_10000169_pt1 | contig 11498 bp, 10 predicted proteins | sample 15_taG_29_FD_94471 | JGI IMG/M metagenome (GOLD analysis project Ga0134065, IMG submission 94471) | Grasslands soil microbial communities from the Angelo Coastal Reserve, California, USA - 15_D_Wat_20cm_2_24_1 metaG | ecosystem: Environmental > Terrestrial > Soil > Grasslands ... | reverse complement strand
CGACCTCGGCGGCGGCGCGACCTTCTACGACTGCCTGGTCGAAGTACAGAAAGTCGCTTGACCGACGCCGGATTGCTGGCCGAGGAAGAATCGCTGTTCGATCTGCTGCCGGTCGGCGTCGCTCTGGTCGAGCGCGGCAGCATTGCGCGCTGCAACCGCACCCTCGAGCAGATGCTGGGCTATATGCCCGGCGAGCTCGCCGGGAAGCCGTTCGCCGCCCTGGCGGACAGCGACGCGCTCGAAGGCGAAGTCGAGTTGCGCCGCAAGGACGGTTCCCGGCTCTGGTGCCGGCTGTCAAGCCGGGCGGCGCAGACTTGCACGCTGGTGGCGTTCGCCGACGTGACGGAGGAAATCAAGAAGCTGCGTCTGGCCGTCGATGCGGCCGATCTGTACTACTGGGAGTGGGATGCGGCGACCGACCGGATGCACTGGAGCCGCAATCCGGAAGTGCTGCCGGCGCTCGCCGGCGGCACCGCGCAGACGTGGAGCGAATACGCCCAGATGGTGCACCCCGACGATCGCGAGCGTTACCTCGCCACCGGACGGGGGGCGGTGGCGCGCGGCGTGCCCTTCGACATCGAGTACCGCGTCGCTACGGCCGACGGGCGCCTTGTCTGGTTCGGCTTGCGGGGCGTGCCGATGTTTGACCCCGCCGGCAAGGTCTACCGCATGGTCGGCGTCTCGCAGGACGTCACGGCGCGCAAGCGCCGCGAAGACGCGGTGCGCTTCCTCGCCTATCACGATTCGCTCACCGGTCTGCCCAACCGCCGCCTGCTCGATGACCGCCTCAAGCAGGCAGTGCACCTCGCGCAGCGCCGCGACCGCAAGGTGGCGGCGATGCTCATCGATCTGGACAACTTCAAGCAGGTGAACGATTCGTTCGGGCACCGCGCGGGCGACGCCGTGCTCAAGGAGGTCGCGCAGCGCCTTGCCGCCTGCGTGCGCAGGGCCGATACGCTGGCGCGGCACGGCGGCGACGAGTTCGTGGTGGTCATCTCCGAGGTGAACGCCGAGGCCGACTGCCAGATCGTCGCTGACAAGATCCTGCACGCGCTGGCGGCCGAGTTTCACGTCGACGGCCGGACGCTTGCCCTGGGGGCGAGCATCGGCATTTCGCTCTACCCGACCGACGCTGGCGACGGCGATGCGCTGCTGCGCAACGCCGACGCCGCGATGTACCGCGCCAAACAGCTGGGCCGCAACCAGTACCGGTTCTACGGCCGGTGAGCTCCCCGGCGAAATCGCTAGCCGGTCTCGCGCGCTTCCTGGTGCCGTACCGCGCGCGCATCGCGGCGGCGGCGCTCGCCTTGGTGGTCGCTGCCGGCTGCGTGCTGGCGCTCGGCCAGGGCGTGAAGCACGTGGTCGACAACGGCTTTGGCAGCGGCGATGCACGGCTTCTAGACCAGGCGCTCGCCGCCATGGTCGCGGTCGCTGCCGTGCTGGCCGTCGCCACCTGGTTCCGTTTCTATCTGATGATGAGCACCGGCGAGCGCGTCATCACCGATCTGCGCCGGGCAGTGTTCGACCATATTCTCGGTCTCGAGCCGGCGTTTTTCGAAGCCACCCGCACAGGCGAGGTGATTTCGCGCCTGACCAACGACACCCTGCAGCTGCAGCAGGTGATCGGCTACGGCCTTTCCATGTTTGTGCGCAATCTCCTGATGATGACGGGCGCCGCCGTGATGCTGTTCGTAACCAGCTGGAAGCTGGCCCTGCTGGTGCTGCTCGGCGTGCCGGCGACCCTAGTCCCGATCCTGCTGCTCGGCCGGCGCGTGCGGCGGCTCTCCCGCAGCAGCCAGGACCGGGTGGCCGACGTCTCCGTCTACGTCGACGAGGCGGTGCACGAGATACGCACGGTGCAGGCGTACGCGCACGAGGACGCCGATCGCCGCAGCTTTGCGTACCATGCCGAGGCGGCGTACCGCGCCGGCGTGGCGCGCATCCGGCAGAAGGCCTGGCTGATCTCTTTGGTGATGCTGATCGCCTTTTGCGCGGTGGCCATCATTCTCTGGATCGGCGGGCACGACGTGCTCGAGGGGCGCATCACGGTCGGGGAGCTGGCGGCGTTCGTGTTCTATGCGTCGGTAGTGGCGAGCGGGGCGGGGACCGTTTCAGAGGTGTGGGGCGAGCTGCAACGCGCAGCCGGGTCCGCCGAGCGGCTGATGGAGTTGCTCGACACGCGTGCGCAGATCGTCGCACCGCCGGTGCCCGCGGTGCTTGCCCAGCGCACCCTTGGGGCGGTGGAGTTCGACCACGTGCGCTTCGCTTATCCGGCTCGCCCGGGGATCGCGGCATTGGAGCGCTTTTCGCTGCGCGCCGCGCCCGGCGAGCGCCTGGCGCTGGTGGGCCCGTCCGGGGCTGGAAAGTCGACGGTGTTTGCGCTGCTGCTGCGGTTTTACGATCCGCAGCAAGGTGCGGTGCGCATCGACGGCACCGATATCCGCAGGATGGACCCGGGGGCGCTGCGGCGCCTCGTTGCGGTGGTGCCCCAGGAGCCGGTGATCTTCGCCGCCAGCGTGCTCGACAACGTGAGCTATGCGCGCCCGGAGGCGAGGCGCGAGGAAGTCGTCGCGGCATGCGCGAGGGCATTCGCCATGGAATTCATCGAGCGTCTGCCGCAAGGGCTCGACACGGTGCTTGGCGAGCGCGGCGTGACGCTTTCCGGCGGGCAGCGCCAGCGGCTGTCCATCGCCCGGGCGCTGCTCGCCGACCGGCCGATCCTGCTGCTCGACGAGGCCACCAGCTCGCTCGATGCGGCGAGCGAGCGCATGGTCCAGCAGGCGCTGGAGGCGCTCGAAAGCGGCCGCACGACGCTTGCCATCGCGCACCGGCTGGCGACGGTTCAGCATGCCGACCGCATCGTGGTCATGGAGCGCGGGGCGATCGTGGCGCAAGGCACGCACGCCGAGCTCATGCGCCAGGACGGTCTGTACGCGAGCCTCGCGCGGCTGCAATTCCTGGCTCCTGGCAGTAAATGGGAACGCGCCGCCTAGGCGTATTTCTGCTGCTGGTTGCGGCCTGCGCCGTGCACGCGCAGGAGCCGATCCGCGTCGGCTCGAAGCGGTTCACGGAGTCGTACATCCTCGGCGAGATCCTCGCGCAGACGGCACGCGGCCAGCACAAGGCGGGGCTCGGCAATACGGCGATCCTAGTTGCCGCGCTCGAGAACGACGCCATCGACGTCTATCCGGAATACACCGGCACGATCATCAACGAGATCCTGCGCACCGAAGAAAGGCTGCAGCTCGCCGAAATCAATCGCCGGCTTGCCAGGCTCGGTTTGGCCGCGTCCACGCCGTTAGGGTTCAGCAACAACTATGCGCTCGGCACGCGGCGCGACTTGCGAGCGATCTCCGATCTGACGCGACTGCCGGAGCTGCGCTTGGGATTTTCACATGAATTTCTCGGGCGCCGCGACGGCTGGCCGGGACTGAAGGCGGCGTATGGCCTGCCGCAGCAGCCGCGCGGCCTGGATCACGGCCTCGCCTACGAGGCGCTCGCCGCCGGCGAGATCGACGTCATGGATCTTTACTCGACCGACGCCAAGATCGAGCGCTACCGCATCGCGATGCTGGCCGATGATCGCCACTATTTTCCGGCCTACGATGCGGTGCTGCTGCATCGCGCCGATGCGCCGGTTCGCTATCCGCAGGCGTTCGCCGCATTCGCGCGGCTGCAGAACAGCATCGAACGCCGGACCATGGTGCGGCTCAACGCGCGCGCCGAGCTGGACAAGGTTCCCTTTGCCGAGGTGGCGCGCGAATACCTTGGTGGCGGCCCGGCGTCGAAACGGACTCTGCGCGCCGCCCTATTCGCGCCGGACTCCGGTCGCCTGCTCGCCGAGCATCTCGGTCTGGTGTTCGGCTCGCTGGTGGTCGCCGCGTTGATCGGCGTTCCGCTCGGCGTGCTGGCGGCGAAGGTCGGCTGGCTCGCGCAGCCGGTGCTCGCGCTGACCGGGCTGGTGCAGACGATCCCGTCGCTTGCCCTGCTCGCGTTCCTGATCCCGCTCACCGGCAGGATCGGGCTGTGGCCCGCCCTGATCGCGTTGTTCCTGTATGCGCTTCTGCCGATCACGCGCAACACGCACGCCGGGCTCGCGCAAGTGCCGCGCGGGCTGCTCCAGGCGGGAACGGCGCTCGGCCTGTTGTCAAAGGATATTCTCTACAGGATAGAGCTGCCGCTTGCGCGCGAGACCATCATGGCGGGCGTCAAGACCTCGGCGGTGATCAACGTTGGCACTGCGACCATCGCCGCCTTCATCGGCGCCGGCGGGTTCGGCGAGCGCATCGCGCAGGGCCTGGCGCTGAACGACCACACCGTGCTCCTCGCCGGTGCGCTGCCGGCGGCGGCGCTCGCTCTTGCAGTGCATGCGGCATTCGAGCTCGCCGAGCGTTGCCTCGCGCGCAGGCCGCGGTAGAATTTCCCCCAACTTCCCTGGGAGAGGCGTTCATGAGAATCGGCGTGCCCGCCGAAGTGCGCGCGGGCGAGACGCGTGTTGCCGCTAATCCGGAGACCGTGAAGCGGCTGGCGGCGAAGAACGAGGTGCGCATCCAGGCGGGGGCCGGTGCGGGCTCGAGCATCCGCGACGCCGATTTCGCGGCTGCCGGCGCCAAGCTGGTCGGCTCCGCGGCCGAAGCGTACGACGCCGAGATCGTGCTGAAAGTGCGCGCGCCCACCGACGCTGAAATGGATTTGCTGAAGAGCAATTCCATCCTGATCGGGCTGCTCGATCCGTTCAACGCTGCCGCCGTCGAGGCGCTGGCCAGGCGCGGCGTCACCGCATTCGCAATGGAGTGGCTGCCGCGCATTTCGCGCGCGCAATCGATGGACGTGCTGTCCTCGCAAGCGAACATCGCCGGCTACAAGGCGGTCGTCCTCGCCGCGGCGGAGAGCGGGCGCTTTTTCCCGATGCTGATGACCGCTGCCGGAACGGTGAAGGCCTCGCGCGTGCTGATCCTGGGGGCCGGCGTGGCGGGGCTGCAGGCGATCGCGACGGCGAAGCGTCTCGGGGCCGTGATCGAAGCCTCCGACGTGCGGCCGGCAGTCAAGGAACAGGTTGAATCGCTGGGCGCGAAGTTCCTGGACGTGCCGTACGAGACCGACGAGGAGCGCGAGATCGCGCAAGGCGTCGGCGGCTACGCGCGAGCGATGCCGCCCGGCTGGATGCGCCGCCAGGCGGAGCTGGTGCACTCGCGGGCGCTGCAGGCGGACGTCGTGATCACGACTGCGCTGATCCCCGGCAGGCCGGCACCGCGGCTCATCAAGGAAGAGACTGTCAAGGCGATGAAGCCCGGCGCGGTAATCGTCGATCTCGCAGTCGAGCAGGGGGGCAACGTCGAGGGCATCGAGCGCGGCCGGACGGTGGTGAAGCACGGCGTCAAGCTGATCGGGCAGGAAAACCTGGCGGCGACCGTGGCCACCGACGCCTCCGCCTTGTACGCGCGCAACCTCTACAACTTCCTGGTCCTGATGCTCGACCCGAAGAGCGGCGAGTTCAGGCTGGACCGCAGCGACGAGATCATCGCCGGCACGCTGGCGTGCACGCAGGGCGAAGTGCTCAAGAAAGGCTGACCATGGGCGGACCCGTAGATCCCACCGTCATCAACCTCGTGGTGTTCGTGCTCGCCGTGTTCGTCGGCTACCACGTCATCTGGAACGTGACCCCGGCGCTGCACACGCCGCTGATGAGCCTCACCAACGCCATTTCGAGCGTGATCATCGTCGGCGCCGTCCTCGCCGCCGCGCCGGCCGAGCTCGACTTCGGCTCGGTGCTCGGCGTGATCGCGGTGGCGCTCGCCTCGGTGAACGTCGCCGGCGGCTTCCTCGTGACGCAGCGCATGCTGCAGATGTTCAGGAAAAAGCAGAAATGAGCGCCAGCCAGCTCACGCTGTGGTACCTGGTCGCCTCGATCTGCTTCATCCTGGCGCTGAAAGGGCTGTCCTCGCCGACCACGGCGCGCCGCGGCAATTATTTCGGCATGGCGGGAATGGCCATCGCGGTGCTGACCACCATCGCCGTCGTAGCGCGCGGCCGTGTCGACCTGATCCTGATCGCCATGCTGATCGGCGGCACGGTCGGCGCCATCGTCGCGCGCCGGGTGCAGATGACGCAGATGCCGGAGCTGGTCGCCGCGATGCACTCGCTGGTAGGCATGGCGGCGGTGCTGATCGCCGTCGCCGCCGTGGACCACCCGAGCGCCTTCGGCGTGCCCGATCCCCTGCCCAGGGGCAACAAGCTCGAGCTGTTCATCGGCACCTTCGTCGGCGCGATCACGTTCTCCGGGTCGGTGATCGCGTTCGGCAAGCTGGCGGGCCTGGGCAAGAAGTTCCGCCCGTTCTCGTCGGCGCCGGTGGTTTTCCCGGGCCAGCACTGGCTGAACCTCGTTCTAGGGCTGGTCATGGTCGGCCTCGGCGCGGCGTTTTTTCTCGCCGACGACAAGCTCTGGACGCCGTTCGTGGCGATGACGGCGCTCGCCTTTGCGCTCGGCGTGCTGATCATCATCCCGATCGGCGGCGCCGACATGCCGGTGGTGATCTCGATGCTGAACAGCTACTCGGGCTGGGCGGCCGCCGGCATCGGTTTCTCGCTCAACAACGCCATGCTTATCATCGCCGGCTCGCTCGTCGGCTCCTCTGGCGCGATCCTGTCCTACATCATGTGCCGGGCGATGAACCGCTCGTTCATCTCGGTGATCCTGGGCGGCTTCGGTGCCGCCGAGGGCGCCGCGGCGACCGGCGCCGAGCAGAAGGCGGTGCGCTCAGGCTCGCCGGAGGACGCAGCTTTCCTCCTCGCCAATGCCGGGAGCGTGATCTTCGTGCCCGGGTACGGCCTCGCCGTCGCGCGTGCGCAGCATGCGGTCAAGGAGCTGGCGCAAAAGCTCCAGGCGAAAAGGGTCAGCGTGCGCTACGCCGTGCACCCGGTGGCCGGGCGCATGCCCGGGCACATGAACGTGCTCCTCGCCGAAGCCGAAGTGCCCTACGACCAGGTCTTCGAGATGGAGGACATCAACAGCGAGTTTCCCGACACCGACGTGGCGCTGGTGCTCGGCGCGAACGACGTCGTGAACCCGCTCGCGTACGAAAAGGGCAGCCCGATCTACGGCATGCCGATCCTCGACGTCGCCAAGGCGCGCACCGTCATCGTCAACAAGCGCAGCATGGCCACCGGCTACGCCGGCCTCGACAACCCGCTTTTCTACATGGAGAAGACCATGCTGGTGTTCGGCGACGCGAAGAAGGTCGTCGAGGACATGGTCAAGGCGCTGGATTAGGCTCCTCGGGATGCTCTTCGTGCCAGCGCTTAAGGATCTCCAGCTGCCGCTCCCTGGGCAGGCTGGCGTACTGCGCATAGCGCTTCCTCGCGAGGTTGCGCTGTTCCAGGGTCAGCTTGGCCCATCCCGGCAAACGCTGCGCGAAGCGCTGCTGCTGCTGCGCGGACATCCTGGGGTAGCGCTTGGCCGCGGCCAGCAGGCGCTGCCGCTGCACCTCGGGCAGGCGGTCCCATTGCGCCTGCAACGGCCGCAGGACGGTTTGCTGGTCCGCGGTGAGCTGCGCCCACACCGGCGCCCTGCCGGCTGCGCACGCGGCGCTCGCCGACAGGGCGAGGCACAGGCCGACGCTGGCGGCTAGTTGGCTCGCTCGTAGACGACGTCGCTGCGCCGGTTCTCCGCCCATGACGCCTCGTCGTGTCCCACGGCTCTCGGCTTTTCCTCGCCGAAGCTGGTGGCCTCGATCTGCCGGTCGGTGGCGCCTAGCAGGGTCAGCATCTTCTTGACGCCTTCCGAGCGCCGCTGGCCGAGAGCCAGGTTGTATTCGCGGCTGCCGCGCTCGTCGGCGTTACCCTGAACCGCGATCTGCGCCCCGGGATGCTCGCGCAGGTAGCGCGCGTGCGCTTCCACCAACTGGCGGTATTCGTCCTTTACATCGTAGCGATCGAACTCGTAGTAAATGCTGCGCTTCGACGGCTCGACAGCAGCGGTTGCAGCCGGACGCGGTGCCGCAGGCGTGGCTTGCGGCGCGGGGCTGCGGGCTTGCGGCGACGACGCCGGCGCGGATTGCTCAACTGCCGGTTCACTGGCGCAGGATGCGAGAAAGGCCGCCATGACCGCGGCGGCGATGGCGATGCGGTGAGTCTTCATGGTGAGCTCCCTTGGCTGCGACTTGGGAGCAGGAATCCTAGCGCGGCAACTATATTTGTGCAATATGTCTGCCCATGGGAGGGGAAGCGAAGTGAGATCCTTGATCGTCCGCCTGCTGGCGCGCGAGCGCGGCCTGTTCGCGGGCGCGGCTGTCGTCGCGGCGGCGTGCGCCGCGCTCGGCGTGCCGTTCGAGTTCGTCCTGTTCGGCCTGACGCTCACCGGCGTCGCGCTGTTCCATCATCACACGCTGCAGGTGGCGCTCATCGGCCTCGGCGCGATCGTGCTCTACAAGCTCGCCTTCACGGGGTTCAAGGCCGGCCCGGGGGTGGAAGGTCTTGCGCTGCACATGCTGCACGAATGGGTGATCCTCGCCAACCTTTTCGGCCTGCTGCTCGGCTTCGCGCTGCTTTCCAACTATTTCGAGGCAAGCCAGGTGCCGGCGGTGCTGCCGCGCTACCTGCCGGACGACTGGAAAGGCGGCTTCGTGCTGCTGTGGATGATCTTCGTGCTGTCTTCGTTCCTCGACAACATCGCCGCCGCCCTCATCGGCGGCACCATCGCCCGCACGGTGTTCCGCGGCAAGGTGCATATCGGCTACCTGGCGGCGATCGTCGCCGCATCGAACGCGGGCGGCTCGGGCAGCGTGGTCGGCGACACCACCACCACCATGATGTGGATCGATGGTGTCGACCCGCTGGACGTGCTGGAGGCCTTCGTTGCCGCCGGCGCCGCGATGCTGATCTTCGGCGTCCCCGCCTCGCTGCAGCAGCAGGGCTACTCGCCGATCACGCAGGGCGCCGCCGCCGGCGTGCGCGTCGACTGGCCGCGCGTCGCGATCGTCGCGGCCATTCTGCTCGCCGCGATCATCGTCAACGTGATCGTCAACGTGAAGTTCAGCGCGTATTCGGACCGTTTCCCGTTCATCGGCGCAGGGGTATGGGCCGCGATCCTCATCGCTGCGCTGTGGCGCAGGCCGGCGTGGTCGCTGCTGCCGGGCGCGCTCAAAGGCAGCGTGTTCCTTCTTTCGCTGATCGTGTGCGCTTCGCTGATGCCGGTGGAGAAACTGCCGGCGGCGTCGTGGCAGACCGCGCTCGGCCTCGGCTTCGTCTCCGCGGTCTTCGACAACATCCCGCTTACCGCGCTCGCGCTCAAGCAGGGCGGCTACGACTGGGGCTATCTTGCGTATGCGGTGGGCTTCGGCGGCTCGATGATCTGGTTCGGTTCTTCCGCCGGCGTTGCGCTGTCGAACATGTACCCGCAGGCGAAATCGGTCGGCCTGTGGCTCAAGCACGGCTGGCACGTCGCGCTCGCCTACATGATCGGGTTTTTCGTGCTCTATGCCGTGCTCGGCTGGCATCCGAATGCGCCGCACAAAGCGAAGCCCGCAGCCATGACGAGTTTGCCTTGCGGCTGATTCGAGGACGAGAGTAAAATTCCGGCGCCTTCGCGTATGTCCGTGCAGGGCTTCACCCTGCCCATAATTCGAATCCAGACAGAGGAGACAACGAATGAGCAATCAGCAACCGTCGCGCCGCAAATTCCTGACCGGCGCGGCCGCCGCTACCAGCGCGGCAACGCTCGGCTTCCCGGCGATCGTCAAGGCGCAGGGCCCGATCTCGATGCGCTGGCAGAGCACCTGGCCCTCGAAGGACATCTTCCACGAGTACGCGCTCGACTACGCGAAGAAGGTCAACGACATGACAGGCGGCGATCTCAGGATCGAGGTGCTGCCCGCCGGCGCCGTAGTGCCCGCATTCGGCCTGCTCGACGCGGTCTCCAAGGGAACGCTCGACGGCGGCCACGGCGTGCTGGTTTACCACTACGGCAAGCAGAATGCTCTCGCGCTCTGGGGATCGAGCCCCGCCTTCGGCATGGACGCGAACATGCTGCTCTCCTGGCACAAGTACGGCGGCGGCAAGGAACTGCTCACCAAACTCTACGCCTCGATCGGCGCCAACGTGGTGTCCTTCCCGTACGGCCCGCTGTTCACGCAGCCGCTCGGTTGGTTCAAGAAGCCGATCACCAAGCCGGATGATTTCAAGGGTCTCAAGTACCGCACCGTGGGCATTTCGATTGACCTGTTCACTGGCATGGGTGCCGCAGTGAATGCGCTTCCCGGCGGCGAGATCGTGCCGGCGATCGACCGGGGGCTCCTCGATGCGGCCGAGTTCAACAATGCAAGCTCCGACCGGTTGCTGGGCTTCCCGGACGTGTCCAAGGTGTGCATGCTGCAGAGCTACCACCAGAACGCCGAGCAGCTCGAAATCACCTTCAACAAGACTAAATACGACGCGCTGCCCGAGAAGATCAGGGCGATCATCGCGTACGCCACGGAAGCCGCTTCCGCGGACATGTCGTGGAAGTCGATCAACCGCTATTCGCAGGACTACATCGAGCTGCAGACCAAGGACAAGGTGAAGTTCTACAAGACGCCGGACTCGATACTGCAGAAACAGCTTGAGGTGTTCGATCAGGTGAACGCCAAGAAGTCTGCGGAGAACCCGATGTGGAAGGAAATCGTCGAGTCGCAGCGCAAATACGCCGAGCGCACAGTGCGCTGGGACCTCGATACCAACGTCAACCGGCGCATGGCCTATAACCACTACTTCGGCAGGAAGCCGGCCGCGAACAAGGCCTGACAACGGAGCCTCGAGCGCACACCATCCGGCGGCCCCGGATGGTGTTTTTTTGAATCCGTATATCGCCGCAGGTAAGCCATGCAGAGACTCCTGCTTCTCGTCGACAAGCTGAGCACCTGGGTCGGCCAGGCGTTTTCCTGGTTCATCGTCGCGCTTACGCTGCATGTCACCTGGGAAGTGTTCTCGCGCTACGTCCTCGACCACCCGCGCGCCTGGGCCTTCGATGCAATGATCATGATGTACGGGACGCTGTTCATGATGGCCGGCGCCTATACGCTGGCGAAGAACGGCCACGTGCGCGGCGACGTGATCTACGGCTTCTTCACGCCGCGGGCGCAAGCGGCGCTCGACCTGACGCTGTACATCGTGTTCTTCATTCCCGGTATCACCGCTCTCGTGTGGGCCGGCTACACCTATGCCGAGGAGTCCTGGGCGATCAACGAGCATTCGAACATCACCTCGGAAGGACCGCCGGTCTACCCGTTCAAGACCGTCATTCCCGTTGCCGGCGCTTTCGTGCTGGTGCAGGGCATCGTCGAGATCATCCGCTGCGTCATTTGCCTGAAGCAGGGCTACTGGCCTTCGCGCGAAGAGGACGTTCAGGAAGTCGATGTGGACAAGCTCAAGGAGATGGTCCACGTTAAGGACGAGGACATCCAGAAGCTGGATGAGTATGTCGTGGCGAAGGCGCAGCGCAAGTGAGGCTGCGCAAGGAACTGTGG
>Ga0134065_10000165_pt1 | contig 11541 bp, 10 predicted proteins | sample 15_taG_29_FD_94471 | JGI IMG/M metagenome (GOLD analysis project Ga0134065, IMG submission 94471) | Grasslands soil microbial communities from the Angelo Coastal Reserve, California, USA - 15_D_Wat_20cm_2_24_1 metaG | ecosystem: Environmental > Terrestrial > Soil > Grasslands ... | reverse complement strand
GTTGCCGCAGAGAACAGGCAAAAGCGGCAATACGCGTGCAGCAGGAAGGCCTGAACATAAAGCAGCCAGAGCGTTCCGAGAAACATTGCGCCAATGGTTGGAATGAGAAATATCCGGGCGCGCGCGTATCCGAACGCTGCGAACGTAGCGAAACTAAACGCGCTGAAATAGGCCACCAAGCCGAATAAGGCCACGGGAATCCTCCCGATTCTGGCGTACGGACTCCCCAGGACCCGGAAACAATCAGGCGATCCGCCACAGCCGAGCGTCTCGCCCGTTAACGCCTGCACCGACAAGTAAGTTGCGTCCGCGAGCCCAGCCAGCGAGACAGTCGCGGCGACGATGTAAATGATCGTGCGAAATCGCGATACGGTCATGTCTGCGATTTTTTCCCCAGCGCAGCATTGATCTCGGCGCGAATGCCCTCCGGGTTTTTGTCTTTCGGATCGAGGGGCTGATTATTGATAAACACTGTGGGGGTAATCTGTATCCCAAGTGACTGGCCGCGCTGGCGATCGGCTTCGACTCGTGCCTTGACCTGTTCGCCGTCCATGTCTTTTTTGAACTTATCAACGTCGAGTCCGATCGTTCCAGCGTAAGATTCGAACAATTCGCGCACATTAGGGGCCTTGCTCCAGGTTTCTTGTTCCCGATAGAGCACGTCGTGCATCTCCCAAAAACGGCCCTGCAGCCCGGCCGCCTCAGCGGCCAGCGCCGCCTCGCGAGCGTGCTCGTGCATCGTGAGCGGAAAATTCCGAAAGACTACGCGCAAACGCGAATCGTACTCGTTCTCGAGCTGGCCAAGAAACGTCGCGAACATACCGCACGGCGGGCATTGGAAATCGCCGTACTCTTCAAGTGTTACGGGTGCGTCCGGGTTCCCACGAATGTGCGGTGCCCCTGCATCGCCTTTTGCGGAGACTGTTTTGTTCTCAGGAATGGATAAAACGTGCGGTCGCCTTGCTCGGTAAAGCATTGCACCGCTTCCGATGGTGGCCAATGCGACCAGCGCAACAATAACGAAAGGCAAATATCGCTTCATAAGTTACGAGGAGAGAGCGAAAAGTTTCGGCGTAACGAATCAGTCGTCAAGTGCGCGAGTCAACCCGGTTCATTGACGCGTAATCGCGAAGGCCGCAAGCGAGATCAATAATCGTGCCCCATGAATGCCGAAATCCGAATGACGAACCAAGCCCAAATGGCGCTCGTTATCACGTCATTATGAATTCCTTCGTGCTGCGACATTCGAGTTTCCTCCTTATTGACCGACATGAAGCTGTGAGAGTAAATTTGCCAATGCAATTGCGAAGACTCTCGATTGCGCTGGCGGTTCTAATCATGTGCGCGGGTTTTTTACCAGGCCAAACGCAATCTGGTTCGGAGACGGGGATCGAAGGCGTCATTACGATCAGCCCCATTCAGGCCGGCCCCGTGCGGGCTGATGTTCCCAGTTCAGGGCCACTCGCGAACACGGCTTTCGTGGTGGAAAGCCAAAAGGGCGAGGTCACATCCTTTACCACTGATGCCGAGGGGCGCTTTCGGACGTCGTTGTTGCCCGGACATTACAAAGTTTCGCTCAAGGGAAGGACAAGCAATATCGGGCGCTACGGACCTTTCGAAGTCGATGTCGTGGCTGGCAAAATGACAAAGGTCCAGTGGCGATGCGACTCGGGCCTTCGATAGACATCCGTGTCGCAAATCGGGCGTCGTGGCATCGGCTTCCAGCCGATACTCAAAAGTCATGGGCAGGGATACCGACGCCACGTGCAAGCCTATTACGCGGTCGGGCGAGGCCTGGGTACGGGACTAGTCGTCGGTGTAGGAGTGGGCCGAGGAGTAGCGCTTGGGGTTGCGATAGGCGTGGGTGTTGGTGTGCCACCACCCGCAGGCGCCTGAATAGCAACCGTCATAGGCGACCCGAATTGAGCGCCTGCTCGCGATTTATCGGAGTTGGACGTTGGACGTTGAGCGTTGCGCAATGGGAGTGGCAGAGCTCGCGTCGGATGGGCTGAGGAGAACAACGAACGGGAGGATCAAGGCAGTGAGGGCTTTCTTAGACATTGTTTTGAATTCTGCGAGTGATCAGCTTGGTAGACTACGTGCTGGAGAGAGCTGCAATATTTCTCATGGGCACCTCGGTGAAGTAAAGGAAATCCTGAAAAAACTTGGTGACGATCCTTTTGGAAAATGACCAATGTCGAGGAATGCCGAATACCAGTTGTTCCTGCAACTGGCCGGTTTGGAAACGTCCAACGTCCAACGCCGAACGCCCAATATCCAATTCAGAGCACGCTCTCACGCAAGCTTTACTAATTGGGCGTTGAGTGTTCGGCCTTTTCGATCCCAACCACGCTTGCTCGCTGGCGTGTCCCTTGTTTTAGCGTAAATTCGCCAACTTCGTGAAAAGCGGTTGCGTCAGCCCAGAACTGAAGAAACCGGGATTGATTCCCCGGCGTGTCACTGCCGGGGTCAACGGCCCCGGCTACAGCAGAGCCGGGATGCGTAAATCAAAGACCAGCCGGTGGCGGGCGACGGCGCTGATCCTTCTCAATTTATTGATGATTGCGCACATCATTGAGTGGCGCGTCATGGGCAAGACGGTTTCACCGATCGAGCCTTCGGAGACCATGTACACGCTGCAAAATGGGTTCATTAACGCGGGATTCATCTTTTTTTCACTGGCGATCCTGGCGACCTTGATCTTCGGGCGATACATCTGCGGCTGGGGTTGTCACATCCTCGCGCTCCAGGATTTCTGTGGATGGCTCTTAAAGAAGATGGGGCTTCATCCGAAACCGTTTCGATCGCGGTTGTTAGTTTACGTGCCGATTATTGGCGCGCTGTACATGTTTGTTTGGCCCGTCGTGTATCGAATGTTCTCGGAACCGCACGAACCGCTTATTCCCAAATTCACGAATCATCTGGTGACCACAAATTTTTGGCAGACGTTTCCATCCGTCGCAGTTGCCATCCCGTTTCTTTTCGTCTGCGGTTTTATGACGGTCTATTTTTTGGGGCAAAAAGGTTTTTGTACTTATGCCTGTCCCTACGGCGGATTTTTTGGACTAGCCGACAAATTGTCGCCCGGCAAAATTCGCGTTACGCCTGCCTGCAATCAATGCGGCCACTGCACTGCGACGTGCACGTCAAACGTTCTGGTGCACGCGGAAGTGAAGCAGTACGGAATGGTGGTCGATCCGGGTTGTATGAAATGTATGGATTGCGTCAGCGTTTGTCCGAACGACGCCTTGTATTTTGGTTTCGGCAAACCGTCGATCCTGGTTCCCAAATCAGACGCAATTAAGAGGAACTATTCGTTGACATGGCCGGAAGAAATCGTTGGTGTACTCGTATTTTTCGGAAGTTTCCTCGCTGTCCGTGCCGTTTACGCACTGGTCCCGTTCCTGATGGCGCTCGGTTGCGCCACGGTTACGACGTTTCTCACGCTAAAAATGTGGAGATTGTTTCGTGCAAAAGAATTGTCCTTTTACCGTTTCAATTTGAAGTCTGGGGGTAAAATCCAAAAAACGGGATGGGCATTTGCAGCCTTCGCTTGTGTCTGGATTGGCTTGAATATTCACAGTGGCTGGGTGCGCTATCATGAGGTACTGGGTAACCGCGCATTTAAGAAAGTCCGGCTGCCCGACGAGCTGGCGCTGGCGCAGGTGGACCCCAGTCGCTGGCTCAATCCCACTGACCGCGATAACATCGTCCAGGGAGAGGGACATCTTCAATCTGCTTCGAAGCTTGGACTGTTTGTGAATAGTGAAACGCTGCCGAAGCTGGCATGGTTTGAATATCTCCTGGGCAACACAGAACGATCCATCCAATTGCTCGGCCAAGCCGCCACTTATCAGAAAGGAGAGGGGAAGGCTTTGAGTCTCTATTACCGCGGCGCGATCTTGAATCGGCTGGGGCGTTACGACCAGGCCCAGGCGAGTCTGGATCAGGCTTTGGCCGAACGAGAGGATATGATTCTGGCGCGCCAGGAAAAAGGCGAATCGCTATGGCAACTTGGCCGCAAGGACGAAGCAATTTCGGTGTGGACCGATGCCGCGCAGCGCAATCCGCGCCTGGCCATGGTGAATAACGAGCTTGCCGGAGCGAAGCAGTCGTTAGGCAAAATCGAAGAAGCCAATGACCATGAAAGGCAAGCCGACCAGTTCAAGACTAATGATACGCTTTTCCATTGGATGATTGGACGCCGGCTCCAGGACCTTGGTATGACCGAGCTGGCCGAAAAACATTTCCAGCGCGTTAATCAGCTGGACCCGGGAGTGACCCGCTGAAGCGAGCGCTGGTCAAAGGTGGAACGCGTTGTCCTCAACGCGTTGGCAACGTCACTGCGGCTCCATTGGCTTTCGATCGGACGTTGGGCGAATAACACACCGTTCATCAGTTAGCGTTGATCACGATCTCCTAACGCTATGGCGTCGGGCGCCGCCCGGGAGTTGGTCGCGGCCGCGGTGTGGGACTCGGACGAACCACCTCAAACTGCGTCATCATTCCGTCGTCCTCGTGCTCCATCATATGGCAATGAAGCATGTACATGCCGAGGTGATCGGTGAACTTCAGCTTGACCTCCAAAGTTTCACCGGCGGCGAGGTACCAGGTTTCCTTCATGGTATCGTATGGGTAACATGGTCCTCCGTTGCGGCTCAGGCATTGCTGAGAAACATCATGGATGTGCACGGTACGGGGTTGGCCGGTTGGGTTTGTGAAAACCCACTTCTCCGTAGTGCCAAGGGCAGGCCGCGCGTCAAGTCGATTGAGATCGAACCTTAGGCCATTGATTGTCCAGTGGCCTGCCGTATGATCAAAGCTCCAGTTGCGCGTCACGGTGGGCTCACCGATATCCGGCAACGCGCGCAACGTAGGCGGAATCGTGCTGTCGTCGACGAGATGCTGAGTGACTCGGAACTGAAGCAGTTGCAGACTCGTGAGCGTGTCCGTGAGATAAAGGTTCTGCCCTAGTTTCCCAGCGAAATCGACAACGACATCCAAACGTTCGGCCGGCCCTATTCGCATCCCGGTTCGGTCCACCGGCGTGGGTAATAGGCCGCTCTCCGTCCCAATTTGTGTAAAGATGTCGCCTGTGCTCAGCGCAAGGTTGTAGGTACGATGGTTAGACGCGTTTAAGATTCGAAGGCGATATTTGCGGTCGCCCACCTCGAGATATGGCTGGTAAACACCGTTAATAAGGATCTTGGCGCCAGTCACGCCATTCGGGTCAAACATGTATGGGATTTGGTTGTTCTTGTCGAATTGCCTGTCGGCGATTGCTAGCGGGAGGTCGAAGGCACCGGTAGGAAGCGTTGGCGGATCGGCCGGATCATCGATGATGTACATACCGGTGAGACCCATCCATACATTGCGAGCCGTAACATCCATGCGGTGGTCGTGGTAAAACTGCATCTTACCTCGCTGGTTGCCGCCTCCTTCAAGGCCATCGTAAATATAGGTGCGCGATCCTCCCGTCGGGATGAGAAAACTGTCTGGTTGGCCATCATTCACCGAGGACGAGTGGTTGCCGTGGTTATGCACCGTTAATGCGCCGGCGGCTGGATCAAGGTTATTAGTAAATGTGACGTTAGTCATCTGACCGGTTGGTCTGCGAATTGTTATTCCAGGATATGTTCCGCCATAGGTCCACATGTTAGTGCAGGGCCCATCTAATATCTGCACGCACCCTTGGTCGATACCGATCGACACGTTTGCCTCCGTTGCGACGGGCGGAAACAGCAACGGATGCGAGAAAGGTGTCGGCGAGGCTGTTGGTGTGGGTGTTATTGAGGGGGTAGGCGTTGGCGTAGGCGTTGCGGTTGGCGAGGCCGTCGGAGTCGGTCTTGGAATTGATGTCGTGTATTGGATAGCCAGCGCCGGGGGATGGCGCTCTCTCGAGTGTCGAACCGCTTCGCCGTCGCACTGCCAGACTCGTCGCCTCGCACCAGCCAGCCGAAGTTAATGGTCGAATTATCCAGCCACGACTGCACATCGGCAACCATCTGCACCGAACTCCAGGTGTAAGAGCCAATCGCGCCGACCGACTGGCTCGCGCTCACCGTGCCGAAAAAGTCCCCGCCTTCCGTCGTCCAAAAATGGTATCGAAGAAGCGATGGCGCCACGTGGCATCGTTGGGAGTGGCGGGCGCTCCCGTGCCTTCTTCTCCAGATGCCTGAGATGTTCCTTCTTCCCAGTCAGCGAGCAGCCTGTGTAGCTCGACGGTTCTAGCAGTATTAGAAGGTGTTTTCGACATGTTCAGGGTCAGCGTGACGCTCGTGATTGTCGAGCCTGCCGGAACGTTTCCGGTTATGTCGAACGCGAGTACACCGCGGCGGAGTTCGCCCACGGCGGTCTCGCCCGTGAAGAAGTGGTTGCCGAGGGCATTGCTGAGGTCACCATCCGCAGGAACGTACTCGTAGAGCGTGTTGTCCTTACTGGGGTTGATATTGATAGTTTCCGCGATAGCGAACCCGGGAGCGATGCCGCCAAGTGTGGCCGCGAACATAAGTGCGGGACAAGGCCTAGGAATGTGTACAGGTCGTGTATTCATTAGGATTCAAGAGCCTTTGAGCCCTTTGCGATTAATCAACTGCGCGTCCCTTGCGTGGTTCTAATCAACCAGCGGCAATGCAGATTATGCCGCCGGAAGCAGTGCGAACAACCGTAACAAAAAGAGTAACGGATGAGAAAAAGCGGAAGGCGTGGGACGAAGATGCGGCGTCGGGCGTGGCCTCGGTGTAACTCTCGTATATTGGATGGTCAGCACAGGCTGGCTGGCGCTCTCTCGGGTATCGAACCGTTTCGCAGTCGCGATCTCCGATTCGTCTCCCAGCACCAGCCAGCCGAAGTTACTGGCCGGATCATTCAGCCACGACTGCACGTCGGCGACCATCTGTGACGAACTCCACGTGTACATTCCAATTGCGCCAACCGACTGGGTTGCGCTCACCGTGGCTGAAAAGTCTCCGCCTTCGGTCGTCCAAAAAACCGTGTCGAAGAAACGGTGTCGCCATGTGGCATCGTTGGTCGTGGCCGGCGCTCCGTCGCCTTCTTCTCCAGGTGCCACGGACGTACCTTCTCCCCAGTCTGCGAGCAGCTTGTGCAGCTCGACATTTCGAGGAGTATCTGAAGCCGTTCTCGACGTGTTCAGACTCAACGTGACCCCTAGAATCGTTGAGCCTGGAGGGATGCTTCCAGCGATGTCGAAGGCAAGCACGCCCCGGCGGAGTTCGCCCATGGCTGTCTCGCCGGCAAAGAAGTGGTTGCCAAGCGCATTGCTGCGGTCGCCCTCTGCGGGATCGAATTCGTAGAGCGTGTTGTCCTTGATGGGATGGATATTGATAATGGTCGCGCTCGCTAAACCGGGACCGATGCTGCTAAGCGCGGTCGCGATTACAAGTGGAAGGATAATTTTAGGGAAGTTTGCGGGTTGAGTATTCATTTAATTTTCAAAACCGTTTGGATGATACTTTAAAAACTGAAACGCTGAAAAGGCGAAACTCTTGCTCTTTGTTCGCAAACATCCAACGCCGAATTCCGATAACTGCCAAATCCGTTTGATCCAAGCGGCGCGGAAGCGCCTCAACACAGCGAGGCGGCTACAACTATCCCTTTACTCGTGCCGTGCTAGATCATCGCTATGGAGTCGGGCGAGGACGTGGAGTGGGGCGAGGCCTCGGTGTCTGGGGTACCTCTCAGCGTTGGAGTAGGCCGCGGGGTTGAAGTTGGCGTAGCCGTAGGTTTCGCAGTTACAAGGAAAATTGCGCAGCCGGCTATCGGCCATCAACTATCGACTCAGCTATCAGCTTTCCGCAATCAGGGTCTGGGATGCGGAGTTGGACGAGCCCTGGGGATTGGCGTAGGCCGTGGCGTTGCAGTTGGCGTAGGTGTGGCTGTGGCTGTAGCAGTCGGTGTAGGTGTTGCCGTCGCAGTCGGTGTTGGCGTTGGCGATGGTGCCGGAACGTCCCCGGGGGCTTGGATTAAAACCCCAATTGGCGAGCCGGTCTTAAAAAAGCCTACTGTTGCATCTGTAGGGTTTGGCGGGTGGTCGGCATCAAACCGGAAATTGTAAAGCGTGCCGAAGCGAATCGCATTGGCGTTTTGATTCTGCGCAAAAGTTTCGCAGTTCCAAGTGATGGAGCTGTCGCCGGGCTGGTATTCATTGCTCCAGGGCGCGCTGCTATAGCCTTGGTTGTTAAACGTGCCGTCGTTTGACCATCCCGGTTCTTGAGGCGGCGCGTGAAACCCGATGTTACTGATGTTGACTCCAGGTCCTATGGGCACGGTGAAGGATTGAATCCCGCGATCGAGGTTCTGGTTATAGAGCGCATACTCATAGTGCCAGACTCCAGCCGACGGGCCGGTTACTTTGTAGCACATGAACCAGATCCCGTCGTTTCCAGGGTCGGGCTGCACCTGATTTACTGTGGCACCGGTCCAAGCCATAATAGCAGGCTGCATTCGCACTGTGGCGAGCAGGGGGGAAAATGTGAAAGTGGTAGTGCCGCTCACGCTGTACTTACGATAGGAAGCATTGTTATACATGTTGCATTGTCCGGGATGTGACTGACACCACGTGTATTCACTTGGGGCGATGTATTGTGCTTCGGCGAAATAAGTGGCGCCTGTATTGAGTGTTGTGTTCAGATCATTGGCCTCCACCCGGATGCGGTGCGATACGCCGTCGTGGTTATGGCCGCTGTGGTCATTGGCGTTCGATGGGAAGGAGCCTGTGAACGGGTTCACCCATGCGCGTGAGCCGATCCCTTCTTGGCCTCCATTTAGGTCCGCGCTGTACGGGTCGGAGCATCCCGGGCAAAGATGGCTGCCTGTTTCGCAACCGTTGGTGTTGCAGCTAAAGCAGTCCCTGTCTTCCAATGCGAAAAAGGCATGTTTCATCCAGGAATGGCCGATCTGTTCAAAGCGGTCGTTGTTGTTAGCTCCACCGCTCATCCGATAGAAATTTTGCGGGATGACTGGGTGATCAGTATTTGGCAATTGAAGCCAATCGACCGGTTGATCGCCGTTGTTGCAGGAAGTCGTTGCCACTGCAAGGCCGACTTGGGTCCCGGCACTTCCTTGTTGGTTCATGTTGGGCAGATCGCCGACGATTATATCAGGACCCGCCACGAGTGTTGGCGCTTCTGCACCGGCTTCACGTTGCATGGGTGGCATGACCACTGATTGCGGTTGACCATTAGCAAGCTGCGTGACCTCGATCGGTTGCATCGCCGCGCCGACGGAGATTTTTCCAACGACCGAACCTGCATCCGATGGTCTGCCAAGCGCGTTGGCAAACTCTTTTGAAACGAGAAGCCGTCCGTCTGTTATACTTAATGCCTGCGCGTTGGCATCGTAATCGTACTGGTGTCCTTCAACATTAAAAAAGGTGAATCCCGTGTTGCTGTCGCGCACGGCGAGATCGAACGCTTCGCCCGTCGGAAGTTTCTCGACGACGAGCTGCTTGAGAGACGCGCCTAAAGCCGCAGGCAGATTACTGTAGCCGGGGGCGTCGAACCCGGCCGAAGAAGTGTTCTGTGGAATAAGCGCCATCGATCCTGGCACGGGACCGCGCAACTGATCGTTAAAAATCAAAATGGGAAAGAATGAATCAGCCGCTACGGCGAATTGCAGTGTGACAGGTCTTGCCACCAGTGAACTGCTTCCATTCAACCCGTTGAGATCGAGATCCATTGTGACGTTCCCGCTCTTCACAATCATCTTTTGAAGTGTGCCGGTCCCGCCTTGGTCGAGACTTCCACCCTCCGTAGCAGAGCTACTGCGGAGGACGGGACGGCCAGCAGGCTGGCTTTCCGAAGTGTTTTGTTTGAGTTGGGCCTTGGCCGCCGTAGCCGTGGCGGAGGCGGCTGCGTAGTTTCCAAGGAGCACGAGCAAGGAGAATGTGAAAGCAAGCAGGGTTTTCTTTAACATTGTTTTATCCTCCGATTTTTTGCGCCTGAACCCGAGCGACGAGCTTTCGGGCAAGCTAAACTTCTAGCTTGTCTCATGCGCGGCCCGCGCAAGCCAAGAGAAAAATTTGAAAACTTCGGCGCGTGTACGATTGCGGCCTACAAATCACCAGTTTCTCACAGGCGAGGATGCAGTGGAATGACGAAGCACGAATGACCAATGACGAAGGAGTGACGAACTGGTTAAGGCTTCCGATTCTTACTCTTGCTCATGCTCAGGAACTATATTTATGTCGCACCTAACGGCGCCGCCATATTCTTGAGCATCGGCGAGGTAAAAGCAAAGCTCTTCGACAGAGCCAATCTGATCTGGGTTGAGCGCATAAGAGAAAGTCCGCGATGGCGAGACGTCATCGGCAGCACGCGAGGGCGCGTGCGCTACCCAGTCTTCCCTTCCACCAGCGCTGCGGCTTCCTTGTCGAGCGCGGCGTAATCCGGTTTGCGCGGTTGCAAATAAAATTCGTCGATGACAATCTGGACCAGCGCCGCTGCCGGAACGGCAAGAAAAACTCCCAGCAACCCAAACATGGTGGCGGTCGCCAGAGTAAAGAACAAAATGTTCACTGGGTGCAATCGCATCTCTTTGCCGAGCACGCCCGGCACAAGAACGTTCAGCTCGACCTGGTAAACAAGCACGATTACCCCGAGGGCGAGCCAGAATTTTGTCGCACCCAGGCTTAACGCGACGAGCAGAATGGGAATGGCGACAAGAAACGCGCCGATGTTTGGAAGAAATTCTCCGAGAAAAGCGAACACGCCGAAGATCAGCGCGGGTTGCACGCCTATCAGCCAAAGCAACACGCCGATGGAGAATCCGGTAATAACACCATTGATAGCGACGCCACGCGCCCAGGCGGTCATTTGTCGCATCAGCCGGGCGAGGGTGCGATGCGCTTGAGCGCGGTAACGATCGGGCGCGAGCGCCAGATACGCGGCTACGAGCGGGCGCGGGCTAGCCAGCACAAAGACAAGCAACAGAACTGCGAACACAAAGCTGGCCACGCCACCGACCAGACCAAGTGTCGATCTTAACAAGATGTTCCCGACTGTTCCAGCTGCCGCGCCGACTTTCCCTGCGATTTCATCGGTGCGCGGCAATGCCTGCCGGACAGATGGATAATTTTTTGTAAGTGATTCGATGCGACCGCGAACACCTTGCCAGACTCCTGGCGCGTTGCGCACCAGCTCCTGACTTTGCCTGGCTAGGGGCGGAATGGCAAAGACGATGATTGTGGTCGTAACGGTTAGCAGCGCAAGCACAATCAGGATCACGCCGACAAAGCGAGGTACGTGATGTTTCTGCAACCAGGCCACGATCGGGTTCAGGACCATGGCCAGAAGAAAAACGAGCGCGAACAGCAGTATCACCGGTTCCAGCGCGCGCACGACCAACCAGGCGACGATCAGCAGAAAAACCAGCCACACAATCCGCCAGGCGTCGTGATAACTCAGCGGCGCATGCTGATCCTCGTGATCGGATTCTTTCATGACCAAGGGAGCGCCGGCTTTCCAGCCTATGCGTTCCCTAGTTTCTTTTAATCACGAATGAACCGAATGGATACTAATTTTT
>Ga0134065_10000164_pt1 | contig 11556 bp, 11 predicted proteins | sample 15_taG_29_FD_94471 | JGI IMG/M metagenome (GOLD analysis project Ga0134065, IMG submission 94471) | Grasslands soil microbial communities from the Angelo Coastal Reserve, California, USA - 15_D_Wat_20cm_2_24_1 metaG | ecosystem: Environmental > Terrestrial > Soil > Grasslands ... | reverse complement strand
CTTCAGCGCCGCCTCTTTCCCCACCACATACAGCAGCTCGTTCACCGGCTCCGACACCGTCCCGCCCGTAAGGGCGATGCGGATCGGCTGGAAGATCTTCCCGGCGGCGACACCCTTTTCGTCGGCGAGGGCACGTAGCGTCTTCTCGAGCGCTTCCAGTGTCCAGTCAGCCTTGCGCAGGACAGCAAGGCTCGCTTCGAGGGACGCCTTGTAACCCGCGGGATCCGTGGCGATTTCCTTCTTTGCCTTGTCGTCGAACGCGACGAATTTCGCGTCCAGCCGCACCGCCACCTGACGCGCCACGTCGAGCGTGGTGCGAGAGCGGGCCTTCACGGCCGCGATCGCGTTGAGGACCGCGTCCTTGTTGCCGTTCAAGCCGAGCTGCTCGAGCTGGGGGGACACGAGGGGGTATAGCTCGTCGGCCGACGCCGCCGAGAGGTACTGCCCGTTCATCCACTCGAGCTTGGTCATGTCGAAGATGGCGCTCTTCTTCTGAATCCCCTCGAACGAGAAGAGCTGGATCATCTCGTCGAGCGTCATGATCTCCCGGTCGCCTCCGGGACTCCAGCCGAGCAGGGCCAGGAAGTTGCGCATCGCGGCAGGGAGGATCCCCATGTGCTGGTAGTCGCCCACGGCGGTGGCGCCGTGGCGCTTGGAGAGCTTCTTCCCGTCCGGCCCGTTGAGCATCGGCACGTGGCCAAACATGGGCGGCTCGGCGCCCAGCGCGCGGTACAGCGCGATCTGCTTCGGCGTGTTGGAGATGTGGTCGTCGCCGCGCAGCACGTGGGTGATCGTCATGTCGATGTCGTCCACGACCACGGCGAAATTGTAGATCGGTGTGCGGTCGGACCGGAGTACGACGAAGTCCTTGATGTCTTCCCCCTGGAACGAGATGCGGCCGTGCACCGCGTCGTCCCAGGCGATCTCACCGGGCGGCAGGGGGAAGCGGATCGCCCCTTCCTCCAGGTACGCCTTGCCGTCAGCGAGGAGCTTGTCCGCGACCTCCTGGTGCCGCTTCACCCGAGCGCCCTGGAACACGGGCTCTTCGTCCCAATCGAGGCCGAGCCAGGTGAGACCGTCGAGTATCACCCGGGTATGCTCGTCGGTGGAGCGCTGCTTGTCGGTGTCCTCGATGCGCAGCAGGAACCGGCCGCCGACGCGGCGCGCGTACAGCCAATTGAAGAGCGCGGTGCGGGCGCCGCCGACGTGGAGGTAGCCCGTGGGCGAGGGGGCGAAGCGGACGCGCGTGGACATGGTGGTGAGGTACGGAGAGGGGGGGATTCGAACCCCCGATAAGGCTTTTAGGCCCTATAACGGTTTAGCAAACCGCCGCCTTCAGCCACTCGGCCACCTCTCCTACAAGAGCAGAACGTCGCCGGTCACCTAGGCTTATGCAAGCCCCGGTAACGACGCCGAACACAACGGCGGCGAAATAAACTTGCCCGACAGAAAGCAGCGCATGCTCTCGTGCAGCCCCTAGCGCGCGGCCCAGTTCGCTGCATATTGGGACGCAACTCAGAAGCTATGAACCCCGAGGCGCGATGTCGTGCGGGTCGCCCATGCCTCGAGGGGAGCGAATCGCGAAACCGGCTGAGCAGGCTACACGCTTAGCCGTTTTTTTTCGTGCTCCCTCTCGAACCGCGACGGAGGTTCCCATGAGTCCCCGAAACAACCCGCGGCAGGTCGTTCGCTCGTTTGCGATCGCGGCAGGCTTCGCCGCGCTGACCGGCTGCGCCGATCACGCTTCCGCCCCGACGGGCCTCAGTCTTGCCGCGTCACGCAGCGGCCTGCCGTTCACGGCGGGTCTCGCCAGCCCGGCGTGGCAGGCGACCGAAGCCAGCCTGGTTGCACAGGCGAACCTCAGCCCGGTGGTCGCCGTGCGCGCGTATTCCCTGGTGGGCGTCGCGCAGTACCTGGCCGTGCAACAGGCCGAAGGCAGGGACGGGGGTGGCGGGCGAGAGCAACTGGAATCGGATCGCGGCGCCGTCGCGGGCGCGTCGGCCGTGGTGCTGACCTACCTCTTCCCCAGCCAGGCTCAGGCGTTGGAGGCCATGGTCAACGGGCAGGCGAACACCAGCCCCGGCGGGGTGCACCCGGCGTTCGGGCGCGGTGCAGCGATCGGTCGCGCGATCGGCGGCGAGATCGTTGCGAGGGCCCGAACCGACGGCTTCACCAACGCCTTCACCGGTACCATTCCAACGGGCTCCGGGCTGTGGATCAGTAACACGACCCCGGCGACGATCGCGGGCGGGCAGCTCCCGGGGGTGACCCCCTGGTTCCTGAGTTCCGCGAACCAGTTCCGACCGGCGCCACCGCCAGCGTTTGGGTCCACGGCATTCACAGCCGCGCTCGCCGAAATCCGCCAAATCTCCGACACCCGCACGGCCGACCAGGTACAGAGCGCCACCTTCTGGGCGCAGAACGCCGGCACACCCACCACAGCGGCGTACTGGATCCACATCGCTACCGACGGCATCAATGAGCACGCCCTGTCCGAGCGTGAGGCGACACATCTCTACGCCCTGCTCAGCGCTACGATGTTCGACGCGCAGATCGGTTGCTGGGACGCGAAGGAGACGTACTGGTTCATCCGGCCCTGGCAGGCGGACCCGCTGATCACGGTCGTCGCCGCGGTCGGAAAGCCCAACCACCCGTCCTATCCCTCCGGGCACAGCTGCCTCTCCTCTTCGGCCGCAGCCGTGCTGAGCACCTTCTTCCCGGAGCAGCGCGATGACCTGGCCGCGAAGGTCACCCAGGCGGGGCTGTCACGCATGTACGCGGGCATCCACTACCGGTTCGACATCGAGGCCGGGCAGGCGCTGGGACGAAGTGTGGCGGACTTCGCTATTGCGGCGGATGCATCGGGGAATTCGGTGTTGACACCACACTAGGTCTGTTGCAGTTCACGCAACCTAGCCGCGCTCTGAGACACCCGGCAAGACGCGCGGACTTCTTGCATGGTGAGACTGTCTCACCCGCGCAACACAATCGCAGCGTCACGCCACGGCCGACCATGGCGGGGTGCAAGGAATCCTTGCGGGACGAGAGGGTTCCGCCGGCACCACACCTGGCACCCCCTTTGCCCTGACGCAGCGCTGCGTATGAGGCACACTCCGGCAGTCTTGATCGTAGTCGCCGCGCTGGCCGCGTTGCCCGGGCAGAGCGTCGCGCAGCGCGCCCTGAAAGACCATGAATTCTGGGCCGCGCCGCGGGCCTACCATCAACGTGACATCTCCTGGAAGCTGTCTGCCGCGCCGATCCGGTCGACCCCGCTCAAGCCGACAGTGCGGCTGACCGTGTTCAGCGCCGCGCTGCCGGCGCCTCCACGCTTGTCGTGGCGCCAGTCCGACATCGCGCTGGCAGGCGCTTTCACGGTCGCGCTGCTGATCGACGCCGGACAGACCCGCTGGCTCGCTCAGGGCGGCTGGCGCAACTTCCGCGAGTCGAATCCGATCCTCGGCTCCCACCCGACAGTCGGCCAGTTGAATACCTACACGGCCGTCACCGGTCTAGCCGTGCTCGGCGCGGCGGCGGCGCTGCCGGCGCGCGTCCGGCCGTGGCTGCTCGGTGCCGCGCTCGCGGTCGAAACGTTCACGATCGCCGGAACGACGCACCAGGGCATAGCGATCAGGTTCTAGCAGCCCGCCGCAACGCAAGCAGACACAACAACGCACCGGTGTGTGATCCCACCCCGAGGGGTGGGCTCGGCACGACGCTACCCTTAAGGGTAGTGTATTGCCGAGCCCACGCTTCAGCGTGGGAATACGCCAACAAGACGCGTCCATGCTCGCTTCTCTCTCCAGCGTCAATCGTGCGATTGTGTCGTGCGCCCGTTGCCCTCGGCTGCGCGCGTACTGCCGTCGCGTGGCGCGCGAGAAGAAGCGCGCATTCCGCGATTGGGAGTACTGGGGGAAGCCGGTCCCAGGGTTCGGCGACCCGCGCGCGCGTCTGCTCGTCGTCGGGCTCGCGCCCGCGGCGCACGGCGCGAACCGCACCGGCCGCATGTTCACGGGCGACTCGAGCGGCGCCTGGCTGTACGAGGCGCTCCACCGCTACGGCTTCGCGAGCCAGGCTGCGTCGCGCGCACGCGACGACGGTCTCGAGCTCACCGACTGCTACATCGTTGCCGCCGTGCGGTGCGCGCCTCCGGGCAACAAGCCGAGCCGGACGGAGCTCGGGCGCTGCCGGCCGTTCCTCGCGGCCGAGCTGCGGCTGCTCTCGCGCCGCAGGGTGGTGGTGACGCTCGGTCGCGTCGCACACGAGAGCTGGCTCAAGGCGTCGGGTTGGTGGACGACGCTCGCCCCGCGACAGCGGCCCCCGTTTGCCCACGGCGCGGTCGCGACGCTGCCTGACGGCACGCGGCTCATCTCGTCCTACCATCCGAGCCGGCAGAACACGAACACCGGCAAGCTCACGCGCGCGATGTGGCACACGGTGTTCAGAAGAGTACGACAGATACTCATGGACGTAGATGCCGAGACGGCTAGGTAGACGCCGAGATGCCGAGGCGTTCAGTGGCTTTGAGGCGCGAGGAGCGAGGACTCGGCTGGAGAGCCGGTTCCTGCTGGGAAAGCGTCCTCAGATTGCTGGCGACTCTCGCGAGCAGCATCCCTAGCATGCAGATCCCGAGTAGTCCGACCGTACCCGTAGCGACCGCGGTAACCATCCGTCCTGGCACAGCGAGCGCGAGCGTCGCATTGGCCGCGATCAGAATGATTCGTACTTCGGTGGGGCCAATCCGGCCGTAAGCGAGCCGAAACACGCCGAACACGTTCGCTTCGAGATAGACGTTGATTGACAGGGCGAGATAGACGATCACCACGCCCAGGGCGACTCCCAGCTGTACGTACGGCGAGAGTCCCAGACCGACGCCGATCACGGAGGTCGAGAATGCATCCACCACATGATCGAGGTAGTAGCCGTAGCGCGGCCGCTCGGCGCCGCGCACCCGTGCCAGCGTGCCGTCGAGGCTGTCGCCGAGCCACTGCACCACGAGGCACGCGCTCGCCACCCACAGCCACTCCGCGTTGCAGCGCGACAGCGCGTACGCGGCGCCCACGCCCACGGCGCCGAGGATGCCAAGGGCGGTGAGGTGATCGGAATGCACCGCCGCAGGCAGCCGCGTCGCGACCGCACGCAGCAGCCGCCGCTCCGGGTCGGCGAGCCAGCAGGTCAGCTCGCGCTTGGCCGGCGCCATGGCAGCGTGCGCAACGCGGGGATCAGCAGCGGCACGAACAGGGCGACGAGGAGCCCGGTCGGCAGCCGCACGGCGACGCCGAGCCACGCGAGCAGCGCGTAGCGCGGCAGCGAGCGTGCCGCGACGGCGGCGAGATACCGCGCGAGCGGGTAACCCGTGGTAAAGGCGAGGGCTTTCACGGGGAAGAAGGGGAGGGGCGTGAGCCCGGAGAGAGCGATCACGGCGAACGGGAAGCGGCGAAAGATGGTGTCGGCCCGGAGATTCGCGCCCTGAGAGGGCGCGCTCGGCTGGGGGTGCGTCCTTAAGGACGCCCACGCGCCGAGCCCGGGCTTCAGCCCGGGAACCATCTGGGACGCCTGGCTACGCGCGTTGACTCGCCGGATCAGCGGCACGAACAACCGGTGGTCGACCAGCGCGGCGGCAACCGTGCCCGCGGTCGCAACCACCGCAGTCGGCCACACGCCGAGGCGTGCCCCGTACCAGATAATCGCGGGCTCGTGGGGAAGGACGGCGAGCGCGACGTTCGAAAGAAACGCGTACCCGAACAAGGCGACCGCTTGCATGGCGCGTACGGTCGCGCCGCGGTCTCAAGCGGATTTCAAGCCTTAGGGAGCCGGACGCGCTCGACCCGCATGGGTCGCACAGGTCGCCCGCCCGGCGCGAGCACGCACCCCGGGCCGTCGATGGAGAGCTCGACGTGGCCCAGCGGCAGGGTGGCACGCTCGTTGTAGCGGAGCATGAGAGTTAGGTCGTACTCACCGTGCGCCGGCGGGCCGGCCTGCCCGACGGCGATCGCGAAACGGTGCAGGCTTTCCGGGTCGACGAGCTGGGAGAGCAGCACGGTGTCGTGCTCCGCGGCGCGCCGTCCGTCGATCAGCAGATCGTCGTCCCATGCGGCCGGGTCCCCGGAGCAACCACCAGCCTGCCCCCGGCGGAGGCGGGTGGCCACCTCCGCGTCGAGCGTCGTGAGAAAGCTGATCGAGCGTGCCGGGTTGCGTAGCGTGATCTCGATCAAGGGAAACGCCCCGGCCCTGGTGATCACCCGGATCGGGTCCAGCTCGAGCGCCTGCCGACGGGACCGCCACGAGGCGACGGCGGCCGGGGCGAGCCGCACGGCGGTCAAGCCGGCGCCCAGGCAGACGGCCCATACGAGCAGGAGACGGATCCGCGGCATCACCCCTCAGGTCCAGAACAGCCAGCGGAGCTGGATCAAGGTCCAGCGCAGGCCTTCCAGCCGGGTGTTCGGGTCCATCCTCAGCCGGGCCAACCTCAAGGGATCAGTCGCCGGCGAATTGAGGCGCCGGCGGGCGATCACCGCCGCTTCGTAGCCGGTCTCGCGCGCCAGGGTGCGCACGGCGGAGTTGTGCTTGCCGTAGGGATAGCACAGCACGCGGACGGTGTCGCCGAGCAGGCGCTCCAGCGCGATGCGGGAATCGCGCAGCTCCGCTATGGCCCGTGGCGGCGGCAGCGTTGTGAGCGCCACGTGCGTCTTGGTGTGCGATCCGAACTCGATGTGCCCCGCCCGCATCGCGGCGATTTCGCCGGGCCGAGCAGCGGCTCCTGGATCTCGTCCGCATCCCAGGCGTTCGTCTTGCCGATCAAGTCCGAGACGAGGAACACGGTAGCGGTCGAGCCATGGCGCTGGAGCAGCGGCCACGCGATCTCGTAGGTGGAGCGGTACCCGTCGTCGAAAGTGAGGATGATCGGCCGCCGCGGTAGCGTGCCCGCGCCGCGCCGGTACGCGAGCCAGTCGCCGAACGAAATGGTCTGATAGCCCCAGCGTCGCAGCGCCGCGAGCTGGGCGTCGAATTGCTCTGGGAGCACGTAATTGCGGGGGTGCCGCGCGCCCGGCGGCGGGGGAAGCCGATCGATCTTGTGATACATCAGAATCGGAAGCCACATCGGGGGCCGCTCCCGCCGCCGTGGTTCAGACGCCGCGCGGCGCCGACTGCGTTTGGTCGAGCTCCCAGAGGTAGGCGTACTTGAGGAACCCGGCGCAAGCGGTGAGCAACGACGTCACCAGCCCGAAGCGCCCGTCCCGCCAGCTCCCGTACCAAAAATAATCGCGCACGAAGCGCCAGGCCGGGCGGCCGAGGATGTCCCACGCGGTGGCGCGATGACCGCGCGCGTGCAGCTCCTGGGCTCCCCAGCGGGCATAGACCATCATCTTTTCCAGGTGATGGGTGAGGTCACGGTACGGCACATGCACGATCGGCCCGCGCAGCTCCCCCACATCGTGCACCGCCTCGAGATGCTCGTGCACGCGCTCTTCTGAAAAGCGGCGGTGCCTTCGGAACAGCCGGACGTGCCAATCACGACCCCAGCGGCCGCGGCTGCGCTCCCGGCCCAGGAAGTAATTCTCGCAGCGGACGCGGTAGGCCTCGTGCGCCGGCGTCGCGAGCACGCGCACGAGCTCCTCACGCAGCGCCTCGGTCACCCGCTCGTCCGCATCGAGCGCGAGCACCCATTCGTTCCGCGCGCGTGCGATCGCGGCATTGCGCTGCAGCCCGATGCTCTCGCCCCGCACCTCGATCACGGCGGCGCCGTGGCTCCGGGCGAGCTCGGCCGTCCGGTCGCTCGAGCCGCCGTCGGCGACGATGACTTCGTCCGCCCAGGGCAGCGCCTCGAGCGCGGCGGCGATCTGTTTCTCTTCGTTCAACGTCGGGATGACGACGGTCAGCGGCACCGGCATGACCACACCTGCCTTCCTCGGGATCGTGGGAAACGAAGCATACGCCGGACGGCGGTGTGGGTCTATCGGCTGGAAGAGCGCGGCGCAAGCCGCGGCTCGGCTACCCTAGATAGTGATCGAGCGACCAGGCGATCTCGAACTCGCCGCCGCAGCGTGTGCAGGACATGCTGGGGACGCGCTCGCCGAGCGGCGCGCGCGCGCTGCAGTTCGGGCACACCGCGTATCGGTCGCCCCAGCTGAGCGGCAGGTCCACGGCGTCGAGCGGACGGGGGACGACGGACCACACCTGCGGGCGGATCGGGACGATGTGCAGCAGCTCGGCCGGCACCGTCAGACTGCGCTGATTGACGTCGATGAGCGCCTCGCCCTGCGTGAGGCGCACGACTGGGTACCACGCCCCACGACGGAGGTGGTAGTTCACACTCGTTCTGAGCCGCGCCCACTGGGGGACGTCTGGCATGTCGAGACTCCGGCTGTCCGCCGGGCGCATGCTCTACGTATAGGGAACAGAGCGGGCGGAAGTCAAGAGATCGGTTGAGATCCGGCGCCGTAACTGTGGGTCGCTACTCGCCTTGCCAATCCAGCCGAAGGTGGTGTGGCGTGCGCGCCGCGGCGACTGGATCGCTGAGCGCGAGAAGGCATTGGCCCTGCTCTTGCGGCATCCAGGCGACGCCGAGCGGGTGCGGCGGGGCCTCGGTGCTACAGCGGCACGCTGATCCGGCGCCGCCGACGCATCCCCATTGATCGCCGGAGCCTTTGACTGCCCCGCCCGGTGTGGGAGGTGGCCATGTCTCGACTCCCCCGCGGGCTGTGGCTGCTGTGCGCGACCGCGTTCACCCTGCAAGCGTGCGGCGGAGGCGGCACCGGTCCCACGCCCGCCAAGCTCGCGAACCCCGCCAACACGGCCGCTCAGCTCCAGTCGCTCTCCGCACCGACCGCCACCGGCACGTTCCAGAGCTTCGCCGTGCTCATCGCACACTTCGTCGCGGCCGGCTCAAGGGGCTTGGTGACCGCCGCGTCGCCAGTCGCCGCGCCCGGGCGCGCGCTTGCATGGGGCGCAACGGCGGCCGGGGCGCTGCGCGAGGCGTTCGCGAGTCAGCCGATCGCGGCCGCGATCTTCCCGGACAGCGCGCGTGGCAAGACGTTCGTGTGGGACACGACCTCGGATTGGTATGTGACGTCGACCGCGGCCGGCGCCCCCGCGAACGGCGTGCGCTTCCTGCTCTATGCCGTCCAACCGTTCGCGATCGTGCCGGCGCGCCCGCTGAGTATGATCGGCTACGTCGACCTCACCGACCAGACTACCCCCAGCGCGGCCGTGCTCGGCGTCGCCATCGTTGGGACGACGGGGCCGACCCCGATGACGTACGCCAACTACACCATCAGTCGCCTGGTCGGCCAGAGCGCCGGCGCGTCCGTCGCGGGCTTCGTGAGCGACGGCGTGACGCGGCTCGATCTCACCTCGGCGCTGACCGCGACGCTCACGGCGTTCACTGTGCAGACCACGGTGGACGTCGCCGCACAGGGCGTGCACATCAGCGAGACCGCGAGCGTGTCCGGTGCGGCGTCGGTGGCCATCACCACCGACTTCAGTCTAACGAGCGGCGGCGAGACCGTGCGCGCCAACGGGACCGTCACGGTGGACACCGCCACCCGTACGGTCGGCGGCAGCATAGCCGTTACGGTGAACGGGCAACCGTTCGCCACCATTACCGTCGGGCCCGCCGGCCCGAGCTATTCCGGAGCGAGCGGCGTCCAGCTCACGCCGGCCGACCAGACCGCGCTCAGGAGCCTGTTCACGGCCTCGATCAACCTGTTCGCGACGGTCTTCTTGCTGACGGAGCCGGCGCTGGTACTTAACCTGTGAGAGCGTAGGCGGACGCGTGGCAGGGACTTCGTAACCGCAACCGAGCGCCAGGCGGCGCTGGTGCTCCTCTTCCGAGGAGCGGGCGCAGCTCATACTCTACCGAACGCCATGCGACTCCAACAGGCCGTGCTCTTCGCGGTCGTTGCGACGGTGGCCGCCCAATCCTCGACGCGCCGACGGACGGCGGACCGGCCCGTGGAATGGCCGCTGTATGGAGGCGGACCCGAAAGTATGCGGTACTCGTCCCTCACGCAGATCAACCGCGCGAACGTCACGCACCTCCAGGTGGCATGGACGTTCGATGCCAGCGACAGCACCGTCGGCACCGAGCTGGAGGTCAATCCCATCGTGGTCGACGGCGTATTGTACGCCACGACCGCCAGTCTCAACGTCGTGGCCTTGAATGCCGCCACCGGCGAGCTGCTGTGGCGCTTCGACCCGTACCACGGCCGCAAGGTGCGCGGAGAAGGCGGCCGGGTCCGCGGCGTTACCTATTGGGGCGACGGCCCGGACCAACGGATCTTCATCGGAGTGCAGCAGTTCCTCTACGCCCTGGACGCGAAGACGGGGCGTCCGATTAGCACGTTCGGTCATGGCGGGCGCATCGATATGCGAGACGGTCTCCGGCCCGGCGAAAAGCTCATGGTGTCACTGGGGACGCCCGGTATCGTCTACAAAGACCTGCTCATCCTCGGGAGCCGCACGGCCGAGAGCCTCCCTACGCCGCCGGGCGACGTGCGGGCCTATGATGTGAGAACCGGGGCGTTGCGCTGGACCTTCCACACCGTTCCGCGGCCCGGGGAGTTCGGGTACGACACATGGCCGAAGGGCGCGTGGACGTATACCGGCGCCGCGAACAACTGGGCCGGGATGTCGCTCGACGTGAAGCGCGGCCTCGTGTTCGTGCCCACGGGCTCGGCGGCCGACGACTACTACGGTGCCAATCGCGTGGGGGACGACCTGTTCGCCAACTCGCTCCTCGCGCTCAAAGCGGAGACCGGCGAACGCGTGTGGCATTTTCAGTTCGTCCGGCACGACATCTGGGATCGAGACCTGCCGGCGCCCGCGAATCTGGTCAGCTTGCGTCGCAACGGTCGCCGGATCGACGCGGTCGCGCAGATCACCAAGTCGGGCCACGTGTTCGTGTTCGAGCGCGAAACCGGGAAGTCGCTCTTCCCGATCCAATACCGCAGATACCCGCCGTCGGACGTCGAGGGTGAGGTGACGGCCGATTCTCAGCCGCTCCCGCTCATACCGGAGCCGTTCGCGCGCCAGCGACTGACTGAGGACATGCTCACCGAGCGCACGCCCGAAGCACATCGCGCCGCGCTGGAGCGCTTCCGAGCGGTGCGGAGCGGCGGCCAGTTCGTCCCGGCGAGCCTACAGGGCACGATCGTGTTCCCCGGCCTGGACGGCGGGGGGGAATGGGGCGGCGCCGCGTTCGATCCCGCCACGTCGGTGCTGTACGTCAACGCGAACGAGATGGCGTGGATCGTGAGCCTGGTGCAGCGTGCGCCACGGGCGGTGGCGACGAGCGCCAGAGAGCTGTACGCGACGCACTGCGCGGGCTGTCACGGCGTCGACCGGAAGGGGACACCACCGGCCTTCCCGTCGCTGCTCGATCTGACGGACCGCCTCACGACGCCCGAGATCCATGCCGTCCTCTCGGATGGGAGCGGGCGGATGCCGGGGTTCGCGCGGCTCGGTTCGGACGCTTTATCGGCCATCCAGCATTACATCCTCACGGGGGAGCAGGCCCAGGCAGCGGTGGCCACGACCGTGGCCTCGCCGATCGACCAG
>Ga0134065_10000161_pt1 | contig 11616 bp, 11 predicted proteins | sample 15_taG_29_FD_94471 | JGI IMG/M metagenome (GOLD analysis project Ga0134065, IMG submission 94471) | Grasslands soil microbial communities from the Angelo Coastal Reserve, California, USA - 15_D_Wat_20cm_2_24_1 metaG | ecosystem: Environmental > Terrestrial > Soil > Grasslands ... | reverse complement strand
GTCTCCCGTTGCCCCTTCGGGCCGCTCTCCACGCGAATCTCCATCGGCTCCTCGGCCGCGAGCTGGTCCGACTCCTGACTCGGGTGGTCACCGCGCACCTTCCACACCGTGGCGGCCGTCGTTGGTCCTGGTCGCTTCATGGTCGCATCCCGGAGGCGGGCACCGGTTCGATGTGCACGAGGGCGTTGTAGTCCGGCATCTCGCACGCAGGATCGACGATCCCGCGGCGGATGAGCACGTTCCCCTCGGGCCAGTAGATCTGTACGTTCCTCGGTCGGATCGGAGCGAGACGCAGGCGACCCCGATAGGAACCGAGTTCGTTCGACAGCTGGACTTCGTCCCCCTCTCGAAGGTTCAAAGCTTCGGCGTCTTCCCGGGCGATGAGGACGTCCCGGCGCCTGGCGCCAAGGAGCGGATCGACGTCTTCCTGGATCATCGAATTGAATTGTTTTCCGCGGCGCGTGCTCAGAAGGAACCGTCCTTCAGGGATGTCGAGGTCAGGGAGCGACACGACGGTGAAGCGAGCCCGGCCGTCGGGCGTGGGGAAAATCCCTCCCTCGCAAAGGCGGGAGCCCCCGTATTGGAATGCGTCCCCCTTCGCCCGTAGATCCTGGATCCCGTCGTAGGTCGGCACCGCCTTCGCGATTTCGGCCCGGATCGCGGCGCCGTCTTCGAAGTGGATCAGGTGGGCGGCCTCAGGCCGGACCCGTTCTCCTAATTGCATGAAGATCTCCCACTCGGCTCGTGCTTCGCCGATTCGGCGGCCAGGGATTTGGGGGGAGAAGTACACGCGCCGTTCCGTGGAGGTCTGCGTGCCGCCTCCTCGTTGCTCGTATCGCGTCTGCGCGGGGAACAGGAGGACGGCATAGGCGGGATCGACGAGCATCGCGCTCGTGAGGACGATGTCCTGGTGGATCCGAAGGGGAAGCCGGGCCAACGCCTCGCGGACATAGTCCGGCTCTGGCAAGGTCTCGAGGAAGTTGCCTCCGGCCATGTACAGTACGTCGAGACCGCCAGCATGGGCCGCGTCGACCATTCCGACCGCGGTCATGCCATGTGCAGTCGGCGGGCGAAATCCCCAGATTCCCTCGAAGCGGGCCGCGTTCTGGTCGTTCACGGGAAACCCGAGTCCGAAGTCCTTCGGGTTCGCGCCCATCTCGGAACCTCCCTGGACGCCGCTGTGCCCTCGGATCGGCATGAGGCCGCATTTGGCCCGTCCGACGATCCCACCCGCGAGGCCGAGGTTCACGATCGCCTTCACGTTGTCCACGCCGAACCGATGGTGTGTGATGCCCATGCTCCACACGAACACGGCCGTTCGCGCCCGCGCGTACATTTCGGCAAAGTCGAACATAGCTTGCCGCCGGAGGCCGGATTGCCGCTCGAGTTCCTCCCAGGGCTCGTGTTCGATTGACTCTCGAAGAGCCTCGAAGCCCGTCGTATGGTCCGCGACGAACGTGTCTCGGACCCACCCTTTTTCGATCATGTGCTTCAGCACGCCGTGGATGAACGCGATGTCGCCGCCCGTGTGCACCGGGAAGAACGCGTCCGCGAACCGTGTGCCGAAGAGGGCGCTGTCTGGAACCGACGGGACCCAATATCGCTCCAGCCCCGGTTCCCGCATCGGATTCACGACCGCGATCTTCGTGCCCTGCTTCTTCGCGTAGTACAGGTACTTCGTCGTCACGGGCTGGTTGTTCGGCACGTCGGAGCCGAAAAAAACGATCAGGTCGCTCCCGATCCAATCCGTGTACGAGCAGGTGGACGCCGCGACACCGATCGTGTCCTTCAGACCGGTCGTGCTCGGAGAATGGCACGGTCGGCTCGAGTTGTCGATGTGATTCGTGCCGAGGAACCGCGCGACCTTGTTCGCGACGTAGTAGGATTCGTTCGTCATCCCGCGCGACGTGATGAAGAACGCGATCCGGTCGGGCGGGGCGGTCCGAATGCGCCGGGCGGCGATGCCGAAGGCCTCATCCCAGGAGATCCGATGGAACCCTGGATCGCCTCGACGACGGAGCATCGGATAGGGCAGGCGACCGAGGGCGCGCAGGTCCCTCGACGACACGGACCGCAGCCGCTTTACGTCTTCCAGGATTCGGGTGTCGAGGGGTCCCATCGTGTTCAGCGGGAGGAGATTCAGCCGGACCGTGCACAGGTGGATGCCCTTCATCGTGAAGTCGCGCATTCCCGTGGTCCCGAGCGCGCATCCGTCGCAGACGCCGTCCCGGAGGATCCGCCAGGTGAACAGGGGATTCCGTTTGTTCTGCCAGGCGGTCCGCACGACCTCCCAGTAGTTATGCGGCTTCGTGAAGCCGAGTCCGAACGGGATGCCGCTCACCCGCTCTGCGGGCATCCGTCACCGCCTCGACGCCACGATGCTCCGGAAGTCGCTGCGGCTTATCTTACCTTCCCTCGCCTTTACAGGGAGGGGGACCATGTGGTCTCCGTGTACTCGGCGCTCATCCTCGCGGGTGGCGAATCCCGTCGATTCGGAGGTCCCAAGGCGCTCGTCGAGATCGCGGGTCGCCCGCTCATCGCCCACGTCGCCCATGCGATGGCGTCCCTCGCCGGAGAGACGATCGTATCCGTCGCTAGTCCGGAAGGAGAAGCGCAGATTCGACCGGTCCTCCCGGGCGTTGTCTTCGCCCACGATGTGCACCAAGGCCGCGGGCCGATCGAGGGGTTCCACGAAGGCTTCCGGGCGGCCCGAGGCGACCTCGTGCTGGTCGCGCCATGCGATGCGCCGCTCCTCCGAGCTTCGTTGTACCGGCTGCTGCTCGAAGTCCTCGGGGATCATGACGCCGCGGTCCCAAAGCTCGAGGTCCCGGATCCGGTCCGAGCCGTCTACCGGCGCGATCGTGTGATGGAGGTCCTCGAAGCTTCTTCGACCGTGCGCTCTCCCTCCGCACTCGTCGACCGTCTGAATCGCGTGGACGTCCCGACCGAGCGACTTCGCGAGATTGATCCCGATTTGTCATCCTTCGTCGACGTGAACACCCAGATCGACCTGGTCGAAGCCCTCCACCGATTGGAACACCGATTGGAAACGTCCGAAGGGGGCCGCACGTCGTCGAGTGGATAGGCGGCGGTCAAGGCCGGCCGAGGCCTCGGAACAGGGTCCGGATGGCCTTTCGGTGTTCCTCGTGCTTGATGTCCCTGGCTTTCAAGATCTCTTCGATCTTGTCTGGAGTGAACTCTCGGAACGCCGCGTCGTCCATCGCCCCGAGGCGCTCGAGTTCTCCGGCATCGAGCCAGACTCCGAAACAGTCGAGGCACACGTCGACGCGGACATCGCCTGCATCCTCTCCATCCATGAGACCGCCGCAGTTGGGGCAGACGAGCGGGCTGTCCGAATCCAGGCCGAGGTACTTCGTGAGGAGCTTGTTCAGGCTGGAACTTCCCGTGAGGGTCCGAATCTCCTTCTTGTCGAGGAAGATTCCGTTGCACGTGGGGCAGACGTCGACTTCCACCGTACGATGATGGGAATGCCGCGACTCCTTGCGCAGAGGGGACCAGTCCTTCGGACACTCCCGTGCGTCTCGGATTTTTTTCGGGGCCACGGACCGCGGTAGGCAGGCCCAGGCTGAAGAGACTTTCGCCCTATGGTAGGGTTATCGGAGCGGGTTACGTCAGCTTGACGTGCCGCGTGATCGGGGCGACGGTCTCGACGTAGCCTTTCGGCTCCGTGTTCACCAGGATGTCGCGGAGCAGGTTCGTCCGTTCCTTCTCCGGCACGCCGTCGAGGAACTTCCGTTTCTTCCCGGTCTTCTCCCATTCGCGGAACTCTTCTTGTTTCGAAACGTACAACGATTTCACCGTGTTCTGCACGAACTGGGTCCCGCCCGCGCCGACCTTGTCCGCGTCGTAGTCGCGCTGTACGAACTCGATGAAGAACCATTCGTCGTCGAAGAGCTCTCGGGTGAAGGACTGGAGGAGCGGCCCGAAGGAATCCTTGTCCTTGTAGATCGGCGTGAGGAACTCGGCCCCTTTCGACTCCAGATACGCCTTGAGCTTGTCGATGTCCGTCGTCCGGAGGGCGAGGTGTTGCATGTACGTCTGCGCGTCCTTTTGCGGCTTCCCCGCGAAGCCGTACGCGAAGGGCGCTTGGGCGTGCGACACTTCCTCGGGGGCGCTCATGCCGAGGACGACCGCGAGCCGCTCTCCGGTAAGGGAGCTGAGGCACGCGAATGTGGCCATGGCCGTCTTGGCCTCTCCGACCCGGTCCGTCTCGTACACCGAGGAATAGCCGCTGTTCAGGAGGAAATCCCGAAGGGCGCGATACGCGTTCAGGTCACGGCACAGGACCGTCTTGTGGTCCACTTTGAGTTTCAGGAACGCGGGAAGGGCCGCCATTCGTTCACCGCGTGGAAAGTAGAACACGGGACGATAACCCTTTCGTGGCATGGGGTCGCATGGGCGGCGGTCGCGGGGAGTCACTTTCTCGAGGGATCGATGCGGTCCGACCGCGGTACGGGGCGCGGAACGCAAGTACATTAAGACTCGACGGATTGCGACGGCCTTCCCACGGTGCCCTGATGCAATACAAATATGTCGTGCTGACGAACACGACGATCGGGACGTTCATGGCATTGCTCGACTCGAACATCGTCCTCATCTCGCTCCCGACGATCATCCGCGACCTCCCTGGCACGACGACGATCGAAGGCATCTGGATCATCCTCGGCTACGTGCTGGTGACGGCGAGCCTCCTCCTCACGATCGGCCGACTCGCGGACCTGTACGGCCGCGTCCGCCTGTACAACTTGGGGTTCGCGATCTTCACGATCGGCTCGGGCCTGTGCAGCCTCGCCCCGAACGGCACGAGCCTCGTCCTGTTCCGGCTAGTCCAGGGCATCGGTGCCGGGCTCTTGTTCGCGAACAGCGCCGCGATCCTGACGGACGCGTTCCCCGTCTCCGAGCGGGGACGGGCCCTGGGGCTCAACCAGGTCGCGGGGACCGCCGGTGCCTTGATCGGCCTCGTGGCGGGCGGCGTCCTCACCGCCCTCCTCGGTTGGCAGTCGATCTTCTGGATCAACGTCCCCTTCGGGGTGTTCGCGACGATCTGGGCGTACGCCCGCCTCAAAGAGCTCGGCGCCCGTCCGGGTCGCGAGAAGCTCGATCCCGCGGGGAATCTCCTCTTCGCGGGCGGTTTGTCGCTCGCCCTCCTCGGGGTCACCCTCGGGGCGATTACCGGCTGGGCCCCGGTATCTCGTCCTGTTGCTCGCCGGCGTCGCGTGCCTCTTCGCGTTCGTGCCCGTCGAGCGGGCGGTGCCGTCCCCGATGATGGATCTGGCCTTGTTCCGGAACAAGGTCTTCTCCGCGGGTGTCCTCAGCAACCTCCTCGCGTCGACGTCGAGGGGGGCCGTCGGCCTCGTCCTGGTGTTCTACTTCCAAGGGGCGCTCGGGCTCGATGCGTTGACGGCGGGACTCCTCCTGATCCCGTTCTCCCTCGCCTTCGTGAGCGTCGGTCCCCTCAGCGGCTACCTCTCCGACAAGTACGGTCCGCGGCTCTTCACCACCGGCGGACTCCTCGTGTCCGGAGTCTCGTATCTCTGGTTCGCGGTCCTTCCCTACCAGGTGCCCTATACGACGTTGGTCCTGCCTATGATCCTGGCGGGCATCGGGGGCGGGTTGTTCATCGCGCCGAACGTGGCCTCGATCATGAACTCCGTCCCGGTCGTGCGCCGCGGGGTCGCCGCGGGAATGTCGGCGACTCTCTTCAACGTCGGCTTCCTGGTCAGTCTCGGGCTGGCCTTCGCGATCATGGCCTCGAGGATGCCCTTGCCCGTCATGCAGGCGATCTTCGCCGGCCTCCCGATCCCACAGGGCCAAGTGGAAATCGGCTCGTTCATGGACGCGTTCCATCAGATCTTCGTCGCCATCGCCGGGATCAGTCTATTCGGGGCGATTCCCGCCGCCGTTCGCCGGAACCCCGTCATCGAGCACGCTTCGAGCGATGTAAAGGCCTAAAGGCTGCCGACGTGCTATCTTCTCTCTCCATGGTTCTGTACGCGAAAGATATCGTTGAGCCGGAATTCCTCTCGATGCGTCCCCAGACCACCCTGCTCGAGGCGGCGAAGGTGATGGCCGACCGCCACCACGGGTTCGTCCTCGTGACGTCGGCCGAGGGCCGACCGATCGGAATCGTGACGGAGTGGGACATCCTCGCGAAAGTCGTCGCGGAGGGCCGAGACCCTGCCCAGGTCCGCCTCGAGGAGCTCATGACGCGCTCGCTCGTGTACGTCGAGGCGAACGAAGGGATCGATCGCGTCGCGCAGATCATGGCGGACAAAGGGATTCGTCGGGTCCTTGTGCAGAAAGACGGCAAGGTCATCGGTGTGATCCGCGCGCAGACGATTGCGCGCCGGATGCGAGACTATCTCGATTCGATTAGCGCGCAGATCGCGCGGGCCCAACTGCCGCTGTTCTGACCTTCAATCTGCTCGATTTCGCTTCGGACCCTCTAGGCGAGCGAAGCCAAGAGTCTGTTGCACGAACACTCAGACCGCAGGGCCAATCGAGTTCGCTAGGATGCCGATCCCCTCGATCTCGATTTCCACGCGATCTCCGGGCTTCAGGTACCGGGCGCGATCGCCCCGCTCGAGCTCGCACCCGCCTGGGATCGTGCCGCTTCCCCACACCTCCCCCGCCTGGATCGGTTGGATCCGGGACAGGCATTCGACCATCTCGGGGAAGGACCAGAGGGCCCGCGCGCCCGCGGGCACCCAGGGGTTCTCGAATACCATCGTCCGATAGCGGTCTCGCAACCGCTCCTCGTTGTTCACCCGGACGACCACGGATTGATCGCGCAACTCGCCGAACTCGTCGCGCGTCACGATGCACGGGCCGAGGGCGTTCGCCCAATCCTTGCCGGGAGCCGGGCCCATGCCGATCTTCCCCGCGGCCATCTGGATGTCCCGAGCCGAGAAGTCATTGAAGATCGTGACGCCGAACAGGTGTTCAGTGGCCCTCGCGGCCGGGATGTCCCGACCGCCCTGGCCCAGTACGAAGCCAATCTCCGCCTCGTAGTCCATCTTCGAGGACTGGACGGTCTTGGAAGAACCTCCCTCGAACGTCTCGAATCGCATCGGCGGGATCGCGTCGCCCGTCCCGACGATGTTCAGGTGGTTCCCGTTGTAGTACGCGGGGAGGAGATCCCATTCCGGTGGGATGGAGGTCCATGCCGCGGCGCGGGTTCGGGCGACGTGCGCCCGGAACGCGAGGAAGTCCCGGAGCAGGCGCGGGACGATCGGAGGATGCAGCCGCACGTCGGGCGGCCGGAGCGCCCATGCAGGCGCCTCGGTCCCGAATCGTCCCGCCTCCGCCAGGACGCGGACGGCGCGCTCCCATGTCGCTCCTTTCAGCCCTGGGCAAGCATCGATGAACGCGACCGTGTCGCCCGGAATCTCCGGATCCGCCGCGGCGAGGTCCACGACCCACTCCCAGTGGTTCCAGGGTCCGAGGACGGCCCCGAGTCGCGGACTTGAGCCGGCGGCCGAGAACCGAACGAGCCTCATCAGGGCGCCTCCGCGAACTCACGCCACGGGATCGGAGGCGCGCCGGATTCCTGGCACAGGGGGCAGGAAGAGGGAGGAAAGATCGGCACGTCGACCTGAATCGTGCTGTAGAAACCGTCGCCCAGCCAGTCCTCCGTCTCGCGCACGAGGACCCCGGTGCCTTTGGCGAAGACGGCGGCTGCGGTGACCTGCCCTCCGAGACCCTGCACGAATTGCGGCAACCGGAGGCCCACGCAGCGTCCCTGGAGGCTCACGGCATTTAGGGCGAGGGCCTTCGATCCTCCGGGGACGGACCCTTCCACAAGGCGATTTCCGTACCTTCCACTCGGCAGGTATTCCCAGTAGGCGGTCGGCTTCTCGAGGCGCGCGCCCACCGCTTCCGCGAGGGGCCGGACGGCGGGCTGGGCCGGTGCGAACACGACGTCCACATCGATCGACGTCCGGTCGCCCCATTTCGCGATGTCGTCGGCGATCGCATCGACGAAGGTCGGCGAGCGGGCGACCCGCTCGAATGCGAAGAATCCCTTCGTGTGGTTCCCGTCCTCGTCCGCGGGATAGAGGAAGTGGCCGGTGTCGGTGAAGGGTCTCGCGTCGGTGAGGATGCGGTCCAAGGTCTGCCGGCGGAAGGTCGGAGAGACGAGTCGAATCGGATCGGTCACGATTTTCATGGTCGGCCTCGCGTTACGCGGACGGAGACTCCCAGCCCTCGACCTTCGCCTCGGCGTGGGGAGCGGTCTCGGCCCAGCTCAGCACATATTGCGGGTCGCGGTGCGCGAACCCGTGCGTCGTGATCCGCATGCTCTCGAAGTACGTGTCGAGCATGACCGCGAGCCGCGCCTGGACCTTCCCCCGAGCCGCGAGGGACCGCTGGGCCGCGTTGCCCTGCGGGCTGTGCGGCGTCGAGCCGGGATGGAACGTGAAGGACCCCTCCTCGACGACGCCCTCGCGGGCGCCGTAGAACGGGTTGCAGAAGAACATCAGCTCGTCGGAGTCCACGTTGAAATGGGCGTAAGGGGCCGGGACCTCGAGGGGATGCCATCCCGCCATCACGGGGACGAAGGAACAGAGGGAGAAGCCGCTGTGCGGGACGTTCCCCGATTGGAACGTCTGGTGCATCGGGGGCGCCGTGTGGATCTCGCGCGCAATCCCGTGGTGGCTCTTCACATCGAAGACGAACGGATAGAGGGCCCCCTCCCAACCGACGAGGTCGAACGGATGGTGGCCGAGCGTGATCCGAGTGATCCTTCCCCCGCCGTGTTTCACGTCGATCGGGAACTCGCCACGCTCGTCTCGGTACGGAGGCAGGTCCGGCGTCTCGATCTCTGTCTCGACGACCGGTGACATGAGGGTGGCCTGGCCCTCCTTGTTGAAGTAGTGCGGGGCGAAGTTGATCGGATGCGTTGACTCGACGAGGAGGAACCACGCCTTCGGCGAGCTGAGATCGATCCGGTATGTAGTCCCTTTCGGGATCGCGATATAGACGTCCTTGCGGAATTTCAGGTCGCCATATTCGGAACGGACGGAGCCTTCGCCGTCCTGGACGAAGTACACCTCGTGCCTCTCGCCGTTGCGGAAGAAGGTCTCCTTGGGCATCGATTGCGACGGCTTCGAGATCGAGAGCGTCGTGCGCGTGCCGTGGACGATCGGCTTGCGGCCGCGGATTGCATCTCCCTCGTGGGGCATCCGGCCGGTGAAGATGTGATACGGCTGGAGGACGTCCGCCTCCGGCGGAAAGTCGGGGACGAGGGCGAAATCGGACTTCTTCGGTGGCTTCACCTGCTCCGTCGGATAGAAGCGAACATGGATCTTGCGGGACCAAGCCCCGCTGAAGCCGTAGGACCCGTGGATCTCCTCCTTCGTGAGGACCTTCGGGATGGCGTAGAATTCCGTGTGGGGCGTCGGTGGGACCGTCCCCTTCTTCACGATCAATACCATCGCGGGGTCCTCCGGGCGCGGTGATAACGGCGCCTCGGCTTAAACCCGCGGGGCTTCAGCGAGGCACACGCGACTGCGCGTACCGGATTCCGCCGCCTGCGAGGAGCACTTCCCGTTGGTATGGCCGGAGGCTCACGCGTAAACCCAGGCGTGTTCCGCGCGTCACGTTTTCCGTCGTCGCTTCGCCTCGGCCTCGGATCGCCGCGAGGACGTTCGTGATTCGGAGACGGTCGCCTTGCTGGACTCCATCATAGTCCTTCGGGTTCGCAAAGGTCACCGGAGGGATCCCCGAATTCACGAGGTTGTCCAAGTGGATCCGGGCGAAACTCTTCGCGAGGACGAGTTGGACGCCAAGGAACATCGGGGCGACGGCGGCGTGCTCGCGGGAGGAGCCCTGACCGTAGTTGTCCCCTGCCACGATGAATCCGCCGCCCGCCTTCCTCGCCCTCGCCGGGAAGGTCGGATCCACGTACTCGAAGACGTGTTCCGCGAGGGCCGGGATGTTCGAACGGAGCGGGAGGACCTTCGCGCCCGCCGGCATGATGTGGTCCGTCGAGATGTTGTCACCGAGTCGGATCAAGACCTCCCCTTCAAGCGTGTCCTTCGGCGGGTTCGCGACCGGCAAGGGGCCGATGTTCGGGCTGCGGACGATCGAGATTGAACCGCGCTCCTTTGGCGGCCATTCGAACCCCGACGTATCGACCGGGTACTTCGTCGGCTCCTGGAAGGCCGGCAACTTCCCCAGGTCCCGGGGATCCGTGATCTTCCCTTCGAGCGCCGTCGCCGCCGCGGTCTCCGGGCTGCACAGATACACGAGGTCGTCCGCCGTCCCGCTCCGTCCCTCGAAATTGCGATTGAACGTGCGGACGGAGGCGCCGCGGGTCGGCGGGGAGAATCCCATGCCGATACACGGTCCGCAGGCGACCTCGAGCTCGCGGACGCCCGCCTTGATAAGCTTCGTCATGAGCCCGCTTGTCAGCATCAGGAGCAACGTTTGGCGCGAGCCGGGCGAGACCGCGACCGAGATTCCCGGCGCGATGCGCTTGTGGTCGAGTGCGTGCGCGACGATACTCAGGTCCCGGAACGAGGAATTCACGCTGCTCCCGACCGCGACCTGCGCGACCTCCGTGCCCGCGACCTCCCGGACCGGCTTCACGTTGTCGGGACTGGAGGGGCACGCGATGAGGGGCTCCAACTCGCCTAGGTTCACGTCCACCGTGTCGTCGTATTCCGCGGACGCATCCGGAGACAGCCGGGTGAAGTCCTTGGCACGCCCCTGGGCCGTCAGGAACGCCTTCGTGAGCGCATCCGATGGGAACACGGAGGCGGTCGCCCCGAGTTCAGTTCCCATGTTCGCGATCGTGCCGCGCGACGGCACCGTGAGCTCCTTCAGGGCAGGCCCCGTGTATTCCAGGACCTTGTTCCGGCCCCACTTCACGTCGAATCGCTGGAGCAGCTCCAGGATCACATCCTTCGCGCTCACCCAGGGCTTGAACTGCCCGGTCAAGCGCACGTTCACGACTTCGGGCATCGTGATGCGGTACGGTTCGCCCGCCATCGCGCTCGCGACCTCAAAGCCGCCCGCGCCGATCGCGAGCATCCCGCAGGCACCGGCGTGGGGCGTGTGCGAATCACAGCCGATCATGGTCTCGCCGGGGATGTCGTAGGCCTCCATGTGGGCCCAGTGGCTGATCCCGTTTCCGGGGCCGGAGAAGACCGCGCCGTACCGCTGGCAGGCGCTTCGCAGGAAACGGTGGTCGTCCGCGTTCTCGTATCCGGTCTGCAGGATATTGTGGTCGATGTATTGCGTCGCCTGGCGCACCCTGACGGAAGGCCTTTGCATCTGCTCGAACTCGAGCCAGGCCAGTGTCCCCGTCGCATCCTGGAGGAGGGCCTGGTCCATCTTCAGCGAGATTTCCTCGCCGGGGTCCATCTTCCCTTCCGCGAGGTGCGATCGAATCAACTTGTGCGTGAGCGGTTTGGCCATGGAGCGCCTTCGACGGCGGACAAAACCTCGTGACCTATGAAGGTTGACGGTCGGAGGTTGTTTGGCTCGCGGCCGGCTCAACCTCGAACAAGGGTAACATCGTTCTTCCGGTCGACGAGCCCCGTTCCGCCCCGGTTGTCAAATACCTGCCCTCCATATGGACGCACGGAGGGC
>Ga0134065_10000151_pt1 | contig 11728 bp, 9 predicted proteins | sample 15_taG_29_FD_94471 | JGI IMG/M metagenome (GOLD analysis project Ga0134065, IMG submission 94471) | Grasslands soil microbial communities from the Angelo Coastal Reserve, California, USA - 15_D_Wat_20cm_2_24_1 metaG | ecosystem: Environmental > Terrestrial > Soil > Grasslands ... | reverse complement strand
GTCAACAGCAGCGCAAACAACTTGTGAATCCTGGTGAACAACAAGTAATAGCGTTGGCTGTCCTTGGGACATACAATATGCAGCCCTCGGTGAAGGCGTGGCAAGCCTAAAATTGTAACATTTTTTTGACGCAATATGCGTCCGCGCATGTCGTATTCGGTGCCTTGGGCGAACATCTTTTCCCTAGAGGGGGGACCATCTGAAAGATGAAGGCAAACGTCTAACACTCAACGCCGAACCTCCCGTTTCAACATGGGATTTGCGTTCGACGTTGGATGTTGGACGTTCAGCGTTCGACGTTTTTCCGCTCACTCAGGAAGGGTGGCTGAGTCCGGTTTAAGGCACTCGACTCGAAATCGAGCGTGGGGAAACCCACCGTGGGTTCGAATCCCACCCCTTCCGCTGGCCCTTCGAAAAGAACATCTGGCTAAAGAGTCTGCTTTGTTTAGACAAGATTGGCATGTGGCGACGTCTTCATCATATGGTCATCTCGAGCTCGCCCATTGGATGAAATCACAGTTGCATCCCGTTTGTTCAACGGCAGCTTCCTCACTTCATCTTTTTTCCTATGAACATACTTTTTCGGTTTTTTGCTCTTCTGTGTTTGACTTCATCCGGCCTGATTTCAATCACCGGCGTCTACGCACAGAAATTCCCTGACACAACGCGCCTGTTGCGTTTCCCGACGACGAACGATACGCAAATCGTCTTCTGCTATGCGGGTGAGATTTATACAGTCGGCAAAGACGGCGGTATGGCGCGACGCCTGACGAGCGGTCCTGGCTACAGCTCGTTCCCGCGTTTCTCGCCAGATGGGAAGCAGATCGCGTTTACTTCGCAATACGATGGCAACACCGAAGTCTATATTATGCCAGCCGAAGGCGGGGCGCCGAAAAGGCTGACGACTTCGGCCACGCTCGGCCGGGACGACATTTCCGACCGCATGGGGCCTAACAATCTCGTGATGGCATGGGAAAACACCAAGCCACTCGTTGTCTTCCGTTCGCGTATGAAGTCATTCAATGATTTCATCGGCTCACTATTTACCGTCGGACTGGACGCGGAATTACCGCAGCAGCTGCCGGTGCCGCGAGGCGGTTTCGTTTCGTTTTCGCCGGACGATTCGAAGATGGCTTACAACCGCGTGTTCCGCGAGTTTCGCACCTGGAAACATTACCGCGGCGGCATGGCGGACGACATTTGGATTTACGATTTCAAAACCGGCGCGACCGAAAATCTGACAGACAATCCGGCACAGGATATCTGCCCGATGTGGGGGCCGGACAACAAAATCTATTTCATCTCCGATCGCGACAACCGCATGAACTTGTTCGTTATCGACCTTGCGACGAAGGAAACCAGGCAGCTCACGCACTTCACAGATTTCGACATCAAGTTCCCGTCGATCGGCAAAGACTCGATCGTGTTCGAGCAAGCCGGATACATCTGGCGTTACGATCTGGCGAGCGGTCAGGCCACGCCGGTGCCTATTGAGATCAAGGAAGATTTCGCAATTGGACGGTCCGCGCTTGTCGATGCAGCCAAACATATCGAAACGGTGAACCTCGCGCCGGATGGCGAGCGCTCTATCACAGTCGCGCGCGGCGATCTTTTTTCCGTGCCGGCAAAGAACGGAACGCCGCGTAACCTGACGAAAACTTCAGGCGCGCACGAGCGCGATGCAGTGTGGTCGCCAGACGGAAAATGGATCGCCTACAACTCGGACGTGACCGGGGAAAACGAACTGTACGTTCGTTCCCAGGACGGCAAAAGCGAGCCGCAGCAGATTACGAGTGGCGCCGACACTTATTACTACGCGCCTAAATGGTCGCCCGACAGCAAGAAGCTCTTGTGGAGTGATCGGTTGCAGCGATTGCGCTACGTCGATGTTACAAGCAAAGCGATCACGCTGCTCGATCAGGACAACTACGGCGAGATCGAGGGATACGCCTGGTCGCCGGACAGTCAGTGGGTCACCTGGGCGCGCCCGGAGGAAAATGGGATGTCGCGTGTCTATCTCTATTCACTCGCGAACAAGCAACAGACCGCTGTCACTGATAGCTGGTATGGCTCTGGCGAAGCAGTCTTCAGCGACGACGGGAAATATTTGTTGCTCGGCTCCGCGCGCGATTTCAAGCCGACCTTTGGCGACGAAGAATTTGCAAACGTGTATCGCGATATGCAGCGCGTTTATCTCATCACACTGGGCAAAGAGACCGAGAACCCGCTCGCCCCGAAGAGCGACGAAGTCGGGAAAGCTGAAGAAAAACGACAAAAGGAAAAAGCAAAGAAAGAGGAAGAGAAAAAGCCGGAAGAAAAGGCGATCGGCAAGAAACCGGAAGAAAAACCAAAGAAGCCCGTGATTGTGAAAGTGGATATTGATGGAATCCAGAACCGGATTCTTGGCTTGGAAATTACGCCGGGAAATTATCGCAACATCCGAATGCTGGATGACGGGCGGATCTTCTATCTGCGTCGCACGGCCGCTGATGATGTCGGTGAAGATGACGAAGAAGGATTCCCCGAGAGAGACAGGAAATCACACCTTTGCGTTTACAACGTGGACGATCGCAAAGAGACCGTTCTGGGCGACGCGAACAACTACCAAATCACATTCGATGGCAAAAAGATGCTGGTGAAAATCAAAAAAGATTACGCCATTATCGATGTGCCAAAGGACAAGCTCGAGACCAAAGACCACGAGCACAAGATCCAAGATCTCGACACACAGTTGGATCGGCATTCCGAGTGGAACCAAATCTACTTCGAATGCTGGCGGCAAATGCGCGATTTTTTCTTTTCGCCCACGATGAACGGCGTCGATTGGAAAGCACTGCGTGACAAATACGCCGCTCTGCTGCCGTTCGTGAATCATCGCAACGATCTAACCTATTTGTTAGGTGAGCTCATTGCCGAGTTGAACAATGGGCACACGTACGTTGCCGGCGGTGAGCGCCCCGACACACCACGCATCAAGCTCGGCCTGCTCGGCGCGGAATTTTCGCGCGATCCGGCCACGCGCGCCTATCGCATCGAACGCATTTTGCCGGGCGAAAATTGGGACAAGAAAACCCGCTCACCGCTCACAGACGTCGGCGTGGATGTGAAACCGGGCGATTACATTCTAGCTATCAACAACACTCCGGTCTCCACGTTGCCGAATCTTTACGACGCGCTCATCGGCACCGCCGACAAACAAGTGATCCTGCGCGTGAACTCCAAACCGACTGACGCCGGCGCGCGGGACGTGATCCTTATGCCCACCGACAATGAAGCGCCGCTTTACTACCTCGATTGGGTGCAAAAAAATATCGATTACGTAAACAAGAAAACCGGCGGCGAAGTCGGTTACCTGCACATCCCCGATATGGGCCAGCCCGGGTTGAACGAGTTCACCAAACTTTACTTTCCGCAAATCCGTAAACATGCGCTCATTGTAGATGTTCGCGGCAACGGCGGGGGATTCGTTTCGCCGTTGGTGATCGAGCGGTTGCGCCGGGCGCTGGTGATGGTTGGGATCGCGCGGAACGGCATGCCGCAGACGGACCCGCCGCAAACGTTCACGGGCCCGATGGTCACGTTAACCAACGAATTCTCCGCCTCAGATGGCGATATTTTTCCCTATCGCTTTAAGTCGCTTGGACTTGGCAAATTAATCGGAAAGCGCACCTGGGGCGGAGTTATAGGTATTCGCGAGTCGCTGCCGCTTGCGGATGGCGGCCAATTCTTTAAACCCGAATTCGCTCCGTACTCGAAGGACGGCAAACAATGGATCGTTGAAGGTCGCGGCGTCGATCCCGACATCGTCGTCGATAACGATCCTGGAAAAGAATTCAAAGGCGAAGATCAGCAACTGGACCGTGCCATCCAGGAGATTCAGGAAGAACTAAAGACGAAGCGTTACGAGTTTCCGCCGCCCCCGCCCTGGCCTAATCGGAATCCAGCCAGCTGAACTTGGAGTTTTAACAACCGGCTCTACTCAGGCTCGGTGTGTAGCACACGCGCCACTGCGCGCAGAAGCGAAATCCTAAGAGGAAGGATTTTCTTCAAAGTCATGGGTAGTTTCCCTGACGACATGCAGTCGTTATTTCCGGCGCTCGCCACGGCCGCATAAAGCGACGAGATTAGCCGCATGGAACGAGCGTTTCCAAACCGAATCGAAGCGGGGCGGCTACTCGCGGAGAAGCTCGAGAAATATGCAGATCGCGACGACGTGATTGTGCTCGGTTTGCCCCGGGGCGGCGTGCCTGTTGCCAGCGAAGTTGCAAAACGTCTTCGTGCGCCGCTCGACGTTTTTATCGTGCGGAAGCTTGGTGTCCCTGGGTTCGAAGAATTGGCTGCCGGCGCAATCGCTTCAGGGGGCGTGCGTGTTTTGAATGAAGATGTCATGCGCGCGATACCGCACGCAGATGAAGCCATTGAAATCGTAACGGCGCGGGAAACAGAGGAAATGCAGCGCCGCGAACAAACCTATCGGGAGGGACGCTCGGCACCGGAGTTGCGGGATCGGATTGCCATTTTAGTGGATGATGGATTGGCCACGGGGGCAACGATGCGCGCTGCAGTAAAGGCGCTGCGACAGCGCGGCGCTGCGAAGATCGTCGTAGCTGTACCGGTCGGTCCTCCGGACACCTGCCACGAGATCGAAGAACAAACCGACGAAACGATCTGCCTGAGCACGCCTGAATTCTTTCAGGCAGTCGGCCAGTATTACGAAGATTTCTCGCAGACAACCGATGAAGACGTGCGCGAATTGCTGACCAGCGCCGCGCGGGACATGCCTGAGGGAAACCGAAAAGAATGACGATGACAGACGCTGAATTTGTTCGCGAGATCGCCCAGCCGCTCTCTGGCGGCGTAAATGATTATGATGGGCTCCTCAAGCTAATCGGCGATGCGCAATTTGTGTTGGTGGGTGAAGCGACGCATGGCACACATGAATTTTACTCCGAGCGCGCCGCGATCACGAAGCGGCTTATCGCAGAAAAAGGTTTCTCCGTCGTGGCCATCGAGGCAGACTGGCCGGATTCAGCCAGGGTGCATCGTTATGTGCGCGGTAATATGGCAGACGCCAACACGAACGAAGCGCTCTCAGGTTTTAGCAGATTTCCGATCTGGATGTGGCGGAACACGGTCATGGTGGACTTTGTTGAGTGGTTGCGTCGTTTTAACCGCGATATCGATCCGAAACAGGCACCCGTTGGATTCTACGGAATGGATCTCTACAGTCTACATGCCTCAATTGAGGCGGTGCTCAAATACTTGGAAAAGGTCGATCCTGATTCAGCGAAACGCGCACAGTTACGATACTCCTGCTTCGATCATTTCAGCCGCAAGCCACAGAAATACGGATACGCTACCACAGTCGGCGCAGCCGAACCATGTGAAGAGGCAGTCGTCGAACAGCTCATCGAACTGCAAAGCAAAGCGGCCGAATTTCTAAGTCGCGACGGCGACGTAGCTGCGGAGGAACTGTTCTTTGCGGAGCAAAATGCGCGACTGGTAAAAAATGCGGAACAATATTACCGCTCCATGTTTCGTGGCCGCGCGTCATCCTGGAATTTGCGCGACCGCCACATGGTCGAGACAATCGAAAATCTGGTTGCGCACCTCGATGGAAGCCGGCAGCCGAAAGCGATTGTCTGGGCGCACAATTCGCATCTCGGCGACGCGCGCGCGACGGAGATGAGCCACTACGGCGAAGTGAACGTCGGCCAGCTCATGCGCGAACGTTTTGGCGATGAAGCGGCGCTGATCGGTTTCAGCACCCATCATGGGACAGTAACCGCAGCCTCGGATTGGGGGGCGCCTGCAGAACGCAAAAATGTCCGGCCTGCCTTGCGAGGAAGTTACGAGGAGTTGTTTCACGAGACAGGCCTGCCTCGATTTTGGATCGACTTGCAAGGCGCTGGCCAGATCGGCGTCTTGCAACAGCGGCGCATCGAGCGCGCCATCGGAGTGATTTACCGCCCCGAGACAGAACGCTTAAGCCACTACTTTCATGCACGCCTTCCGGAACAGTTCGATGCGATCATTCATATCGATGAAACCTGTGCAGTTGAACCGCTCGAACAAACCAGTCTCTGGGACGCCGGCGAATTACCAGAAACCTACCCGTTCAAAGTGTGAAGCGCATCTATGAAGACAAATTTGGTAGGGCGCGACCGCCGGGCGCGCAGAATCAAACGAGCGATTCTCTTCGATCATGAACGAGGTACAAATTCAGGCCGGGCAAGCAATTCTCTCGGGAACTTTGCATCTTCCTACTAGCGCGCGTGCCCTGGTGCTTTTTGCACATGGTAGCGGCAGCAGCCGTCACAGTCCGCGGAATCAATTTGTGGCGCGCACACTTAACGACGCCGGACTGGCGACGCTGCTTTTTGACTTGCTCACGCAGAAGGAGGAAGCAATCGACGTGCAGACTCGCGAGCTTCGGTTCAATATCCATTTGCTGGCGGAACGCCTTGTTCACGCGACAAAGTGGGCAAAGCAGCAACCAGAAACGTGCGATTTGCGGTTTGGCTATTTCGGCTCGAGCACAGGCGGCGCTGCGGCACTGGTGGCGGCGGTCGAAGTTCCGAAAGATGTAGGCGCGGTCGTTTCGCGCGGCGGACGTCCAGATTTGGCGGATGAATCTCTGCCAAAAGTGAATGCACCAACCCTGCTCATTGTCGGCGGCAACGATGACATCGTCATCGAGTTAAACGAGCAAGTACGCGATAAGATGCACTGCGAAGTGAAACTCGAGATTATCCCCGGCGCGACGCATCTCTTCGAAGAACCAGGGACGCTGGAGAAAGTCGCGAAACTGGCAAGCGAATGGTTCGTTAATCATATTGGCAGTGCCGGGCCGCGCTAACCAATTTGTCATTCCGAGCGGAGCGAGGAACCTCACGATCGAAGCGGTCGTCACACCAGTAATTTGTGTAACGCAGCATCCAGCGAGAGGTCCTTCGGTTCGCTCAGGATGACACGCACTTTTTTATTCGCGCGTGTCTTTATAAGTCACAACGCGTCCCCACAAGCTCTTAGTTCCCCAGATCCCAGCCCGCAAACATTCCAACTGCACAATCTGGCTGTGATCGACAAACAGGTTCACGTCAGCGCCATAGTTTTTGATGTACCACGCGAACACGTCGGGATCGGCGGCTTCAAACATCAGTTTTTCCATGCCGATCTCGTCAATGAATTTTGCGGGAACGTCGGTGCGCCATGGATCGACGTTTTCAGTGATCCCTTCGCTTTCCATCATGATGATCTCCGCTCCGGCGCCGAGAAATCGCTTTGCCTGTGCGATGGCCCAGCTCGGGTCGCGCGTACCTTCCGTCTTTAGTTCCGCAGCCGCGGTGGCGCCTCCGGCGCCGAATTGAATTCCAACTTCTGGTTTCGCTTTTAATCCGGATTTGCGCACCAATTCAATTAGCCGCAGCCAATCGTCAGTTGAAATCGAGACGAACCCAGCTGAGATCTCGATGATATCGAACCCGAGCTTTTTGCATCGGGCAACGTACTGGCGCACGGCATCATCGCCTTGCACAAGAACGCGCTCAACAAAACCGCCTGTGGAAACGAGAACCTCATGTTCGTGGCAAAGCTCGATGATGTCTTGCACAGCTCGTTCTGGCATGAGCGTGAACGAGCCGCCGGCAAACTTCAGCGAATCCACGTAGGCACCCATCGTTTCAAACAGATCTTCAAGGTAACGCCGTCCCACAACCGAGTAATACGGCCCCCGAATCTCCGTTAAGCCCCGCTTCCGTGGTTTGCCTTTCCGCTCATTGACTCGCAAAAATGGAAAACTGCGCTCGGGCGGTTTTGCCTTTTTCATCTCTCTAGGATTACAAACGTCGTGCGAGGTCGCCGCGGTTGTCTGGGGAGCGCACGCGCCTCGCGTGCCGTGTTCGGCGCCCTCGTCGAACACACTTGGGAAATGAATGTATCATCGGACTTGCGAATGGCTTTCCGGCGAGGGCGCCGGAAAGAGCACGCGAGGCGCGTGCGCTCCCCGGAGACTCGCGAAACGGCGTCGGGTGTTTAAATTGGAAATTGGATGTTGAACCCGCCAGCGCGCAACTTCTCCGCCCTAACGACCGATCTTTATGAGGTCACAATGGCATGCGGCTATTGGAATGCCGGTGTGAGTGATTATGAGGCCGCGTTCCACGTCACTTTTCGGGAGAACCCGTTCGCTGGTGAATTCACGGTGGCCTGCGGGCTCGCGACAGCAATCGATTTCCTTCGCGCGTTTCGTTTTGACGAAACCGAAATTGATTATCTCGCGTCGCAGCTCGGGAACGACGGCAAGCCACTATTCAGTGTCGGTTTTCTCGACTACTTGCGCAGTTTGCGGCTGGCTTGTGAGATCGATGCAGTTCCCGAAGGAACATTGGTTTTCCCGAACGAGCCGCTGATTCGAGTGTGCGGTCCGATTATCCAATGTCAGCTTCTGGAAACGGCTCTGCTCAACATTCTGAATTTCGAAAGCCTGATCGCGACGAAAGCGGCGCGCGTATGTCTGGCTGCCCAAAATGATCCCGTCATTGAATTTGGTTTGCGCCGCGCGCAGGGCGTTGATGGCGGTTTGACTGCGGCACGAGCGGCCTGTGTTGGCGGCTGCGCGGGTACGTCGAATTTGCAGGCCGGTCAACAGTTTGGAATCCCAGTGAGCGGAACGCAGGCGCACAGCTGGATCATGTTCTTCGAAAACGAGAGCGAGGCGTTTCAAACGTATGCCAAAGCGATGCCCAATAACTGTGTCTTCGTTGTGGATACTTACAATTCTCTCGATGGGGTGCGCCACGCGATTGATATAGCTCGAAGGTTGCGCCAGAACGGACACGAAATGATCGGGGTGCGGCTGGATTCTGGGGACCGTGTTGCATTGAGCATCGAGACGCGTCGAATGCTAGATAAAGCCGGCTTCACAAACGCAAAGATCGTCTGCTCGGGTGATCTGGACGAACACGCGATAGCGGACATGAAACGATGTGGCGCGAAGATCGACATATGGGGCGTGGGAACCAAGCTCACGACCGGCCAGCCCGATGCGGCCTTAGGCGGCATTTATAAACTCGGCGCAGTACGTCGCCCCGGCGGTCAATGGCAATATCGCATTAAACTTTCCGATGAACGCGCGAAAACGTCAGTTCCGGGCCTGTTGCAGGTGCGGCGGCTTCATCAGCCGGATGGCAGATTTGTCGCCGACGCGATTTACGAACTCGATCATCGGGCAAGCAAACCCTGTGTAATTGTAGATCTTCAAACCGAGCAAGAGACGGAGATTCCTGCCAGTATGGAATACAGCGACTTGCTCGTTCCCATCTTCCGCAAAGGTAGACTGGTTTATCAAGTGCCCGATCTTGCTGCATCGCGCGAGCACACGCGCCAACAACTCCGCTGCGCGCATGCCGAGATTTTGCGCTTAAATAACCCGACACCTTACAAAATCGGCCTTGAGCGATCCTTGCACCAATTACGATCCACATTGATCGCGCGCGCGAAGGAACAATCGAAGTGAACTATTTATCCAAAGCCATCTTTCGTCTCTCCCTTGGCAAGGGGGAGGGTTCGCATCGCCAACCCTGCGTGCTGGAAAACTCCTCACCTTAATCCTCTCCCCTTTACCAAAGGGGAGAGGTGAACGAGGTCGTAGCACGCAGGCACATCCAATGAAGGCGCTGATCATCGTCGATCTTCAGAATGATTTTTTGCCCGGCGGCGCGTTACCCGTTCCGCACGGTGATGAAGTAATTCCTGTCGCCAACGAATTGCAGCGACACTTTGAGCTCGTCTTAGCGACGAAGGATTGGCATCCGCCCGACCACGGCAGCTTCGCCGCAAATCATCCGGGCAAAAAGCCGGGCGATCGCATCATCCTCAACGGAATTGACCAAATCCTTTGGCCGGTGCACTGCGTTCAAAACACGCGCGGCGCGGAGTTCGCTCCCTCATTCGACACAAGTCGAATCGCTCATGTCTTCCACAAGGGGATCGAGCGAAACATTGATAGTTACAGCACCTTTTTTGACAACGCTCATCGACGACACACCGGTCTTGCTCATTATTTAAAGGAGCGATCGATCAAAGACATTTATTTGCTCGGACTTGCCTTGGACTACTGCGTCAAAGACAGTGCGCTGGATGCGCGCCAACTTGGGTTGAATACGCACGTCATTCTGGACGGCTGTCGCGGAATCGACCTTGAGCCTGGCGACATCGACCGCGCGCTTGACGAGATGAAACGTGTTGGCGCGGTTCTACTGCAAAGCAGCGATCTCCGAGACAAATCATAATAGCGCAACGTATCGCCGACTAGCAGCCGGTCTTTCTTGAGTAAAAGGGTTTGGCGCGGATGTGACGCGCCAAACCCCGTATTTTTCTGTTTAGCTTTGCAGGTTGTCTTCAAGCCGGTTCGTCTTATTCAAACCGTGTCCCAGTCGCCCTGCCGCAGCCGGAGAAGACCAGATTCCCATCGGCATCGAAGAACTGGATTGTGGCGCTATACTCGAAGCTGTTGGCGCTGGTGAGATGGACATTGGCGGTGACTACCCCCGACCCAGCAAAGGCGCCGTTTTCGTCATAGACGTAAGATATATCGTGGAAGGAGTAATTCTGACTACCCGGCTCGCGCTGCCAGAGACCAGCCTCGGGGGTGTCGAGCGGACCCGTACCGGGAGGGTTGGCGTAGGCGGTCAGGGTGCCGTCGCGGTAAAAAGTCATTAGGGCTGGGAAAGGCGGTCGCGTCTGGTTGGGATCATCGCAATTGACCCCATTCTCGTTACCTGCCACACGCCTTGGATTGTCGGGGTTGTTTCTCGCAGCGGTCTGTCCGCGCTCCACACCAGTGAAGTGCTCGCAGCCACGCCGAGAGCGATAGCTAGTATTTGCGTTTTAAGTTTCATCTTTTTTTCCTTTGTTTGATTTGGTTTTGCTTGTTTTGGGCCTTCTCTGGCTCCTCATCGTAAGAAGTCATTTCCGGCCGTTCACCGGAGTACAGAACGGAAACGAGCGCGAGGTTATGCGGAAATGTCTCCGCGACGTAAATCGTGGCCTCCTTCGCCAAGGCTTCAGCGGGGCCAGGGAATTGGTTACCCGCTGACTCGCGACCGCGTAATTCCGCGGATGATGCGGATGTAACGGATGGGTTCTTGGCTGGCGTCTGACACAGACGCCCTACAATTGGGCGCGCGATTCAGCCTTCCTGGCGGTCGCGCCCTATCCATCCGTGTTATCAGTGTAATCCGTGGTTAAATTCACTTCGGCGCGAGGGAGGCGACGATTTTTTCGAAGCACGGCTCGCCGCGTAGCGGATCCCAGTCTGGCAGCAGTTTTAATTCGCCATAGGTAACAACATACCCGCTACCGGGGTAACGAACGGCAGCGGTGAGTTGTTCGCAGGCGAGATCCTTTTCACCGACCCACGCAGCAATCATTGCCAAATGTTCGATCATGTGGAGACCATTGACTGAGTCCCGTTCCACGGGAAGCAGCTCGACCGCGCGGCGGCCTTCGCGCAAGGCGTCCTCTTTCCGCCCGAGAGCGGCATCGATTACACCGAGCACGCACCAAGCTGGGCCGTAATCCGCTTGAGCTTGGACGGTTTTCGCCTGCTCCATGCGCGCAACGGCAAAAGCCGATTGCGCCTTGTGATCGTCGTTTGCCATTCGGGCGATAACGCCTTCCACGAAAGGACGTGGGAAATGAACGGCATCGACGCCTACCCGGCCTT
>Ga0134065_10000128_pt1 | contig 12209 bp, 6 predicted proteins | sample 15_taG_29_FD_94471 | JGI IMG/M metagenome (GOLD analysis project Ga0134065, IMG submission 94471) | Grasslands soil microbial communities from the Angelo Coastal Reserve, California, USA - 15_D_Wat_20cm_2_24_1 metaG | ecosystem: Environmental > Terrestrial > Soil > Grasslands ... | reverse complement strand
GGGCACGTCGCTCGACGGCGTCTCCACGGCGCTGGTCCGGCTCAGCGACGATCCCCTCGAGGCCCAGCTGGTCGCCTTCCGCCAGGAGCCCTACGCCGCGCCGGAGCGCGGGCAGATCGTCGACGCCATCGCGCGCGGCGGCTCGAAGGATCTCGCGCTGCTCCACGTCGCACTGGGCGAGCGCTTCGCCGGCGCGATCCTCCAGCTCCTCGCCGAGACCAAGACCACGCCCAAGGACCTGGCGTTCGTCGCCTCGCATGGGCAGACGATCTGGCACGAGCCCGGCCGCGCCACCCTGCAGCTCGGAGATCCGGCGGTGATCGCCGAGCGCGTGGGTGTACGGGTGGTGAGCGACTTTCGCTCGCGCGACGTGGCCGCGGGCGGGCAGGGTGCGCCGCTCGTGCCGCTCGCGGACGTCATGCTGTTCGGGCATCCCGAGCGCGGCCGGCTGCTGCTCAACATCGGCGGGATCGCGAACGTCACCTGGGTGCCGCGCCGCGGCATTGCCGCAGGGGCCCTCGCGTTCGACACCGGGCCAGGAGTGGCGGTGATCGACGCCGTGACCCGCCGCCTCGATCCCGACGCCCCGTTCGACCGGGACGGGGCGCGCGCACGCCGCGGCAAGCCCCGCAGCAAGGTGCTGGACGCGTTGCTCGCCGATGCCTACTTCTCTCAGCCGCCGCCCAAGAGCACCGGGCGCGAGCACTTCGGGATCGAGTTCGCCGCCCGGCTGATCGGTCTCGTGCAGCAGGCGGGCGGCTCCGACAACGACGCCGTGGCCACCGCCACGGCGCTCACCGCCGAAACGATCGCCCGGGCGCTCGAGCGGTGGACGCCTCTCCCCAACGGTCCGGAGATCGAGCTCGTGATTTCGGGCGGCGGCGCCCGCAACCCCGTCCTCGTCGAGCTGCTCGCCGCCCGCGTCCGCCCCCGGCCGGTGCTGCCGTTCGATCGGCTCTTCTTCGACGGTGAGGCGAAGGAGGCCCTGGCGTTCGCCTTGCTCGGGTTCCTGACAATCTGCGGGAAGCCGGGCAACCTCCCGGCCGCCACTGGAGCCCGCGGCCCACGCGTGCTGGGCCACATCACCCCCGCGTGAGCGGCTCGCTCGCGCGCCTCGTATTCCCCGCGCTCCGCTGGCGGAGTCACAGCTTTGACCACGAGCAAGCCAAGATCGACGCCGCTCTCGCGGCCGGGGTCGGCGGCTTCATCATCTTCGGCGGGACCCGCGAGACCGTCACGGCGCTCACGGGCGAGCTGCGGCGCCAGGCGGGGCGGCCGCTGTTGCTCGGCGCCGATCTCGAACGGGGGGGCGCCCAGCAGGTGCAGGGGCTTACCGAGCTGCCGCCACCCGCCGCGCTCGGCTACCTGGCTGACCTCGACGCGACGCGCAGCTGCGGCGTGATCACCGGGTCTGAGGCGCGGTCGATCGGCATCAACTGGGCGTTCGCGCCCGTGTGCGACCTGGATTTGGAGCCCAAGAACCCGATCGTGCAGACCCGCGCGTTCGGTGCGGATCCGATGCGCGTCGGCGAACACGCGGCTGTCTGGATCCGCGGGCTGCAAGAGCACGGTGTGTTGGGCTGCGCAAAGCACTACCCGGGCCACGGCCGCACTACGCAGGATTCGCACGAGACGCTACCACTGGTCACGACGCCCGGGGCCGAGCTGCAGCAGGTCGACGTCACGCCCTTCGAGTATGCGATCCGGGCAGGCGTGGGGAGCGTGATGAGCGCGTTCGTCGCGTTCCCTGCGTGGGACGCGTCAGGTCGGGCGGCGAGCTTCTCGTCCGCGATTCTCGGCTATCTCCGCGACCCGCTCAACTTCGCCGGGCTGGTCGTTACGGATGCGCTGATCATGGCCGGCGCCAGTGCGACGCAGCCGGTCCCCGCTGCCACAGTCACGGCGGTCGCGGCCGGGTGTGACGCGCTGCTGTACGTGGAGGACGTTCGTAACGTGATCGCGGCGCTGGACCGAGCGATCGGGTCCGACATCCCCACGGCCCGGGCGGACGAGGCGCTGGCGCGCTACGAAGCCGCCGTCGCGACGTGGGACGCGGGCGCCGACCAGGGGCTGCCCGATGTCGCGGCGCATGGCGCGTTCGCCGACGGGCTCGCGGACCGCGCGAGCCACGTGCTGCGCGGGGACGTGTCCCGCATCCGCACGCCCGTCACCGTGTCGATCGTGGACGACGACGTGGGCGGTCCCTACGCCGTCGGACCGCGAGAGGTGTTCACGCAGACGCTGCGTGACGCGGGCGTGCCCGTCGGGCAACGTGCGACGGGCAACGCGCAACGCCTCATCCTGGTGTACGCCGAGCCACGATCGTGGAAGGGGCGAGCAGATCTCGGCCAGCGCTCGCTGGCCCAACTGCGACGCCTCGCGCCAGGGGCGCAGCTCGTGGTTCTGTTCGGGCATCCGCGGCTCGCGCGCCAGATCCCCGGCGGGGCGCCCATCGTATGCTGCTGGCACGGGCAGCCGCTTATGCAACGAGCCGCGGCGCGGCGAGTCATGAGCTGGCTACAGTAGGAAAGCGTCTCGCGGAGACGTCGCGCAGTAGCGTCGCGCAGAGGCGTCAAGCAACGGCGTCACGGTTCTGCGCGACGCCTTCGCGGGACGTTTTCGCGTGACGTCTGTGCTTGACCCCCTCTATCTTGCGGTGACCTGGCTCAAGTAAGCTATGACCGCGGTCGCAGGAACCCCATAAATGATCTTTCCCTGTGATTCGCGATTCCCGCCATACAGCACCGCGACGACGCGGCCCTCACGATCGAAGATCGGGCTCCCCGACGAGCCCGGCGCACCGTAGCCGTCCACCTGCACGACGTTCGGCAGCACCTTGCTCACCGTGCCCACGGTGAGCGTGGGGTCCGCCACCACAGCACTCGGGCCTTGCCGTTCCATCGGCAGGTCCTCCCCAAGCGGATACCCCATGATCGCAACGGGGTCGCCGCGCTGCAGGCTGCTCGCCTCGCGGGCGAACCCGAGCACGCGCGGCGTGCCGCCCCGCACGTCGACCTGCAGCACCCCGACGTCCGCCGTATCGGCGACGCCGATGACCCGCCCCGGGAACCACTGCTTCGAGCCCGAGAACTTGACGGCGATCGCCAGCGGCCGGCGGTCGCCCGCTTCGCCCACGAGCACGTGCTTGTTGGTGACCAGCGTGCCTTGCGAGTCCACGGCGAACGCGGTCCCGGTGAACACCTCGACGTCGGAGTACTTGACGACGAGCAGCGCGACCGCGTCCTGGTTGTTCCGCGAGATGGCGCGGTAATCGACCGCCGCAGCGCCCGCGATCCCGCGCTGGCGCGCGGCAGCCGTGTCGAGCTGAGCACGCAGCCGCGCGACCGAGTGCACGTCGCCGCCGGAGCTCGCCGCGGCGAGCTCGCCCCGCAACCGCGCCACCTCGGCGTGCGACTCGCGCAGCGCGTCCTTGACGCTCTGCAGCTCGGACTGGAAGCGCGAGAGCAGGCGCTGCGCTTCTTGGTTGAGACTGTCGGCCCGGGCCTGGAGCCCGGCGAGCTCGCGGGCGTCGCGCAGGGCGGTCCACTGACTCCACCCGAACCCCGTCACCGCCAGCGCCAGCAGGCCGATCAGCACCTTGGTCGTGCGCCGCAGGCGCGCGACCTCCGCCACGATGCGCACGGCAGCGCTCGACCGGCGCCCGGCCCCTGCGGGCGAGACGCCGGCGGAGACCGCGTGGGCGTCTGTCCCTCCCCCACCCACGCCGGCGGCCACCGCGAGCACCCTGAACTCCACCGCCGGCCCCTGTGGCCCGAAGCCGATCACGTCGCCGTCGTGCAGGATCACCTCGTCCACGACGCGCGCCCCGTTGACGAAGGTCCCGTTCTTCGAGCCCAGGTCGCGCACGCGGAACGTCGTGTCATGACGCACGATGGCAGCGTGGCGCGAGGAGACGTCGAGGTCGCGCTCGGCGTCGAAGCGAACGTCCGACAGCGGGTGCCGGCCGAGCCCGATGTAGGCCTTGCGGAAGGTCTCGACCTGCCCGGCGCGCGCGCCCGAGAGGAACGTGAACTGAGCGGTCACTGGCTCCGCGTGGCGAGATACAGGGCGACGGCCACCGCAGCCGCCGCGAGCACGGCCGCCGCGACGACGCGCCAGCGATTCTCGCGCGCGGGCAGCGGCGGCCGGCTGCCCCGGTAGACGGGCACGGGCTCGGTGCTCACCTCGGTGTCGATCAGCGGGTAAACCTGGTGGCCCACCTCCTCGCCGGCCGCCGCCGAGCGCAGTCCGTCGCCGTCGAACCGCGCGAGCACCACCGTGACGTTGTCCGGCCCGCCCCGCTCGTTGGCGAGCGCGATCAGCCGGTCGCACGCCTCCTGGAGATCCCGTTCCCGGGTCACGATCTCCGCGATCTCCTCTTTCTTGACCTGGCCCGAGAGACCGTCCGAGCAGAGCACCAGCACGTCGCCCTTGCGGACTTCCTGATACGTGAGGTCCACCTTCACCTTGGGATCCGGGCCGAGCGCCTGGAGGATGATGTTGCGTCGCTCGCTGCGCGCGGCCTCTTCTTCGGTGAGCTCACCCGCTTCCACGAGGCGCTGCATCAGCGACTGGTCCCGCGTGAGTTGCACGGCCTGTCCATCGCGGATCAGGTAGGCCCGGCTGTCGCCCACCTGCGTGAGGTAGACGTGGTCGTTCAGGATGCCGACGGCCGTGGTGGTGGTGCCCATCCCGCGGACTTCGGGGTGCGCCTTGGCGTACGAGTGGATGTGGCTGTTGGCCACCTCGACCGCCTCCTTCAGCCGGTAGGCGAACCGCTGCGGCGTGACGTCCTTCTCGTTTCCCCACATCCGGATCATCTGTTCGTAGATGGTTTCGGTGGCCATTTCGCTGGCGAGCTCGCCCGCAGCGGCGCCGCCCATCCCGTCGGCGACGATGAACAGCGAGCCGCGCTCGCCCACCTCGTGCTCCCGCACTGCCGGCTGGAGCGACGCCTCCCCGCGCGTGAGATCCGCGACGAGGAACCGGTCCTCGTTGTGGTCGCGCGTCTTCCCCAGGTCGGTCTTGGCGAAGACCTCGATCTTGACGGGCTTGGGAGAGCGTCCGAACACGGTCAGCCTTGGCACTGGGCAAGGACGTCGCGATACGACCGCGTTGCCGGATCGAGCAGCGCCGCGGTCTTCACCCAATCGCATCCCTTCTCGCGCTCATTCGCCTGGAAGTACGCATTGCCGATGACGAACGCGGCGAGCGCCTTGTCCACGAGAGTGACGTCGGGCGCGGTGTAGATGTGTCGCGCGGAGTCCAAGACCATGGCGGCGGTCCGAGGCTCCAGCTTGAACAAGAGGTCGTCGAGCAGCTCGTGTGCCCGGGCGAGCTCGATCCTAGGCTTTCGACGGATCACCGCCGGGATCCTGGCCGGGGTGCGTCGCGCGGGCTGCACCGGCGCGCGCGGCACCGCCGTGTCTGGAGGAGGGGCCGCCGGGACATGCGGCACGGTGTCAAGCAAGGCGCCGCCGCCTCGCTGGCCGCCGCCGAACACCAGCATCGCGGCCCCCGCCCCAGCCAGGACTACGACCGCGCCCACGATGACGGGTACGAGGGAGCGCTGCTTCGGCAGGGCCGCCGCTACCGGCGGGGGTCCCTGGAGCGCCGCCGCGGACAGGGAGACGAGGAGTTTGGTGCGTTCCTCGGCGTCCCCCCGAGTCACCGGGAGCGGGATCCCGGAGCTGCCACGGGTCAGCCCGGTCACGCCCGCCACGTCGGACGCGAACTTGGCGGCCGACCGATACCGATCCACCGGGCTGCGGGTGAGCGCCGCATCGAGCGTCGCCTGCAGGCCGGGCGGGAAGCGCCGGTCGGGTCGCGCGGCGGCGAGTTTGAGCGGCTCGTCGGTGAGCCGCTGGACCATCGTCTCCTGCACGGTGCTCGCCGCGAAGGGCAATTTCCCCGTCATCATCTTGAACAGCACGAGAGCGAGCGAGTAGATGTCGCTGCGGGGGTCCAGCGTGTCGCCTGACAGTTGCTCGGGGCTCATGAACTCGGGCGTGCCGATGACCAGCCCGGTCTTCGTCACCTTCTGGGTGTCGTCGCCCGTCACGGCCTTCGCGATTCCGAAATCGACGACCTTCACCACGTCCGAGCCGTCCCGGCCCCGGGCGAGCATGATGTTGTCGGGCTTCAGGTCGCGATGCACGATGCCGATGTCGTGCGCGGCCTGCAGCGCGTCCGCCACCTGGACGAAGATGTTCACCGCCCGGGCCACTGGGAGGGCGCCCTCCCGCTCGAGCACGTTGGTGAGCGGCTCTCCCTCGACGAATTCCATCGCGAGGTAGATCAGGCCCTCGGCCGTCTCGCCGAAGTCGTAGATAGCACAGACGCTCGGGTGGCTGATGCGGCTCGCGTTGGCTGCTTCGCGATTGAAGCGCGCCACGGCGTCGGGGTCGTAGACCATGGTGGGGTTCAGTACCTTGATGGCGCTCTTCCGCCCCATCTTCACATGCTCGGCAAGATACACCTGCCCCATGCCCCCCTCGCCGAGCTTCTTGAGGACGTGGTAGCGGTCGGCCACGACCTGCCCGACGAGATCCTGCCCTGGCGACGACGACCGCAGTGTCTGCCCGTCGTTCGGACAGAACCGCACGTCGTCGGGGTATTCGGTCGAGCAGACGGGACAGGTCTTCACGCCGGCATCTCGATGCGCAGCAGCTTGTCGCCGACCAGAACGCGTGAGTTGTGGCGCAGGGTGATGTCACCCCGGGCGGCGAGTGCGACGCCGTTGCTGCTGTTGGAATCTACCACGACGAAGTCGGCATCTTCCGAGCGGATCGTCGCGTGGCGTGCGCTCATCGAAGGATCGTAAGGGAAGATCCAGTCGCCCTGTTCGCGACCGATGGCCACGTCCCGCCCGGGAGAGAGTTGAATCACGTCGCGCGCGCTGCCGTCGGAGCGCAGCTGGGTCAGGCTCGCGATGTCCGCGCTCGGAATCAGGCTCCCCATCCGGCGCGTCGCGTCGGCATCCGGCGGATGCGGCCCCGGATACCCGAGTCGTCGGAACCGGATCACCTGCGAGCCGATCAGCAACAGGTCGCCGTCCGCGAGACGATGCGCCGACTCGAGGAACACCCACGTGCCGTTGCGGCTGCCCAAGTCGCGGACCACGAGCTCGCCCTGCTCCCAGGAGATCTTCGCATGCAGCGGCGAGAGGAACACGTCATCGGGGAAGCGGATGTCGCCGTCCTGGCGGCCGATCGTGGTGTCGGGGGTGCGGCGCTCGAAGCGCTGGACGGAGGCACCGCTGTCGTCCAGCAGCACGAGCACGATCGTCGCTCCCGGCCGCGGCTCCCCCCCGCTGCCGGCAAGCGCGGCGGGGGAGCGGGTCCGACGAGCGGTGCTCCGCACGTGGGGCAGAACTTCGTCCCGGCGGCGACCGGCGACCCGCAGCGCGCGCAGCTGGGGCCCGACCCCGGAGCGGTGAGGCGGCGCCCGCAGTGCGGACAGAACGGCAGCAAGCCGCTCGCGCGGCTCCCGCAGAAGTGACACGTGAGAGCCTCAGGGCGCGTCGGGGCGACGACGGGCGGGGCCACGACCCGCGTCCCCGGCACTGCCGCACCCGCCGCCGCGGCCTTCACACTCGTGGACGTACCCATAGGCTTGCCGCAGTCCATGCAGAACTGCGCGCCGGCGTCGTTTTCGCGGCCGCAGTAGGCGCAGACAGTCACCGGAGGAGCTGCTCCACATGGCTCAACCGCACGGCCTGCCAATCTATTGGGCAAATTGACGCGTCGAAAGGGTCAATGCTAGCTTGCGCGCCGTGCGATGGCTCGGTGGAGCACTGGTGCTGTGCATCGCCGGGTGCGCCAGCGCGCGCTCCGGCGTCGCGCCCGCACGCCCGGCTGGCACGCCGGCGCCCGCGAGGGAGTCGCTGCACGTCAGCGTCGTGTACCCGGGCCCCACGGACATCATTCAGACGCACGACTCCTCATTCCTGTTCGGCGCGGTGCACGGCGGTGCGGGACCGGCGAGCCTGACCGTCGACGGGACGCCCGTGCCTGTCCTCGCAACCGGCGCGTGGCTCGCCTGGCTGCCACTCCCTGACGACACGATCGCCGCCTTCCGACTCGTGGCCCGCGCGCGAGGCGATTCTGCCGTGCAGGATGTGGTCGCGCGGATCGCGCCCCGCTACCGCCCGCCGGCGGGCCGCGCGGCCTGGATCGACACCACGAGCTTTGCGCCCTCGGGCACGCTCGCGCTGCCGCTGAGCGAGGGGATCCGGCTCGCCGTGCGTGCGACGCCCGGTGCCACGGTGCAGCTGCGGCTGCCGTGGGGCGCTACCATCCCGTTCCTTCCCGACACCCTTCCCGGGGAGCCAGCGTGGGGTGTGAGGGCTTTCGCCACGACCACGGCGGCGTACCGCCTCCCCCCCGCGGCCGACCGCTACGTCGCGTGGCTCCCGGCTGCGGCGCTGTGCTCGGACGGCAAGAGCGCCTGTGCGACGCTGGACGTGGTGGTGGGACGAGACAGCGCGACCGCTCGCTGGCCGCTCACGATCGGCCTCGTGGACATGACGTTCCCCAGCGTCGTCGTGCTCAACGACGACACGGCGCACACCGGCACGACGGACAGCATGACGCCAGGGAAGTCGGTGCCAGGGGGGACGTACAACTGGTTTTTCCCCACCGGGACGACGGCCGTGCTTTCGGGGCGCTGGAACGACCAGATGCGCCTCCAACTGTCGAAGAGTTCGGCCGTGTGGGTGAACGCGGCCGACGTGATAGAGCTGCCGGCGGGCACCCCGCCGCCGGGAGGCGTGGTCGGCTCGGTGCGGCTCCAGCCCGGCCCGGCGTCGGTGACCCTGCGCGTGCCACTCCCAGGGAAGCTGCCGTTCCAGGTCACGGAGCAGGAGCGGAGCCTGACGCTCCGGCTCTATGGCGTGGCGTCGGACATCAACTGGATGCAGTACGGCGGAACCGATTCGCTCGGCACTCGTATGAGCTATGCCCAGCCCGCGGCGGACGAGGTGACGATCACCGTTGAGCTGGCGCGTCGCGTCTGGGGGTACCGGACACGGTTCGATGGGCGGGACCTGCTGCTCGAGGTACGCCGTCCACCGGAGATCGATCCGGACCGACCTCTCAGGGGGCGCACGATCGTGCTCGATCCGGGCCATCCTCCCGCTGGGGCCAAGGGCCCGACCGGTCTGTGGGAGCCGGTGGCGACCCTCGCGGTCGCGTACAATGCGAAGGCGCTGCTGGAGCGGGCGGGCGCGACCGTGCTGCTCACCCGTACCGACTCGACGCCCGTCGAGCTGTTCCCGCGCACCCACTTCGCGGAGGTGCACGATGCCGACGTGCTCGTGTCGATTCACGCCAACGCGCTCCCGGATGGCGTCAACCCGTTCGTGAATAACGGCACGAGCGTCTACTACTTCCATCCTCGCAGCGCCCCGCTGGCTCGTGCGCTCGAGCGCGCCCTGGTCGCGGAGCTCGGGTTGCGGGACCTCGGCATGGGCCGGGGCGACTATGCGCTCGTCCGTCCGACGTGGATGCCCGCGGCGCTCACCGAGGGCCTCTTCATCATGGTCCCCGAACAGGAAGCGATGTTGCTGAACGAGGAGGGGCGAGGGCGGTATGCGCGGGGGCTGGTGCGGGGGATCGAGAACTTCCTGCGCGAGCGGGCGAGGGAGCCGTGAAAACGCGGAACGCGGAAGTCGGAACGCGGAACGGCCGGACACGCTCCTCGCCGCAGCTCGACCTTTCCCTGATGTTCCGCGTTCCACGTTCCGCGTTCCGCGTTCTCCTGGTCCTCCTATTTGCCGTCCGCGCCGCAGCGCAAGACCCCTCCGGCCCCTGGCGCACCCTCCACACGCCCCATTTCCGCGTTCATTTCCGCCCGGCATACCGGGACGTCGCCGAGGTGGCCGCCCGGGAGGCCGAGCGTGCGTACCGGCTGCTCGCGTCGGAGCTTCACCCGCCTCGCCAGGTGGTCGACCTGACGCTGGTGGACGACATCGACGCGGCCAACGGCGCCACGCTCGTCTTCCCGTCCGACCGCATCTATGTCTTCCTCCCGCCTCCGGCCACGGAGCCCGGGTTGCAGCACTACGACAGCTGGCTCCGGCTCGTCACGACGCACGAGCTCACACACGTTTTTCACCTCGACCGGGTGCGGGGTGTCTGGGGCGGCGTGCAGGCGGTCTTCGGCCGAGTCCCCGGTCTGTTTCCGAACGACTATCAGCCCAGCTGGGTGACGGAAGGCCTGGCGGTCTACTACGAGTCGAAGTTCACCAACGGCGGGCGCGTGACGGGAAGCCTGCACACGCAGCTGCTCGCGGCCGACCGCGCTGCGGGCGCGTCGCGTTCGCCCTGGAACGCGGTGTTCTTCACCCGCTGGGCGGACGGGCTCGTGCCGTACGCGTACGGCAGCCGCTTCTTCCATTACCTCGCGGGCCAAACCGGGGATTCCGTCGTGCCGCGGTTCGTGGAGGCGACGTCCGCCCAGCTGATCCCGTATCGGGTGGGGCGGCAGATCGCTCGCGTTGCGCCCGGTCGCTCGCTGCAGGCGGAATGGCCCAGGGCGACTCGACCTCCGTCTCAGGCGGGGGCGACCGCCACCGCCGCCCGCGTCATCGACTGCGCACTCCGTACCGAGCCGGTGCCACAAGCGTCGCCAGACGGCCGGTACATCGCGTACCTGCGCGACGACGGTAAGGGGCCGAGCGAACTGCGTGTACTCGACGCGACGGGGTTCCACGTCCTGCGCACGCACCGCGTGAACGCCGAGGTGAGCTTCGACTGGCTCGGCGACACGCTGGTCGTGGCGCAGCTCGACTGGACATCCCGCTGGCAGGTGCACAGCGATCTGTACCGCTGGCTCCCCGGCGGGCAGTGGCACCGCGAAACGCGCGGGGCGAGGCTCGTCTCCCCCCGCGCCGGCGGAGGCCGCTTGTCCGTGATCGCGCTGCTCCCGGCCGGCAATCGCCCTGCGCTGCCCGTTCCGCCCGGGCCCGCCGGGGGGAGCGCGACGTGGGGCGAGGTCGTGCCCTCTCCCGATGGGCGCCACGTTGCGGGCACGCGGAACGCGAACGGGCACTGGGCGCTGCTTCGCTGGCCTGCCGATTCACCCGAGGCTGGCACGGTGTTGCGGGAGTCGGCCGGCGTGATCACCGACCCCACTTGGACGCCGGCGGGCGAGCTGTTGTTCGTCACCGACCCGACCGGCTTCCCGCAGGTGTACCGCTGGCGCGACTCGACCGGCGCCGAGCCCCTCACCGCCGAGCCGCTGGGCGCCCGGGCGCCTACGGCGCTCGCCGACGGGACGCTGCTCTACGCCACACTCGCGGCCGACGGCTGGGAGCTGCGGCGCGCGCGGCGAGAGGAGGCTGGACCACCCGTGGCAGCCGACCGGCCCGTCCCGTTCGACTCCGCGCCGCCGGTGGCAACGCGTGAGACCGGCTACGCCGCGTGGCCTTCGCTGCGGCCGCATTTCTGGGTGCCGCTGTTCCTCGATGCGGGGCCGAGCGGGCGGTTCTGGGGTGGCGCCACCGCTGGCACCGATGTCGTGGGGCGGTTTACGTACCTCGCCACCGGCCTGGTCGCGCCGCAGCCGTTCCGCGCCCTCGGGTCGTTCGCGGCGGTGTGGAGCGGCCTGGGAAACCCGACGCTCGATGCGTCGGCGTCGAGCACTTGGGACGACGTGCTCGCCGCGGTCATCCTGTCTGAGCGGACGCAGGAGGCCGCCCTCGGCATGTCGTTCGTGGCGCGGCGGTGGCGCACCTTCGCGAGCGTGCGCCTGGCCGCGGAGTTCAAGGGCACGCGCTTTGTCACCATCCCCGACACGTCGCTCAGCGACGTCTGCCCGGGCTGCGCCGGTCACGATTTGGTCGGAGGGTCCGTGACGCTCGCGTTGACGCACGTCGTGTCCGCACCGGTCGCCGTCTCGCGGCAGGACGGCTTCAGCTGGTTAGCGCTGTATCGCCGGCGCGCGGAGCGGGAGGGCGCTCGCTGGTCGAGCGAGGCCCGCTCGCGGCTCGGCCTGTATGCGCATGTCCCGGGCGTCGGGGGGTTCGCGCACCATGTGCTCGCCGTCCGTCTCGCCGCCGGGGCCAGCGGCGGGCCGCTGGGCGAGCGGTTCAAGGCAGGCGGGGTGTCGTCGGGCGCCCTGGGGCTCACGTTCGGCCAGGCGCTCGGCGCGACGCGCGATTTTCCGGTGCGGGGCTACCGCAGCGGCGAGCTGCGGGGGCGGCGCGC
>Ga0134065_10000122_pt1 | contig 12296 bp, 9 predicted proteins | sample 15_taG_29_FD_94471 | JGI IMG/M metagenome (GOLD analysis project Ga0134065, IMG submission 94471) | Grasslands soil microbial communities from the Angelo Coastal Reserve, California, USA - 15_D_Wat_20cm_2_24_1 metaG | ecosystem: Environmental > Terrestrial > Soil > Grasslands ... | reverse complement strand
GCGAGATCGCCGGGAAACGTCTTGATTCTCGGAGCGATTCTCTCACCGTGCTTTTTCGCCGATCTCATAGAGTCGATCAGCGAAGAGCTCCATCCCGAGGACGCACGGAAGATCCTCGATCCCCATGATGGAAGCCGTGCACCGCGCCGAGCGCACCGTCAATCAGGTGATGGGCGACGGCTCAATGGCGCTCTTCGGCGCGCCGATCGCGCGCGAAGGGCCGCGGGATTCTAATCCCCTACCGAACGGAGTTGACTAAACATCACCGAACCGCCCGTCGTTGCAAAGAAAGCGCGTGGCGGACCGTAAACGCGGGTTCGAATCCCGCCGGGGTCACCACATTCTTGCCTGCATCGTCTGCTCGGTTGGCCTCGGGCTTGCGCCTTTTGACGGCGTGGGCGAAGCGACGATCAGGTCGACACGATGCGGGCGGCGGTCGTGAGGAGAATCTCGACCGTTGCTTCTTGCTCCTTGCCGAATGGGATCACCCCGCCGACTTCGTTCAAGGCATTGATGAGCTCGAGCACGCCGAACACGCTTCCACGGCGAGCGCGGATCGGCATCGCAAGCACCGATCGCGTGCGATAACCCGTCGTCGCGTCGACGTGCCGATCGAATCGGTAGGGTTGATCGGAAGGGATTTCGTACGCGTCGACCACGTTGATGGTGCTCGGCGTCAGGGCAACGTAATCGGCGATACTGGGCTCGACCAAATTCAGCGAATCCGCCGTCATCCGCCGTTCGGCTTCGTCGCTGCCGAGTCGATGCGTGAGAACGTCGTTCTGCACCGCCGCGCACCGCAGGCGGTTACCCTCACGGAGGTACACCCTTCCAGCCTCGGCATGCGTCAGCCCTCGCGCTTCGCTGAGCAGCAGCTTGAGAACGTGTTGCACGTCGGGTTGCTTTGCGAACGCTTCTCTGATTCTCGCCAGCTCGTCTTCGTCCATAACCTCGGGCTAGGAGATTCTCAATTCGCCTCACGCACCGGTACCCAGCCGAGGGTCTGGAGATCTTTGGTGATGTCGCGCTGGCGCCGGTCTCCGCATCGCCTTTCGACCGGCGCCCGCTCCAGGAGCTGACGCCGCTCGCCCACCCGACGGTCGAAGATCACGTCGAATCTCTCGCCAAATACGCGCTTGAGGTACGCATGCCGCGCCGGTTGCGTCCGCGAGACGATGAACTGCACACCAGCCACGAATTGCCCTCCGCGGGACCAACCGGCGTCGACTGTGTCTTCGGAGGATCGAACCCCTCCGAGACCGGTCCTCCACGTTGACTAGCCCTCCACATTCTTCCGGAAACTAGCGACTTCCGGAAATCAGGAAGACCCCTGAAATGGTAGGGCGAAAAGCCCCCGACGAGGGCCTCAGGGCGACCCTGGCCCCCGACGCGAGTGTCTCCTCCGCATCCCCTGTCCCGGTGCCTCGCCTCGAGCCTCGAAGCCGCAGGCCGCGGCGCACAGGAAGGCCTTCCCTAGAGAGCGTCGTGTGGCTGTCTCCGCGAAGGTGTAGGTTGCAAACACCCAGATTCCGGAAAACAGGCGTGCCGTTGCAACAACTTGCCTATTGACAACCTTTAGGAGCGGACCTAACGTGCGGCCACTTGAAGTCGCCTTAGCGGAGTCGTCGCGGCCTGGTGACGCTGGAGAGGAGCCGACTGGAGCGCCCCGTTCTGGGAACCCCTGACGGGGCGTTTATGTTTTTTGAGAAAGGTCGAGGATGAAACCATCGTGGCTCGCTGAACGCACCTGATCTGCCATCGGCGAGCGCTGTCCGCCGACTGGTGAGGGCCTGATGATCCGCGTCCTCGTCGCCGACGACCATCCTGTGGTCCGGACCGGTCTCAGAGAGATCTTGGTCCGGCGGTGCGACATCACCATGCTGGGCGAGGCGGGGACCAGCGCCGAGGTTCGCCAGCTCGTCGCCCAGAAGCCCTGGGACGTGGTCGTGCTCGATCTGAGCCTGCCTGACCTGAGTGGCCTCGAGCTGGTGAAAGAGCTCAAGCGCGCGCGTCCGAGGCTTCCCATCCTCATCCTCGGCGTATACCCCGAAGAGGAGTTCGCGGTCCGCGCGATTCGGGCTGGGGCGGCGGGGTACATCAGCAAGGGGGCGACGCCCGAGGAACTGGTCCGCGCCGTCCTGCGGCTGGCCCAGGGAGGAAGGTATGTGAGCCCGGCCGCTGCCGAGGAGCTGATCGTCGCGCTGGGCAACAACAACGAGTCGGACCATGCGCCGCACGAACGTCTTTCCGACCGTGAGTACCAGGTCCTCTGCCTCCTCGGCAGTGGTAAGAGCGTCGGCGAGATCGCCCGGGAACTGGGGCGGAGCGTCAAGACGGTGAGCACGTACCGTGCGCGGATCCTCGACAAGATGGGGATGCGAGGCAACGCCCAGCTCGTGCACTACGTCCTGCAGCGGCGGCTGACCGAGCCCGTGCCGTAGGACGAGCGTCCCGCAGCACCGCCGCCTCTGTAGGACGAAGTCTCACAGCAGATCCAGCGAATTCCTACGGCGTCACTAGGTCTAACACCGATTGTCCGCGGCGCTCCGAGTTGGAAAAATCCTCCTCCCAAGGGAGGGCTCCGGCATGACGCCCTGGATCGTTAGGTCGCGGCTGACGTTTCGCCTGCTTGTCGCTTTCATATGCGTCGGGCTGTCGAGTGGCGTCGTGCTGGCGCAGGACAAGAAGCTCGAGGCATTCGACCCGAAGAGCTTCGACGGTCGTTCGATCAGTATCGACAACGAATGGTTCCCGCTGAAGCCCGGAACGCGGCTCGTCTATACGGGGACCACCATCGAGGACGACGGCAAGCCCGTGCCTCGCCGCCTGGTGTCCACCGTCACCGACTTGACCAAGGTCATCGACGGCGTGCGTACGGCCGTTGTCTGGGATGTGGATTACAAGGATGGCCAGTTGGCGGAGACGGAGATCGCCTTCTTCGCGCAGGACAACGACGGGAACGTCTGGCTCCTGGGTGAGTACCCCGAGGAATGGGAGGCCGGGAAGTTCGTGAAGGCGCCGGCCTGGCTCCACGGCCGCGAAGACGCGAGAGCGGGGATCGCCATGAAGGCCAAGCCACAGGTTGGAGCGCCCAGCTACGCCCAGGGGTGGGGGCCCGCCGTGAGGTGGACAGACCGCGCGACGGTGGACCAGATGGGCCAGAAGACCTGCGTTCGCAAGGGCTGCTACGAGGACGTCCTGGTGATCGCCGAGACCAGCAAGGAGGAGCCGAACGCCGAGCAGCTCAAGTCCTACGCTCGCGGCGTCGGCAATGTTCGCGTCGGCTGGCGAGGCAAGGGAGAAAAATTGAAAGAGACGCTGGAGCTGATCGAGGTCGTGCAGCTCGACCCAAAGGCTCTGGCGGAGGCCCGCGCGAAGGCGCTGGAGCTCGATAAGCGCGCTTACAAGATCAGCAAGAAGGTGTACGCGAACACGCCACCGGCGGAGGCCATGCAGGCCAAGGGGAGTCAGTGATGATGCGTTGGATCGTCGGGTCGAGCCTGAAGCTTCGAGTCGTCGTGGCGACGGTCGCGGCATTGCTGATGGTGTTCGGCTTCACGCGGCTTCGCACCATGCCGGTGGATGTGCTCCCCGAGTTCTCGCGGCCGCATGTGGAGATTCAAGTCGAGATCCTCGGCCTGTCCGCCCAGGAAGTGGAGGCCCTGATCACCACCCCGATGGAAGCGGATCTGCTCAACGGGACTCCGTGGGTGAAGGAACTCCGCTCCGTGTCCATCCCCGGACTGGCGTCGATCGAGCTCGTCTTCGAGAAAGGGACCGACCTCATGCGGGCCCGGCAAGTGGCGCAGGAGCGTCTCAATGAAGTGTTTGCGCTCCCGAGAGTCGCGAAGTATTTCACCATGATCAATCCCGTCTCCTCGACCGGCCGGGTCATGGCGATCGGGGTCACCTCGGACAAGATGTCCCTCATCGATTTGTCAGTGCTCGCCCGCTGGACGATCCAGCCCCGCTTGCTGGGTGTGCCCGGCGTGGCGAACGTGTCGATCTGGGGCCGGCGTGAGCGGCAGTTGCAGGTGCAAGTGGATCCGGACAAGCTGCGAGCCGAACGCGTGACGCTCATGCAGATCATCAAAACCGCCGGCAACGCTCTGTGGTCGTCGCCGTTGAGCTTTTTGGAAGCGTCGACCCCCGGTACCGGCGGGTGGGTCGAGACTCCGAATCAACGGCTCGGCGTCCGGCACGTCCTGCCCATCACGACGGCGAAAGACCTGGCCAAGGTGCCGATCGACGACGCCGAAACGAAGCGTCTGGGTGACGTCGCCTCGGTGGTGGAAGACCATCAGCCGCTCATCGGTGATGCCATCGTGAAGGGCGCTCCCGCGCTCATGCTCGTGGTCGAGAAACTCCCCTGGGCCAATACGTACGCGGTGACGCAGGAACTGGAAAAGGCGCTTGCGGCGCTGCGGCCTGGTCTCTCGGGCTTGGAGATGGACTCCTCCCTCTTTCGGCCCGCGACCTTCCTCGACCTGGCGGTCGGCAACCTGAGCCGGGCGCTGCTCATCGGGTCCGTCCTCATGCTGGTGGCGCTCTTTGCATTCTTCTCCAACTGGCGTACCGCGTTGATCAGCGCCGTCGTCATTCTCCTGTCGGTGATGGTCGCAGGGACCGTGCTCTACGTGCGTGGAGTGACGGTCAATATGATGATCGTCGCGGGGCTGCTGGTCGCCCTCGCTGCCGTGATCGACGACGCCATCGTCGACACAGGAAACATCGTGCGGCGCCTCCGCCAGCATCGAAAGGTGGGGAGCGACGAATCGACGGCGAGGATGGTCCTCGAAGCCTCGCTCGAGATGCGCCGGCCCGTCCTCTACGCGACCGTGATCATGGCGCTGGCGGTCGTGCCGGCGTTCTTCGTGGAAGGCGTCTCCGCCGCGTTTTGGCAGCCGTTCGCCACGTCCTATATCCTGGCGTTGCTCGCCTCCATGGTGGTCGCCCTGACCGTCACGCCGGCACTGAGCCTGCTGTTCTTGCGCAACGCGTCCCTCCAGAGCGCCGATTCTCCCTCCGCCGGGGCGCTGCGCGGAATCTCCAACGCGCTTTTCGGCTGGGCCGCCCGCACACCGCGCCTCGCCTTCGTCGCTGTCTGCGCCATCGTCGTCGCGGGCCTTTTCTCGATGCCGTTCCTCCGTCAGGAGTCACTGATTCCGAACTTCAAGGAGAACGACCTGGTGGTTCGTTGGGACGGCAGTTCCAGCGCGTCCCATCCGGCCATGAGCCGGATCACGACGCTGGCCAGTCGTGAGTTGCGGTCGATTCCGGGCGTCCGCAACGTGAGTGCCAACATGGGGCGCGCCATCCTGTCGGATAAGCGGAAGAATATCAACGCCGGCGAGATCTGGGTCAGCATCGATCCCAAGGCCGACTACGACACCACGGTGGCTGCGGTGAAGGAAGTGGTGGCGGGCTATCCCGGTCTGTCTCCCGAAGTGCTGACCAATCTGCAGGCCAAACTCAGACAGGAGCTGTCGGGAACAGGCGAATCCCTCGTCATGCGCGTCTACGGCGAGGACATGACGATCATCCGCAAGAAGGCGGATGAGGTGCAGAAGGTTCTCGCCGGGGTCGCGGGTGTCGTCGATGCAAGAGTCCAGTATCCGGAAGAAATGCCGGCCCTGGAAATCGAAGTCAACCTCGACAAAGCCAAACACTACGGCCTCAAGCCTGGGGACGTGCGCCGGGCCGCGACCACACTGGTGTCCGGCCTCGAGGTCGGCAATCTGTTCGACGAACAGAAGGTATTCGAAGTGGTGGTGTGGGGCACGCCCAACACGCGGCGAAATCTGACCAGTATCCAAGAGCTTCTGATCGAGACACCCTCACGCGGATACGTGCCCCTGAAGGATGTCGCGGATGTGCGCATCAGACCCACGGCGACCGAAATCCATCGAGATATGGCCGCTCGTCGGATGGACGTGACGGCCAGCGTGCGTGGACGCGATCTCGCCGCCGTCGCCGCGGACATCGAACGCGGCCTCAAGGGAATCCAGTTCCCGCTCGAATACCGCGCGGAGCTGTTGGGAGAGTACGCGGACCGGCTGGCGGCCCAAAAGCGTGTGCTCACGTTTGGGGTGGCCGCTGCGATCGGGATTTTCCTCCTTCTGCAGGCGTTCTTCCGGAGCTGGCCCCTGGCGACCGTCGTCTTCGTGACCCTGCCGATGGCTCTGGTGGGCGGCGCGCTGGCGGCGTTCGTCGCCGAGGACGGCCTGCTCTCACTCGGTTCGATCGCTGGATTCGTCGCGTTGCTGGGAATCGCCGTGCGCAACGGGGTGACGCTGGTCAACCGCTATCGACACCTCGAGCAGCATGACGGCGAAGTCTTCGGTGCCGAGCTGGTCCGACGCGGCACGCGCGACCAATCTGCGCCCATCTTGATGACTGCTGTCACAACCGCCCTGGCCTTCTTGCCCTTGGCGGTGTTCGGCGACATCGCCGGTCTCGAGATCATGCGGCCGATGGCGGTCGTGATCCTGGGCGGCCTGGTGACGACGACGCTGTTCAGCCTGGTCGGTGTTCCCGCCATGTACGTGCTGTTCGGGGCGACCCGTGAGCCCGAGTTTGAAGACCTTTCCGCCACCGTCGTCGACGAAGAGAGGATGCGCAACGCCACGGCGAAAGCCTAAAGACAACACACGGCAACCCAGAGGAGAGAGCTGATGATGCGACGGGATAGTCTCTTGATGGTTGGGATACTCGTCTTTGCCGGTCTACAACTTCCGGCGTGCAAACACTCTCCCGCGTCGGCCAAGGGCCACGCCGAGAGCCCCGCCCAGGTCAAGCGCGTCGAGGGGACGGAGTTCAGTACTGTGACGCTGACCGAGAAGGCCGTCCAGCGGCTCGGTCTCAAAACCGATCAGGTTCGTGAGGAGAAGGTGACCCGGCAGAATCAGACGCTTGGAACGCGGAAGGTCGTGCCCTACTCGTCGTTGATTTACGACTCGCAGGGTCAGACCTGGATCTATACGAGCCCGAGCGACCGAACCTTCGTCCGGAAGAAAGTCGAGGTCGACCAGATTCAAGGTGACGTGGCGGTCCTGAAGGACGGCCCACCCTCCGGCACCATCGTGGCGTCGGTCGGAGTGGCCGAGCTCTACGGCACCGAATTCAAGGTTGGACACTAACCTGCGAATGGAGCCTCTCCTCCGAACGGAGCTGCTGCGATGATGCGTTGGATCGTTGGGTCCAGCCTGAAGTTTCGGTTCCTGGTGATCGCCGTCGCCGTGGCTATGATGTACTTCGGTATCCTCCAGGTCCAGCGGATGCCGGTGGACGTCTTCCCCGAGTTCGCGCCGCCGCTCGTGGAGGTTCAGACGATCTGTCTCGGGCTCACCGCGGTCGAAGTCGAAAGCCTGGTGACCGTTCCGATGGAGCAGTCGCTCGCCGGATTGCCGGGTCTTGACGTCTTGCGCTCCAAGTCGGTTTCCCAGTTGTCGTCGGTCAAAATGTTGTTCAAGCGTGGGACCGACCTGCTGCGGGCGCGGCAGATGGTGGAAGAGCGCATCGCGATGGTCACACCCTCGATGCCGAAGTGGGCGGCCCCGCCGGTGGTGTTGCCGCCGCTGTCCTCGACGAGCCGGATGATGAAGATCGGGATTTCGTCGAAAACCCGGTCCGTGATGGACCTGTCGATGATCACCTACTGGACCATCAGACAGCGCCTGTTGCGCGTGCCCGGTGTGGCCAACGTCGCCATCTGGGGCGAGCGGTTGCAAATGCTGAATGTGAACGTCGTGCCGGATCTGCTGCAGAAGCACCGGGTCACGCTCGACGAGGTCATGACGGTCACGGCGGATGCCCTGGACTCGGGGATGTTCACGTTCTCGCAAGGCCACCATATCGGTACGGGCGGGTGGATCGATACCCCCAATCAACGGCTTCAAGTCCGGCACGTCGCGCCTCTCGTCTACAAGTATGACGAAGTCAGGCCGGACCCCCTGGCCAACGTGCCCCTCGCGGTGAGAGACGGCAAGCAACTGCTTCTGAAGGATGTGGCGCGCGTCGTGGTCGATCATCAGCCGATGGTTGGGGACGCGATCATCAACGACGGTCCCGGCCTCCTCCTCATCGTCGAAAAATTCCCCTGGGCCAACACGCTGCAGGTGACGCGGGGCGTGGAAGCAGCGCTCGATACGCTACGGCCGGGTCTTCCCGACGTGGAGATCGACTCGACGATCTTCCGGCCGGCGACCTTTATCGAGATGTCACTCCACAACCTCACCATGGCGATGCTCATCGGGGGCATTCTCTGTATTCTGGTGCTCGTCGCCTTCCTGTACGAGTGGCGGGTCGCGACGATCAGCATCGTGGCGATGCCGTTGTCTCTGGTCGCTGCCGGGCTCGTCCTCTACTGGCGTGGCGCGACCATTAACGTGATGATCCTGGCCGGGTTCGTGATCGCCCTCGGCGCGATCGTCGACGACGCGATCATCGACATCGAAAACATCGTGCGGCGCCTCCGGGAGTATCGCAAGAGTGGTCGTCGAGACAAATCGCTGGCGAGGATTATTCTCGACGCGTCGCTCGAAGTGCGGAGCGCGATCGTCTACGCGACCCTGATCTCGGTGCTGGCGATTTCGCCGGTCTTCTTCCTGGAAGGGCTGTCCGGCGCATTCTTCCAGCCCCTGGTTCTCTCGTATGCGCTGGCGATGCTGGCATCCCTGGTTGTCGCGCTGACCGTCACGCCGGCGATGGCCCTGATCCTCTTGCGCAACGTCCCGCTCGAGCGCCGCCAGTCCCCGCTGGTGCCGTGGCTTCAGCGTCGCTACGAGGCGATTCTCTCGCGGATCATCCGCACACCGCGCCCGGCGTACGCCACCGTCGGTGTCATTGCGCTGGCCGGCCTCCTGGTGGCGCCGTACCTCGGGCAGTCGCTGCTGCCTTCATTCAAGGAGCGGGACTTCCTGATGCACTGGCTGACCAAGCCCGGTACCTCCTGGCCGGAAATGAACCGGATCACGATTCAGGGGAGCAAAGAGCTGCGGAGCATACCCGGCGTCCGCAACTTCGGTGCCCACATCGGGCAGGCCCTGATCATGGATGAGGTGGTCGGCGTCAATTTCGGGGAGAATTGGATCAGCGTCGACCCCAAGGTCGACTACGACAAGACGCTGGCGAAAATTCAGGAGACGGTGGACGGCTATCCCGGCCTCTATCGCGACGTGCAGACCTACCTGAAGGAGAGAATCCGGGAGGTGCTCACCGGGCATTCCGAGGCCATCGTCGTGCGCATCTATGGCGACGACATTGACGTCCTCCACACGCTTGGGGCGAAGGTGAAGGATGCTCTCACGGGCATCGCCGGCATCATCGATCTGCACGTGGAATTCCATGAGAACGTCCCACAGATCGACGTCAAGGTCGATCTCGACAAGGCGTTCGTGCATGGCCTCAAGCCCGGCGACGTGCGGCGGGCGGCGACCACCCTGGTAGCCCTCGAAGAAGCCGGCGACATCCACATTGCCAACCGGACGTACGACGTGAACGTGTGGAGCGTCCCCGAGGCGCGCTCCAGTCTGACGGCGATTCGCCAGTTGCCGATCGACAAACCGAGCGGGGGTCACGTGCAGTTACAGCAGGTGGCGGACGTGAGCATCAAGCCGACGCCGAATATCGTCGAGCATGAAAATCTTCATCGTCGCATCGGCGTCAAGGCCAACGTGCGGGGACGTGACCTCGGCGCCATCGTGGACGAGGTCGAAGATGCACTCCACACAGTCAAGTTCCCGCTTGGATACTACCCGGAGCTGGTCGGCGAGTACCAGGAGCGGCAGGCGGCCCAGAAGAACTTGCTCTCCGTGTCGATCGTCGCCGCGATCGGGGTCTTTCTGCTCCTGCTGACCTCCTTCGGGAGCGCTCGTCTGGCGCTGCTGTCCTTCTTGACGTTGCCCTCGGCCCTGGTGGGCGGCGTGCTGGCGGCCTACCTCAGTGACGGCGTCCTCTCGCTCGGTTCGCTCGTCGGATTTCTCACGGTGTTGGGGATCGCGGCGCGCAACGGCATCTTGCTGATCGATCATTGTCAGCATCTCGAACGCTACGAAGGCGAGACCTTCGGCCCGCGGCTCGTCCTGCGCGGGGCACGCGAACGGCTGTCGCCGATCTTGATGACGACGTTGGCGACGGGACTGGCCATCGTTCCGTTGGTGGTTGCCGGCAATCTTCCCGGCCACGAGATCGAGCACCCGATGGGCGTCGTCATTCTCGGCGGCCTGGCGACGTCCACGTTGCTCAACCTGTTCGTCGTACCGTCCCTGTACCTGCGTTTTGGCCGAGCACAGGCATCCGGGTAAGAGGCGGCGACGGAGACACGCCATGAGGCCGAGAAACATCTCGACGGGCATGGCGGTGCTGGCGACGATGCTTGCGATAGGGTTGACGGGCCCGGTGGAGAGCCAGGAGCAGAAGCCGGGGGCCTCGCCGCCTGAGGTCGTCGTCTACGCGTCCGATCTGCCGACGAGCGCCCTGTTCGAGTTCGAGGTCTGGAGCAGCTCGATCTCGCCCGGGGGCAGGATGGTCGGAATTCCCAACGGCGGGGACAAGCTGGATGCTCCGCCCGAGCCCGACCCCCACGTGACCTTCGACGTGAAGGTTCAAGGCGGCGTCCCGTACCGTTGCTGGATCCATATGAGGGTGGGAGCGCCGATGGGCGTCTCGCAGGCGAACAAAGTGTATGTGCAGCTCTCGGACGCGGTTGACAAGGCCAACAAGGCCGTATTCAGGCCTGGCACGGGGAGTTATCTGACTGCGCAGGGGCCGGCTCAGCAAGGCTGGAAGTGGGTGGGCTGCGACAACTCCAAATCGCCAGACTCACTGGTCTACTTCCGAGCCAGCGGAGACGTCTCCGTCCGCGTGCAAGCCGGAATGGAAGGGGTCGGCTTCGACCAGTTTCTGTTGAGCCCCGCCCAGTTTCTGGAGAAGCCGCCCTCCGAGGCGATCGTACAGAAGTAGGGCCGGCGCTCTTCCCATCGAACCCCGCGTTTGGGATGATGCCAGGCAGTGGTGCCTGACCTTCGCAATCGTCTTCGGGAGGAGCACAGGAAATGACGGACTGGAGGCTCAAGAGGCGTACGGTTGCGGCGTCGATGCTCTGCGTTCTGGCCGGGTCGACCGCCTGGGCTCAACAAGCTCCACCGCCTGAGGACCTCGAAGCTCTCAAACGCATGATCCAGGAGGTCATATCGCAAAACGAGGAGCTGAAACGACGGGTCCAGGAACTGGAAGCCGCGATGACGAAGCGTGCGCAGGCGCCCGCAGAAGCTGCCAAGCCGGCCGCTCCAGCCCCGGCCGCGCCTGTCACGCCCGAGCCCGTCCCCCAAGAACTGGTCAAGGCCGGCAAGGCGCCGTTCGGGAAGATTCAGCTCGGCGGTGCCATCGAGGTTGAAGCCGCATCGCGCAGGGAAGCGCGTCGGAATCCTATCAGCCACGAGCGTTCAAGCGACCTCGCACTCGGCACAGCCGAGTTTGACTTCGAAGCCGACGTCGTCGACTGGGGCAAGGCGGAGCTCTCCCTCCAGTGGGGTGCCGCGACGACCGAAACCGACGCGATCACGCTCAATGAGGCCCTGCTTACGCTCGCCAAGCCCTCGGTGCTCCCTGTCTACCTGAAGACGGGCCGAGGCGTGGTGCCTTTCGGTATCTCGACGGGCACCTCCGTCGCGGCCAGGCTGGAAGAGACGCTGACCATTACCGGCCCGCTGACCCTCGACGTGTTTGAGAGCAAAGAGGATTATGCACTGCTCGGGGTCAGGGGTTATGGGCTCCATGCGGGGGCCTATGTCTTCAACGGGACGACCGACAACCGAGTACGAGGAAAGCAACTCGAACACTGGGGCGCCACTATCAGTTATGGTCTGAAAACCGACCTCGTGTCATTTGATGTCGGGGTGGACTGGATCGACTCTGTCTTCGATTCCGATGGCCTGACGGCGGAATTCGCGGAACTGCAGACTCGCCGGAGAAAGGGATATGCACCGGGCGTGGGTGCGCACGCCAGACTTGGCCTCTGGGGGTTTTCACTCGTCGGCGAATACGATGTTGCCACGGTTGGGTCTCACTTCACTCGAGCTGGGCGGCCGATCAACACCAGGCCCGAGGCCTGGCAGGTCGAACTCGGTTACACGACGAGCATCTTCGGGGTGAGGCCGTTCGGCGCGTTCAACTACTCGGAGACCTCCGGGCTGCCAGGGACGCTGAGCACGAGCACGCACGCAGGATTTCCTAAGAATAGAAAGCTCGGTGCCGTTGGCGCGTTTCTGTCCGACAACGTGCGAGTCGCCCTCGAG
>Ga0134065_10000120_pt1 | contig 12327 bp, 9 predicted proteins | sample 15_taG_29_FD_94471 | JGI IMG/M metagenome (GOLD analysis project Ga0134065, IMG submission 94471) | Grasslands soil microbial communities from the Angelo Coastal Reserve, California, USA - 15_D_Wat_20cm_2_24_1 metaG | ecosystem: Environmental > Terrestrial > Soil > Grasslands ... | reverse complement strand
CTGCCCCCCCTGCCCCCCCCGCTCCCCCCGCCCCCTCCGACCCGCCCTCCCCCCAAACCCCCCGAGCCGCGTTCCTCTCCAGCGAACCAGAAGCCGTCGTTGTCATCGAAGACGACGCGTCTCAGCCCGACCCAGTCCCGGGCGCGCAGCAGCGCGGGCGTGAGTTCGACGGCGTGCACGCCGTTCAGCCCCCGCGCCCGCAGCGACGCGAGCAGGTCGCGCGTCTTAGCCTCAGGCGTGAGCAGGAGTAGCGGTCGATCGGGCAGGGCGAAGCCCCGTAGCAGGCCGAGTGAAAACCAGTCGGCCGGCGGCTGGGGGAGTCGGAAGGCGAAGTAGAGATCGCGCCGCTGCCGGAGCACTCGGTCCCGCAGCGCGCTGGCTCGCTCCGCCACTTCGTCTTCCAGCGCCCGATAGTAGAGCGGCAGTAGGCCTGCCTCCCGCAGCGCCGGGTAGCGCGCAGCGAACGGTAGCGAGTCGAGCACGCCGCGGCGTCCCAACTGCGTCAGGGCCCGTCGCCACGCTGCATCGCAGAACTCCTGGCCCATGCCGTAGCTGCGCCCCCGCGACCCGGGGTCGCGGAGCGGATCACCCAGGTCGAACCCCAACGCGATCACCAGCGTCCGCTGCTCCCCGGCGAGCCGCCCGAGCGCCGTCGCGGCAGGAGCGAACCCTCCGGCCCAAAGCGCGGTATCAAGCGCGCACGGCGCCGGCAGGGCCTCCCCGCGAGCGCCACGTGACGAATCGGCGGGCGGCAGGCGCGCCGCGGCGTAATCGAACGCGGGGATCCACGCCACACTGGTGGGCCCGAGCCGGTTGACGGCGTCGCTCCAGGCGCGCCGCACGGCGTCGCGCTCCCACCAGCGTGCGTGCGCGGAGTCGGCCCCTTCGGGATACGCGTCGCCCGACAGCAGGTTGAAACCGCCGACGTCGAGGAAGGTGACGAGCGAATCGAGCGTGGCGGCGGGCCGCGGCACGCGCTGCTCGTCCCGCGTCGCGAGCAACGGCGTCCACAAGACGCGCAACCCCTGCTGGCGCAGCCAGTCGGGCACGTTCGTCGCCCGCGCGAGCTTCCTGTCCGGGATGAGCGGCAGCTCGGTGGTGCTCACTGCGACGGGAGGCTCGAGCCGCGGTGACTGCAACTCCACGGGGAGGGGGGCCTGCTGCAGCGCGAGCGGCACGCCGTGCGCCGCCTGCGGTACGTGCGCCCACTCGGCGGGGCGCCGCGTCCAGCGTGCCACCGCCGTGAGGAAGGCACGTGTGTCGGCGAGCGCGTCCGCGGCCAAGAACGGTGTGGTCGACGGGCGGTACTGCGGCCCGAGCGTCCCGAGGGCGTGGCGGCTGATCACGACGACCAGCCCCTGGCCGATCCGCGCCGCCGCCGCGATGCCGGCATCCGGTCGTCCCGCAGGCTCTTTCGGCGCGCGCACGAAGGCCTGCTGGCTCGTGATCGCGAGCAGCTGGGTCGGGGAGCGCGCCACCACGACGTGGTTGCGATCGAGCGGAAACGGCTCATACACGGAGCCGAGGGGCTCGTCACCGACCGGCCGGGCGAGGGCCCACGGCTGCGCCCGCCCCGTCGTGAGGGTGCGCGTCGTCGTATCCTCGAGCACGAGATCTCCAATCGAGATCCCAGCCCCTTCGTACTCGAGCCAGCGGTTTGCCGTCCACCGGTCGAGGTAACCCTCGCCGTCGCCGTCGTAGCCCAAGACCACGACGCCCCCCCGCCGCACCCACTCGTCGAGCAGCGCCAGGTCGCCGGCGGTGAGGGCGTCCGAGGGCGCTTCGGGCTCGCGGCCCAGGAGGAGCACGAGGGTGCGGAATTGCGGGAGATCACCCCGCGTGAGGTGGGGATAGAAGCGCCGGTAGCGGACGGTGTACCCGGCGTCCACCCAGGGACGGGCGGTGCCGTTCAACACGACCGGGTCCGACAAGGCGAGGTCGAGCAACAGCAGCCGGCGCGCCTGAGGCTGGCAGGCGGCGAGCAGTAGCAACACGGACAAGCGGGCGGCCGGACGGGCGCTCGGCGACAGGCGCATTGTAAACGGTAGTCTAACCGCGTCTCACTTGGGCCGCGCGCAGCGGAAGCCCGTCTTCCAGACCGCCCGGCGGTCCTCGGGAACCCAACTGCGATAGAAGACCGATGCGTTCTTGGGCGGTGTGTCGAAGGCGCCTCCCTTGATCGCATGGAGCAGCTGGCCGCTCGAGCCCAGGGTGTCGGCCGCGACCCATTCCCAGGCGTTGCCGATCAGGTCCACCGCTCCAACCTCCGAGCGCCCCAGCGGGAACGAGCCGACCGGCTTGAGGGTATCGGTCGCCGCAGCCGCATTGGCCCGCCCGGCCTCCCAGACGTTCCCCCACGGATACGCGGCCCCCCCCCCGCTCGGCCCGCTGGCCGCCGCTTCCCACTCCGCTTCCGTGGGGAGCCGCGCGGCAGGATCGCGCCACCGACAGAAGGCCTGCGCCTCGGCCCAGAGCACGCCGGTGACGGGCCAGGTCGCGGGCGGCGCGTGGGCCCAGGGCGCTGCAGCGCGGGTGGCAATCAGAAACGGTGCGTACGCTCCGACCGTGACCTCCGTCGAGTCGATGTAGAAGGAGTCGAGCGCCACGACCGTTGTCGGTCGGCCCCGGCGACCGCCTACACGGTAGTTGCTCCGGGGCACGAGGACCATGCCGGCCGGCGCCCCCCTCACCGGCGGCGGGCGGCGAAGTCCGACCCAAAGCGCAGTCCCGGCGCCGCCGAGCAGCAGGGCGGCCACCCCGACCTTCAACCAGCGGGAGCGCGGCACCCGACGGTCGGCGGTGGGACGCGTCAGCATGTCCACGAAGGTCCGAGCGGTCGGGGGCCGGTCGGCCGGGAGCTTGGCGAGGCCTGCGGCGAGCGCCGCCTCGACGTGAGCTGGGAGACTGGGCCGGAGCGTTCGGACGGGCCGAGGCGGATCGCTCAGCACCCGGGCGATGATCGCCTGGACGCTCGGGCCCGTGAACGGCGGCTCGCCGGCGAGCATCTCGTACAACACGGCCGCCAGGGCATAGACGTCCGAGCGCGCGTCGATCCGCTTCTCTCCGCTCGCCTGCTCGGGGCTCATGTACTCCGCGGTCCCCACGGTGACGCCGGTACCCGTGATCGAGGCGCGGTCGGCGGCGGCGCCGCTCTCCGCGACCACCTTCGCGATCCCGAAGTCCGAGACCATGGCGTGCCCGCGAGACAACAGAATGTTCCCGGGCTTGATGTCGCGGTGCACCACGCCGGTCTCATGTGCGTACTCGAGGGCGTCGCCTACCTCGGCGGCGATGCGGATCGCCTCGTCCACGGCGAGCGGCCCGTCGCGCGCCAACCGATCCTTCAGCGAATCCCCCTCCACGTACTCCATCACGTAGAAGAGCAACTCGTCCGCTTCGTCGGCTTCGAAGAGGGGGACGATGTTGGGGTGGGAAAGCTGCGCCGCGAAGAGGACTTCGCGCTGGAAGCGCCCGCTCCCCAGGTAGTGGCGAGTCGTCGGCGGCAGCACTTTGATGGCCACGCGCCGGCCGAGCTTCACGTCGGTGGCGAGGTAGACGGTCGCCATGCCGCCTTGGCCCAGCTCACGTACGAGGGTGTAGCGGCCCGCGAGGGCACGAGCCAAGCGGTCGAACAGGGGGTCGGCGGGCATGGGTGACTCTAAGTGGCTAGCACAATGCCACTTGAGTCACCTAGTCGCAAGCGGACACGACTCGGGGGCTTGGCGCTGGCCTCAGTACTGCTTGCAGCAGCAGGCGCTGGGGTAGCAACAGTTCCCCCATATGCTGCCGGTGAAGCGAGCGAGGGGCTGGCGCCACTCAGAGCCCGGGTGCATTTCCAGCTCGAGAGCAGAGTCCCGGCTGACCCGATACGCAGGGCGCTCGTGGTCGGCGATGAAGAGCGAACGCCAGGTATTGTGCGGTCCCCGCCGATCCACCCACCACCATGTCCACCACGGCCCTACCCCCCAGCGCGGCAGCTCGACCTTGCTCTTGATCCGTGCGATAATGCGGCCTTCCGCAAGCGCGTCGATCGTTAGCCGGTACGCCCCGACCTCCGGTTGGATCCACGCTGTGTCGCCGACGCGTGCCGGCCTCAGCCCGGAGTCGACTATCTGTCGGTCCGCCCCTAGCACCGAGTCGTAGTGCAGCAGTGTGCTGTCGTACCCACGGATCGCGCTGAGCGGAGCGGTACTTATTGACTCGGGGTCGAACGTCTCGGGCCTAGCAGTAGCCGTGGGGCCTCTAAAAAACAAAAGCCACAAGACTAGCGCACCTAACGCAATGACGAGGAGACCGACTGCGACGCGTACTATGACCGCACTGTTGGACATATGGGGTCCTTTCCTAAGACCATGGCTACTTTGCGTTCCGTAGGATCGTCCTCATACGCATCACCACCGGTTGCAATGCCGGCTCTGCCCCGGACCAAACGGCCACCACAGCGCTCGCCCAGCGTCGTCCGGTGCTCGCGTCACCGCTCGCCGCAGCCGTCTCCGCCCGCAGCGCCATCATTCGAACCAAAGAGCCGGCCAGGGGCACATAGTCGAGGAGAGCTGAGTAGAGGCCCATGAGATTGCCCAAGGTGGCGTCGACTTTGTGGTCCGCTGTCGCCGTGTCGCCGACCGCGAGGGCCAACCGGGCCGTGACGTACGCGTACTCGTGCGACCCCCCGAGCGTGTCGAGATTCGCACGCACGAAAGCAGTGTCGCCGTGCGCGAGCGCCCACTGCATGGCCATGGTTGCGTCCGGTCCCGGGGGTGTCGTTCGGTGGGCCGATCGCAGCCCCATGACGTCGAACACCAGTTCGGCGGGGAGATCGAGCAGCGCGCTGCGGGCCGTCGCTTTCCGCACCGCTGGCAGCGGGCCCAGCAGCTCCTCAATCCGGCGCTCGAGCACCTGAATGCTCTCGCGGGGCGCCGCGACGGCGGCATAGGCGAGGAGTCGCAGGCCAGCGAGGCTCGCATTGAGGGGAACACTCAACGGCTCGTTGTCGGCGCTTCCATGGAGCCAGGATGTGTCTTCGAGCGCGACCAGCCGCGCGGCCAGGGCAGGACGCCCGAGCAAGACTGCCACTCCCATAACTCCGGGGATCGGTGCTCGGATCGTGCGCAGCAGCGAGTCCCCCACTCGGCGCGCCGCCTCGAATTCACCCGCCTTGATGAGCAGCCGCACCGTGGCCACGGCATCGTGCTCGCGCTCGGGAGACCGTCGCTCGAGCCGCTGAGCCGTCGCCATTTCACCGAGCGCCGTGCGGGGCTCCCCCATCGTTGGCGTGATCTTGCCACTCACTTCGAGGGCGTAGGCAAGCGCTCGGTGTGCCCCAGGGTCTCGCGGGAACGCGTCCACCCAAGCTCCGGTGATGTCTACAAGGAGCTGGCGGTTCCGTGCCAGCGCTTGGCCCTGCGTCTTCGGCCGCTCGCGGCCGTGGGCCATGGCGGCGCCCGAGATCGGGTAGAAGGCCACGGTGTCGGCCTTGAGCTCTGGAAAAGCGAAGTAGGGAACGGTGTCGAAGCGTCCCTCGCGCCACCAGAAGTCCTCCGCCAACAGGAGGTGGGCCAACCGCTCTCTCGCGTGGGTTCCGAAGGCGAAGTTGAACGAAGGGGCAAGGAGCAGCGCCTTTGTGTAGGCCAGCAACGCCGTATGCCAGCTCCCCCGGAACACGAAGCGCGTGCTGTCGGCGGGGTCCCGGATCACCACGGGATCCTCGGCGTTGCACTGCGCGAGCCCGTACCAGGCGGCGAAGCTCAGCGAGTCCCGCTGCAGCACCTCCCGGTAACGCTCGCACGCGTCCGGCCAGCGGCGCGCGAACATGGCCCCTTGCGCGAGCAGCAGTGAGCGATCCGCAGGCCCGACGCGTTCGAGCAGAGCGCCGCTCCGTCGTGCGATCGCCGCGCGATCACCCATCGCCTCGGGTGTCGAATCGGCCGCCCACAACAACACCTGTCCGAGCGATGCATAAGCGCGCGCGAAGTCCGAGTCGGCCGCGATCGCCGCGCGCAGGTGCTGCGTGGCACCCGCGAGATCCCAGTTCCGAATGGCGCGCGCGCCTTGGGTATAGGCGCGCAGCGCGGCGATCGAGTGGGTCTGCTCGGCCCCCGCGCCGCTGAACGCCCCGGGATCCGCGGCGAGCAGCGAGTCGGCGAGCGCGTCGAACGCGGCGCCGGCCCGACTGCTGTTCGCCGCAACGCGAGCCTTCGCCTCGCGCAGCGGCGGGCCGCCACTCGTGGCGTCGTAGACGCCCACCGTAAGATGCAGGGTATCGCCAGAGCTCCACAGTTGCCCCATCACCAGCCGCCCGGCCCCCAGCTCGCGCGCGATGGCGCGGCCGGTGCCGAACCCGATCCGGAACGGTGCCCGCGCGCCGCGCCGCTCGAGCGCGTCGTAGATCCGCGTCCGGTCGGCGAGCCGCACATCGCTCCAGCGGCCGAACGACTCGCTCAAGTACTCGGCGCAGTCCGCGCCGTCCAACAGCGACGACTGGCTCCCCTCGCGATGGGCGAACGGCAGGATCAAGTAGCGGGCCGTGTCCAGCGCGGGACGCGCCACGCGGCAGGGTGGCAGGGAGCCATCGGGACACTGCGCGCTTACCCGGAGCGGCGCACCCGCGACCAGCAGCGCCGCGAGGGCGAGCAACCGGCAGCTACCTGTCATTCGCCCCCCCCCACCCCGACCGCGAACGGCCGGAGCTCGCCCGCCATCGCCGCGGCCGTCTGCCACCGCTCCTCGCGCTGCTTCGCGAGCGCCCGCGTCAGCACGGGCGAGATCCCCTTGGGAACGTCCCGTCGCAGGCTGCGGACGTCCGGCGGCTTCTGGTGCTGGTGCATGTCGAGCACCGCGGCCGCGCTGACCGACGAGAACGGCGGCCGGCCCGCCAGGGCTTCGAACAGCACCACGCCGAGCGAATACAGATCCGTACGGCCGTCCACGTCCGGAGCGCCCGCCGCCTGCTCGGGGCTCATGTACTCTTCGGTGCCCACCACGAATCCGCTGCGCGTCACCCGGTCGTCACCCGAGGTCGCAATGGCGCGCGCGATGCCGAGATCGACCAGCACCGCACCCTCCGGGCATAGCACGATGTTATCGGGCTTGATGTCGCGGTGCGCGATGCCGTGCTGGTGGGCGTAGCCGAGGGCATCGAGCACCTCGCAGGCAATGCGGGTGGCGCGGTCCACCGGGAGGCGCGCCTCGCGGCGCAGCACCTGTCGCAGCGTCTCCCCGGGGAGGTACGGCATCGCGAACCAGAGCAGGTAGTCGGATTCCCCCGAGTCGAGCAGGCGCGCGATGTGCGGATGATTGAGCTGCGAGGCGTAGCGGATCTCGCGCAGGAAACGGTCGGCGGCCACCGACACCGCGAGCTCCGGGTGCAGCACCTTGATGGCGACCCTCTGGCCGGCCTGGTCGTAGGCGCCGAAGATGGACGCGTTCCCACCGCGGCCGACCGCGGTGATCACGGTGTAGCGGTCGCCCAGCGCCTTGCGGACCCGTTCAATCAGGTCGCGGCTTGACATCGCGCACTCCCCGTCCTACCAGCGGGCCGCGGGCGCTCCGCACGCGGCGCCCCCTGGCGAACCTCAACAATAGGGTCCCCTCTCTAGGGGTGCCAGAAGGTCCGGAAATCGAGCGGCGGCGACGCTTCCCGCGATGATGCCCTGCCGGAGTCAGGCGGGCGTCAAGCCGATTTGCGCAGACAAGGCTAGGATATGACGCACCATGCCGCAGCTCGAAGCCGTCCAGGGCGATATCACGCAGCAGGCGGTCGACGCCATCGTCAACGCGGCCAATACCACGCTGCTGGGCGGCGGCGGCGTGGACGGGGCCATCCACCGCGCCGCGGGCCCCGAGCTGCTCGCGGAGTGCCGCACGCTCGGCGGCTGTCCCACGGGCGAAGCCCGCCTCACGCGGGGCTACCGCCTGCCGGCCAGGTACGTGATCCACACCGTGGGCCCGGTGTGGAGCGGTGGGACGCGGCGCGAGCCCGAGCTGCTGCGCCGCTGCTACGTCACCAGTCTCGAGCTCGCGAACGCGCACGGCATCGCGTCGGTCGCCTTTCCGTCCATCAGCACGGGGGCGTATCGCTTTCCGATCGAGCAGGCGGCCCGCATCGCGGTGGAGACGGTGCGCGCCGTGCTGCAACGGCCGACGTCGGTCGAACTGGTGCGGTTCGTGTGCTTCAGTGCGGCGGACTTGGAGACCTACAGCGCGTTGCTGCGTTAGGCGTACGCTACCGCTTCTCTTCCAGCCGCTCCAGCCCCGCCCGCGCCGCCGCGACGTAGCGGGCGATCGTCGAGTCGCCGCCGGCGCCGACGGCCGCGATGAAGCGATACCCCACGATTGCGCTCGGCCGGTCGCCGTGCGCCTCGGCGTCGCGCGCGCGCTGCAACACCTTTGCGAGCGTCGCCGGGTCGCGGTACAGGAGGCCGGGGTCGCTCTGCGCATGGCGCACGAAGCGCCGGAACGTGATCGCGCCCCCGACGGCCAGCATCACCGCGACCACGCCCACGGCCAGCCCCAGCCGTACGGATCGCGTCATGTTGTCGTCAGCGCCGCGATTCTCACGACGGCTCCCGCCGTCGCCACGGTCACGTGCGCCATGAAATCGAAGTCGAGCGTGACGCTCGTGTCGCTCGACTGATGGTAATGCGGATTCCGCAGGAACGCCGTGTCGGTGAGCATCAACGAGGGGTAGCCGGCGTCCCAGAACGACGCGTTGTCGGAGAGTCGGGTGAGCGGCAGCAGCCAGCCGCGCAGCCGGGTGCGGTAGGGGACGATCGGCAGCTCAGGCGCCGCGGCCCGCGCAGCGGCGACGAATCGCTCGAGCAGCTCCCGAGACTGACTATCGCCCACCGCCGCGAGGAAGTTCCCCTCCCGCGGCACGTCGATCCCGAGGAACGGCGGGACGATCTGGCTCCCGGGAGTCGGGTCGCGGTAGCCCACCATTTCGAGGATCAACGCGCCGGCGAGCCGGTCGCCTGAGGCGCGGCGCGCGCGGGCGAGCGCCCGGCTCCCCACGCGGTAGGTGCCAGTGACGGTTTGCAGCTCTTCGAGATCGAAGCCGACGAACTCAACCCCCGCCGCCGGCGCGTGCGGTAAGACGTGCCGGGCGCACTCGATTAATGCGGCCACACCGCTGGCGTTGTCGTCCGCGCCGGGAGTATCAGCGGTCGAGTCGAAATGCGCGCCGACGAGCAGGCGCGGGCGCAGCGGGTCGCGCCCGGGCAGGACGCCAACGACGTTCTGATAGGTGCCGCCGCGGAACGCGAAGGGGGCGAGCTCGACGAGGAGACCGAGCGCGTGGAGCTCGGCGGCGACGTAGTCCCGCGCGGCGCGGTGGCGGGCAGGGGCGGCGGCTGGGTGGCGCACGCCTTCGAGCGTCTGAACGTGCCGGCGCAGCCGCGCGACGAGATCGGCGGGTTGACGCGGAGTTGAGGCGTCTCCTGCCGGCGCGGCGGCCTGGTGCCAGTGGGCCCGGGAATCTTGACCCGACGTTGATGGCCTCACGCTATGGTCTCCCCCGCATGGTGACCGTGTGCACTTTCCTCCCGCCGCCCGAGCGCCCGCGTGTCGACGCCGCGGGGGACGGCTGCTTCACAACGCTGCACGCCAACTCCCTGCGGGACGCGCTGCATGCGGCGCGCCGCAAGCGGGTCGACGCGCTGGTGCTCTCGGTGCACCGCTGTCGCGGCGACGAGTTGCCCGCCGTCGCCCGCTTCGTGCGGGAGTTTCCCGCAATCCCCGCGGTCGCACTGGTCTCGCGCCACGACCGCGACGTCACCGAGACGCTGCTCAAGCTCGGGGCGACGGGAGTGCGCACCGCGGTAGACTGCACCGAGGCCGCTGGCTGGCGCCGGCTGCGCGACCTGCTCGCGCACCCCGCCTCACCGGTCGCGGCCCGGATCCTGGCCCGGGTGGTGCCCGCGCTCGACGACGTACCGGAGGACGTGCGCGTGTTCTTCGAGGCGCTGGCGCGTCTCGCACCGGTGCTGAGCACGGTGCGCGGCCTCGCCCGCCACCTCCGCATCTGCCCCAGCACGCTGATGTCGCGCTTCTACCGGATGGGTCTCCCCTCTCCCAAGACCTATCTCGCCGGGATGCGGTTGCTGCACGCCGCCTATCTCTTTCTCAACCCCGGCCTCTCGGTCTCCGACGTCGCCTATCGGCTCGACTACTCCTCGCCCCAAAGCTTCGGCCGGCACCTGAAAGCGATGCTGGGCGTCACGGCCGGGGAGTTTCGGCGCCGCTTCCCGTTCGACGTGTCACTCGAGCGCTATGTGGACCTGCTCGTCACCCCGTACCGGGATATCCTGCGCGCCTTTCACCCCCTCAACGCGGGGATGTGGGACCAAGGCCCGAACGCGGCTCGTGTATCCCGGGCGGGGTGATCAGTCGGCCGCGGCGCGGGCGACGGGGGGCTCCTGTCCCTCCTGCTCGCGCCGCAGGACCGAGAAGCGGGCGATACTCGCCCGCAACCGCTCGGCCAGTTGGGCGAGCTGTTGCGAGGTCGCGGTGAGGTCGCCCATGGACGTGATCTGGGCCTGCGTGGCGGCCGCAGCGCCGTCGGCGCTCTGCGAGGAGCCGCTCGAGATCGCCGCGACCTGCTGCAGCGACTGCGCCAGCTCAGCGAGCCGCTGGGCCTGGCCACGCGACACCTCTGCCGTGGCGTTCACGAGGTCGCCCACGAGCTCGATGCCGTGGTGGAGCTCCTGGAGAGCGCTGTCCGCCTCGGCGGCGACGGCGCCGATGTCGCGGACTTTCGCTTCCCCCGACTGCATCGCCCGTGCGGCCGCGTCGATCCCAGCCCGGAGCTCGGACACGAGCTCCGCGACCTCCCGGGCCGACTTGCCGGCCTCCCCCGCCAGCGAGCGAACCTCGTCCGCAACTACTGCGAACCCCTCGCCGTGCTGCTCGGCGCGCGCTGCCTCGATCGCCGCGTTGAGCGCGAGCAGGTGAGTCTGCCGGGCGATGCGGGCGATCGTCTGCGCGAACCCCCCGATCCGCTCGGACATCCCCGACAGCCCGGCCACGGTGGACGCCGTGGCGCGCACCTCGTCGCCCACCGCGCGCAGCGTCTGGCTCGCCCGCGCGACTCGCTCCCGACCTCGCTGGGCCGCCGCCACGAGCCGGGCCGCGTCCACCTGCATCAACTCGGCCCGGACGCGCAGCGACTCGGCCTGGTCGGCTGCCTTCGCGCTCTCGCCCCGCGCAGCCTCCGCCAACTCCCGCTGCTTGGCGAGGTCTCGGGCGAGCTGCTGCGCCGTGTGCGTCACGGTCTCGGACGTGGCATGCAGCTCCTCGGCCGACGCCGCGAGCTGCTCCGCGAACGCCGCCACTTCGTCCGCCTCACGCTGCACCGTCGATATGGTCGCGCCGATCTCCCCGAGCATGCGGTTGAAGCTCTTCTCGAGAAAGCCGAGTTCGTCGGATTCCTCGGCGGGGGCGCGCACCGCGAGCTGGCCCCGCTCCGCTTCGCCCATCACGTCCCGCGCTTCGCGGATGCGCCGGATCAAGGTCGCTGGGATCTGCTTCAGCGCCCACGCCACCGTGATGAATCCTACGGTTTCGAGTCCTGCCGCCGTGAGGCCACCGGCGTCCCCGTACAGCACGCCGTGAAGGTAGCTCGCCCCGAGATAGGCCAGCGCCGCGGTCAGCACGAGGAAGTTGCCGACCGTGTGCCCCTGGTCGAACGCGTAGGGGAGGACGGCGATCAAGAAGGCCACCACGAAGCCGCCGTGGCCGAACCACACCACGAGCACGCCCACCAGCAGCACGTCCAGCAGGGCGAGCACGTAGATGAGCCACCAGCGGTACCAGCCGCGCTCGTTGATGATGCCGAGCAGGGCGTTGAGAACGAGCCCCCCGCCCCCGAGCAACACCATCGTCCCCGGGCGCGTGCGCACCGCTCCGAACCCCCACCCGATGATCCCGAGGGGCAGCCCGAGGCCCACCAGCCACCAGCGACGGCGCAGGCTGCGCGCGATCGTCTCGAGGTCCTTGAGCCGCTGCTCGAGCCCCGTGGCGTCGTCTTTCCAGCCGCGCACCCGGGACGCGAGCGAGCCGCGCCCCTGCAGCGTGTCGGGGAGTGTCACGAGGAACATCTTACACCAGTGGTTCGGGGAGGGCGAGAATCCCGCCGCACCGGGCGCCTGGCGCGCTGCTCAGCGGGATGACGAGCAGTCACGGCGCGGCGTCGCGCAGTCCGAGCTGCGTCGCGGTGACCAACACCTCCACCCGGTAGCCGGCCGTCTCGAGCGCGGCGCGCCCCCCTTCCTCGCGGTCCACCACGGCGAGCACGCCCAGCACGCGCCCCCCTTCGCCCTCGACCGCCCGGAT
>Ga0134065_10000115_pt1 | contig 12501 bp, 10 predicted proteins | sample 15_taG_29_FD_94471 | JGI IMG/M metagenome (GOLD analysis project Ga0134065, IMG submission 94471) | Grasslands soil microbial communities from the Angelo Coastal Reserve, California, USA - 15_D_Wat_20cm_2_24_1 metaG | ecosystem: Environmental > Terrestrial > Soil > Grasslands ... | reverse complement strand
GAGCGACACCCAGGCTCACCGAGTCGATCGGCCACAGAGCCTTTGCCTTTGCGGATGCATAAGCCGCGTTAACGATCGTCTCTCCGGCGCTTCCTTCATCGCTTACCGCAAACAACGGGCCGAACCTTTCGCTGTCATATCTAGCTAGGGCAAAATCATTCCGTTTATCACGGTAACGGGAGCTAACGCTGGTGGCTGTCCTCATTTGCTAGCGACGTCTCAAATCAATCTATCGTTCGAGTTTCGCAAGTATCTCGTTTTGGTGCAAGAACAGAAAAACGCTCTCTGGTAACAGTTGCCGTCTTTAGTATCGGCATCCTACTCACTTATTTTAGGCTACCATATTTTGGGTGGACGTTTATATCTCTCATCTTGTCTGCTTCCAGACTCAGTCCGTGAGGATCCTATGTTCCCTAGCCTAAACAAACCATCAAGCGACATCAGAGAGCGGCGCAAAAAATCGAAAATGGAAGCTCCAGCTTCAATCCGTGTCGTCGAAGCAGAAGATGCATCGGGCTTCGCAGCCACACTAGTCACAGAAGCAGATCTAAACTTAAAGGTGAAGGCGGCAATGGATGCACCGTTCAAGACGTTCGCTCCGCCAGCAGCCGTGAGATAAAGACGTGAAACACGTCCAATCACCTAAGGAGATGCTCACACGCAAAGAGCGGAGAGCCGCAGGGAAGGTTTTGCGGAACAAGTGTTCGAGGAGATCGCATGCGATGTGGAGAGCACCGCGAAATCGCCGAGATCCGATCGAGTTATTGATTCAATCCAGCAAGGACCGCATTCCAAACCTCGTCCCGATCCGGTATGGACGAATGATGCAAAGTCCGTTCGCTTTTTATCGTGGCGCCGCTGCAATTATGGCGGCCGATCTGGCCCTGACGCCAACGTCTGGAATCCGAGTGCAGGCCTGCGGTGATTGTCATCTGATGAATTTCGGAGGATTTGGAACCCCGGAGCGACGCATCATTTTTGACATCAACGATTTTGACGAGACGCTTCCGGCGCCGTGGGAATGGGATCTGAAGAGATTAGCCGTCAGCTTTGTCCTCGCCGGACGCAACAACGGTTTCAAGGAAGCGGAATCGCGCAAGGCAGCTCTGCGCTGCATCCAAAGTTACCACGAGCACATGCACTGTTACGCGGAAATAGGCGCTTTGGAAATGTGGTATCAGCGGATGGATAACATGGTCGCGTGTATCAAAAGTAGGAAGTGGAAGAAGATCGTTCAAAAGCAGATCGCCAAAGCCACAACACGTACAGTGGCAGAGTATGATTTTCCAAAACTGGCAAGCGTCAAAAATGGCAAAGTCCGAATCAAAGACAACCCGCCCTTGATTTTTCATCCAAAAGAAGTGGGAGCGGCAGAATACGATCGGCTCGTTAAAGAAGCATTTCTCTGCTATCGAGAAACACTTCCGGATGATCTTAAGGCTCTTGTGAATCGTTACGAAGTCAAAGATGTTGCGATTAAGGTAGTCGGAGTCGGCAGCGTCGGTACCCGCTGTGCCATACTGCTGATGATGGCTGGCGATGACGACCCGCTCTTTCTCCAGGTCAAGGAGGTGCATGAAAGCGTGTTGGAGCCGTATGCCGGAAAAAGTGTTTACCCGAACTGCGGTCAGAGAGTGGTTGTCGGCCAACGGCTGATGCAGGCAGCGAGCGATATATTTCTGGGCTGGACGGAACAATGGGGACGGCATTTTTACGTACGGCAGTTACGCGATATCAAGATCGAACCGCTCGTCGAAATTTTCGATCTGCGTGCACTGGCGGATTATGGTGAATGGTGTGGATGGGCGCTCGCCCGAGCGCATGCCAAGTCGGGAGATGCCGCGACGATCAGCGGATATCTCGGTAACTCCACTAGATTCGATCAGGCGGTTTCAAATTTCGCCATGGCTTACGCCGATCAAAACGAGCGGGATTATCAGGCTTTACTGGAAGCAATTCGTGCCGGTAAAATTGAGGTGCTTCGAGAGTAAACACGGGCACGGCTGCCATAAGCTCGGCGTTGATTTGATAAGTCAATCCCACCAAGAAACTCCGCACTCCGTGAATTTCGCGTTGACATGCTTTCGTGCCTTTGCCTAATCTCGATGGCTGGCGCACGAGCGATTGGCGGGTGAGGCGACCATGAAAAATTTTTTCGGTTCCGATCCTTTCATGCGGCTCGAACTAGAGCAGCGCCTGGCCGCCGGGATCAACCTTCCCGATGCAGAACGCCTCAGCGTTTCCCTCCCTGCTGTTCGCTCGTGCGTCACTGGCACATCTGGCCCCGACCCGCTTGCGCAACGGCTCGTGACCGCCTTCGTTCGACCCGCCGTTCCGATGGGTATGGCCTTGGGGGACGTCGAATTGCGATATTGGAATCGCCGCCTCGCTTTGGCCGGACGCGAACTGTCCCGTGCGGCAACCGCAGTCGCGCGCGTCTGGCTCGACGGTCATCCCGCTCTACGGTGGGCTGGTACCTGCTGGTTCGTCACGGACAAGTGGGCAGTCACCACACGGGCTGTCGCCCAGGAAATTCGTCACCCGGGTGTTAAGGCCCGCGTGGAGCAGGGCGGTCAATCGTTCGCCGTCGTCGATGTTCGCACCCACGACGGTTCGCCGATCAATTCTCTACTGGCGTTCCTGGTCCTTGACGGTGCTCGCCAGTTCATCAATGGCTGGCACACGTCGGAGCGGAGCGGTGGGAAGAGCGGGGCAGTGGCCACCATCGGGTACTCTGCGCGCGACTCGCGGACCGGGGACCCATTGCTCGATCTCGTCTACGAGCGGAGCTTCAACCAGAAGTGCGTCGCCCCTGGACGGCTGTTGAAGTTATCCGACGATGGTTTTTTGACACACGACTGCGCGGCTGTCGGAAACACGGCCGGAGCCGTGATTGTCGATCTCGCAACGGGCCACGTAGTCGGCCTTCACATCAGCGGTGCGCTCGATGGGCCAGGCGTCGGGGTTGCGTGGTCCACGATCGGACAGGCACTGCGCGCGCTGGGCGAACGCACAGTTGTCGCGGCTGCCGAGCTTGGCGCGGACGCGCTGGAAAGACGTGGGCGCAACGCCGAAGACTATGAGGGTCGCCAAGGGTACCGCAGCGATTTTCTGGGGATCGACGTGCCGGCGCCAAAAGCCGGACCAACCATAAAAGACGATGTCAATACGTTCACAGTGGGCGGCAAGGAGACGACACTCCTACCGTACACGCATTTCTCGGTCTGCATGAGCAAGGCCCGACGCATGTGCCGGTTCACGGCGTGCAACGTCGAAGGCGGGGCCCTGCAGGACATCGGCCGCGCGGGTATCCCCTGGCGTTTCGATGCACGATTCGATGAAGAGTTCCAGGCCGGCGACGATCTCTATCGAGATAACGATCTCGATCGTGGACACATGGTGCGCAGACTCGATCCGGTGTGGGGGGACGATCAGGCGGCCCAAGCTGCGAATGAAGACACGTTCCACTTCACGAATTCATGTCCGCAGCACAAAGATCTGAACCAGAAGACATGGAACGATTTGGAAGACTACGTGCTCCGGAACGCGGGGGAGTTTCGACTGAAGATCAACGTCTTCACGGGCCCCGTGTTCCGCGCCGACGATCCCGACTACCGTGACTTCCAGCTTCCGCTCGACTTCTGGAAAGTGGTCGTAATGGTGAAGGACGACGGAACGCTGTCGGCGACTGCCTACACACTGAGTCAACGCGACCTTGTGACAGGGCTCGAATTCGTGTTCAGCGAATTCCGGACCTACCAGATCCGGCTACGTCAGGTCGAGGAGTGGACAGGGCTCGATTTCGGCGAACTGCGCAACTTCGATCCAAAAGACGCGCTCGAGAGCGCGGGCGGCGCAGTCGAAATCAAAGGGCCTCAAGACATTCAGCTCTGACGCAAGATGACCTCTGAGGAATGGGAGGAACTTGCGCTCGCAGTTGCGCTCGCGCTGAAGACGTTCGATTGGCCGCGAAGTGACGCCCTCTGCGAGCGGATCGCGGGCGCAATCCGTAGTGACCCCAGCGGCGCCGCAGCGCCAGTGGGTCGGATATTGAAGCGACTCCGCCGGGCACGACGATTTCAATCGATGGCGCTGCTAGCGGATGCGATGTTCGAGAGTAGTGTCGCGTCGACGGAATCGGGCGTTCAGTACGCGCAGGCGTTAACGGACACACGATCTCTTTCGGCAGCCGAAGCCTTCCTGGACTGGCTCTCGCGGCGCGCCGACGCCGCTTCGATGGCTAGCGAAATAGTTGGCTTGCGAGGCAGGATTGCCAAGCAGCACCATATCAATACGCCGGACGCGCAGATCGATCGCGCGCGTCGCTATCTCGTCGAGTCCGTGCGCTACTACCTCGCTGGATTCGATCTCGACCGCGGCGTGTACTTCTGGCACGGCATCAACGCGGCCGCGCTGATTGCTCGCGCGCATCGCAAAGGGATGCCCGTCGACCAGTTCCCGGCCTCGAAGGCGCTTGCGCGCTCGATTGTGGAGACGGTGACGTCGCCAGGGAAAACTGGCGATCAACACGATGTGTGGAGGATGGGAACGGAGCTCGAAGCCCATATCGCCCTGAACGATTGGGTGCGAGCCGCAGATGCAGCGGTCAGGTATACAGCTGCAGAAGAGGCGGATGCCTTCCAAATCGCCAGTACGCTTCGCCAGTTGACCGAGGTCTGGGAACTGACGAGCAATGCGCTGCCAGGATCTCAGGTTCTTCCGATGTTGCGCGCGGCGCTTCTTGCTCGAGAAGGTGGCGGCTTTCGTCTGGAGCCACATCAAGTCGCCGCGGATCTCAAGGGATCTGCCGGCCTCGAGAAGGTCTTCGGCGCAGGCCAGTTTAAGACCGTAAAGTGGTATCAGCACGGTCTGGACTGCTGCGAGTCCATCGCCAGAATCGAAACATCTGAAGGAAACTCGGAGGGCACTGGTTGGGTGTGTCGGGCGGATGCACTATTCGGCAACGGATCCGACAAGTTGCTGCTCGTCACAAACTCACATGTAGTGAACGCCGAGGGCGGCGAAGGCGCCTTGAGATTCGACAAGGCTGCGGTGAGGTTCGAGATTAGTGGTCACGTCTCTCGCTGCTCCTCCATCGTGTGGTCATCACCGATCAAGGAGTGCGATGCCACGATCGTCGAGCTCGATTCGCTGCCTCCCAAAGTTGCCGGCCTCTCGCTGTCAGACGAAGCGCTGGCGATGCGGCCGCCAACTGAAAGGGCTCGGCGGCTCTACATCATCGGCTACGCCGGCGGACGCGGGCTTTCCTTCTCCTTCGACGACAACGTCATGATTGCGTGCAGCGATCGCCGCGTACACTACCGGACGCCGACCGAAGGAGGGAGCTCTGGCAGTCCGGTGTTCAACGAAGACAGCTGGGACGTCGTCGCGCTGCATCATGCGGGTAAGGCGAAAATGCCAAAGCTCGATGACCCCGCGTCGTTTTGTGAAGCGAACGAGGGCATTCCGATAGCGGCGATCCGCGCTGCGATTCGAGCGAAGGCGTAAACACAACCTCGACAGGTGAAGAAAGCATTGAAGCCAACCCGGTCCGATTTCTCTCCGCTGTCACCTGGGTGGTGCTTGGAGGACTTGTCTTCATTACTCTGTCGTTCAATTTGTCGATTCAAGCAGACCGATCACGCGCATGCAGATTTGCCCAATTGGAACCTAACCAATCGCTCGAGCAGCTGCAGAGAGCGGATAATAACGTAAGTGAGCTCATGGGACCGACAAGTACGGTGGAACTTCGGTGAGCGCCTTAGCAGACGAAATAAACGTCTTTGGAAGGTTTTTTGGGATATATGCGAGGTCAGGCGCGCGAATCCGCAATAGCGCAGCTTGATCAATCAGGGCGCCGGAACGGATCTCCCGGTAGCGCCCAAAATTGCAGCGTGGGTAACGAATCTTTAATTGCGGGCAATACGTGAGTTTTGGCCAAATTTCTCCAAGATACCAGGTTGCAGGTTCAAACGAACTGTTTATCGGTTCGGCCCAAGCTTGGGGAGGCTTTTCGGCAACAAGCGCGTTCAATTTTTCTGCATCGAAATATAGACCAGCAGTCGCTGCTTGCACTTGCATCCATTGGAACGAATTCCACCATAGTCGACCGCGTTCTGGTGGACCACCCCCACCAATGTCGGAATGCACGCCAGGAAACCACAACTCAAGGACGTCTTGTGTGGGCGCCGGTCGAAACAAATTCTGGCGAAAGAATGCACGACGTTCGTCTATAGCGACAGCGTGGCGGACGTGTTTAACGCTCGGATTATACGCGGTAAAAGGGAAATGCTTGGGATCCCATATCCACCCAACGGATGACACCGTGTCCCAAACGCCCAAAAAATGCACTTGAAATCGTCGTTCTTCGTCCCCTGGTGTGATCTCGCGTGCGAATGTGTGGCGAAAATCATCGCACAACTGTTTCCATTTGTTAGAATCGACCGCGGTAGATTGATGGCTCCGTGTTTCGGTAATGCGACGAAAATATTTCATCGCGTACGGAATCAAATTGTAGTTCCCTCGAGGAAGCAGACCGAGTTGGTGGAGAAAGCCGGCTAGAACTCTCGCCGTGTAAGCGCCTCTACTAAAACCGAACAGGAACACTCGATCGTTGGGCTCCCAAAAATCAACTAGGTAGGTGTAGGCTTGGATGATCTTGCGCGAAAGACCCAAGCCGAACGCGAGACCAAACCATCGCGTAAGCGTCTTAAGCACCGGAATGAGGGCGCCAGGTTCGGGAAGAGTGCCGACGCCGGGATCATAGTACAAGCGTTGCTTTTTCGAACGGTCGCGGTCCAATACCTGAATCAAGCGAATAACGTTCGTCGGCTCGCGACCAAACTCGTAATTTGTACCATCAAAACAAACAACCAGATTCCGACCTTCAGAAGCGGTCTCATTCATGTTAGGGATGCTTGAGTCGTACCGAAAGAGGCCATCCGTCGCAAGAACAAACCCGCGTTGGCACCTTGAATCAGATCTTTCGGCGCGATCCTATTGATTCGCCTTCAAAAGCAAAACGGGGAACGCGGACTCCTGACATCAGCCCCTTTTCGCATCAAGCTTTACAAGGGTTTCGCTTTACTTTATCTAGGGCGTAACTGATTCTCGCGTTCGCCCTGAAAGGTCGAACCAATTCGTTAGGGCATAGGAAAAATGATTTCCCCTCAGGACTACATCGAGCAGCGGATAAACGATCAGATCGGGTGGTATGACCGTAAGAGCATCACGAATAAACGCTGGTTCAAGCGGCTGCGTTTTGCTGAGATCGTCGCCGCAGCGACAATTCCATTCCTGTCTGGCTTTGCAGCTAAGTCCTTCCCGGTCGAGATTGCGATCGGTGCTTTGGGCGTTTTTGTTGCTGTAATCGCGTCGCTGCTGGGTTTGCTACAACTTCAGGTACATTGGATTGAGTATCGAGGCACAGCGGAATCGCTCAAGAAGGAGAAATTTTTGTTTCTGACCCAAACGGCACCTTATGACAAGGACGATGCCTTCCATCTTCTCGTTCAACGTGTCGAAGCTTTGTTGTCAAAGGAAAACACTGACTGGGTGCAATCGATGACGAAACCACCTAAAGCAGAGGAGCCTGCTTCGAAGCAATCATAGCTGAAGGTTTTGCGGTGCGTTCGCGGACTGGAAAAGTACAGGGAAAAAGTTCAATGATGCCATTCGCCAGGTGAAGCGATCGTGAATTGGCGGTCAAGGCGAAACTGGATTGAGATAGAAGCTAGATATACAAGCAATTAGTTCCGCGCCTAATCAAATCCGTGAACTACCACGCCCTCTGCTTTGTCGATATGCCGTTTGGCCAGAAGCCGGATCTCAAAAGTGGAGTAGTCGTCGATTTCGATCAAATCTACAACGATGCGATCAAACCGGCGATCGAGGAGTGCGGGCTGGAGGCGTTGCGTGGGGATGAAGAGCGCACGGGGGGGATCATTCACGGGGCGATGTTTGCGCGACTACTGCTAGCGGAGTTTGTCGTCGCCGATCTCACACTTGCCAACCCAAATGTCTTTTATGAGCTCGGAATTCGGCACGCAGCAAAGCCTTACACAACAGTGCCGATTTTTGCCAATGTCAGCGCGCTGCCTTTCGATGTCGCGCTGGTTCGCGCTGTTGGTTACCAGCTTAAGAAGGGGAAACTGACCAAGGGAACGGCGCAAAAGCTTAAATCCCAGCTCGCAAAACGCTTGGGCGACGCCATCAGCGGCGCCGCGACACATGACAGCCCGCTTTTTCAACTGATCCCGAAATTCCCTGGGATCGATTTGCCCGAAGCGGTGACTGAAGCATTCAAGGATCGCATTCGGCAGGCGGAAGAATTTCGCGAGATGCTTTCGTCCGCCCGAGCGCAGCCTGTGCGTGAAAGACGTGAAGCGCTCTTGAAAATTCGGAGCGACCTGGGCGATCTCAAAACGGTCCAGCGATCGGTACTGATCGAGTTGATGTCTTCCTTTCGCGATGCTGAAGCGTTTGAGGAATTGGTTGAGCTTTACAACAGTTTTCCTGCTCCCGTGAAGGAGTATGTTATCGTCAAGCAGCAATTCGCATTGGCGCTTAACCGTCGGAATCAACCGGACGATCGCGAGAAGGCACTAAGGATCCTCGACGAGCTGCTGAAGGATCGCGGCCACGATTCGGAGACGCTTGGGATTAAGGGTCGTATTCACAAAGACACCTATAAAGAGGCTGTGCAGACGGGAAGGATCACGGCTGCCGCGGCACTAGACAATGCGATTGACGCCTACACCAAAGGGTTCGAAGCCGATCCGCGCGATTACTACCCGGGCGTAAATGCAATTAACCTGCTGATGCAGAAAGATGACACGGAGGCGCTGAAAGAAGTTGCGCGTCTACTGCCCTTGGTGAGTTTCGCCGTTGAGCGTCGTGGCGGCGCGAGCTCTGGCAATTACTGGGATCTAGCCACGGTGCTCGAGCTTGCTTGTATTGGTGACGATTGGGCGACCGCAAATCAAGTGCTCCCCAAAGTGATCCTTGCCGCAACGAACTCTTTTGAGACGGCAACGACCGTCGCCAATTTGCGTTTACTTAAAAAAGCACTCGAGCGAACGGCACGCGAAGTCGCGAAACTTAATGGAATTCTCGACGAACTTTCAATACGCGACATTGAGTTGCGGGGTGGGGAAAAAACTCAACCCGGCGTACAGAAATCATGAGAAAAAATACGATTACTTTCGATAACGGGAATCACGCCGTCGTCGTCACCGCGGGGCGGGACGCAGATGCGCAGACCATTTTGAAAACACTCGACATTGCCCAGCCGCAAGCGCTGATAATGGTGTTTGGCGGCGCGAAGGGACTTGACGCTTCGCGGAAGGCTCGTCTCGTCGAGGTGTTCACTAATGCAATCGCCCCCGCGGCTGCCGAGTTGGGCGCCCTAGTGATGGACGGCGGCACTCAATCCGGCGTGATGGCGATGATGGGCGAAGCGCTCGCCAAAGGCGGACGACGATCTCAGTTGCTTGGAATCGCGCCGGCTGGAAAAGTCATTTACCCAGGTGGTCGGAGCGACGCAAACATCGCGGAGGGTGCGCTACTCGAACCGAATCACTCCCATTTCGTCTTGGTGGAAAGCGATGAGTGGGGCGGCGAAAGCGGCACGATGTTCAAGGTCGCAAAGGCATTGAATGTGCCGGTAGCGACGATGCTCATCAACGGCGGCCAGATCGCAGCGAGCGAGGCGCTACAAAGCGTCCGCAACGGGTGGCAACTGTTTGTGATCGAAGGCAGCGGAAGGTTTGCGGACGAGCTGAGCGCGGCTGTACGCGATGGTCAGGTTACAAAATCCGTCGAAGTTAGTGAGATCGCGCGCTCCGGTCGCGTCACGTTATTTCCTGTCGACGACCCCGCTAAAAAATTAAGAGACGAGCTGAGCCGGCTACTAAGCTAGTGATGTAATGATTTCCGGAACCGATGTCGCAGCAGATTTCGCGTACGCGATAATTTCCGGACGATACTCAAAACGCATCGTATCAAAAGCCGCCATTTGCCGCCCCAGATGAAATCGTGGCGCTCGAGCGTCTCGATTATTTCCGATGACAATGAGTTACCGCGACAAAATCGATAAGATTGCTCCGCGGAAACTGCTTGCGTGCGACGGTGGCGGCATTCGCGGAATTATCAGCATCGAAGTTCTCGCGCGGATAGAATCGGAGCTGCGCAAGAGCAGCGGGAATCCAAAGCTCGTCCTCGCCGACTACTTTGACTATGTCGCCGGCACAAGCACGGGAGCGATTATCGCGACGCTCATCGCGCTCGGATACAGCATCGATGAGACACGGGATTTCTATCTTCGGAGCGGCACGGAGATGTTTCATAAGGCGCGCCTATGGGAGCGCTTTCGTACGAAGTTTGAGGATGACAAACTCTCGCAGATGTTGCGTGATGTGATCGGCGCGGATACGACCTTAGGTTCCGAGAAGCTGCGCACGTTGCTCATGATGGTGATGCGGAACGCAACCACTGATTCACCATGGCCGCTGTCCAATAATCCAAAAGCGAAATATAACGATGCCGCTCGTGCCGACTGCAATCTCAAGTTGCCACTCTGGCAACTGGTGCGCGCTAGCACTGCGGCGCCGACTTATTTTCCGCCAGAGGTTGTCCGCGTCGGCCGCGACTTCATCTTCGTGGACGGCGCAGTAACAATGTATAACAACCCAGCGTTTCAACTTTTCCTGATGGCGACGAGCGAGCCGTATCGTCTGCTTTGGCCAACCGGCGACGAGAAGATGCTTCTTATTTCGGTCGGCACCGGCGCAAGTGCTAATGCTAACAGTAATTTGAGTCCAGAGGAGATGAACCTGCTTTACAATGCAGGCACGATTCCCTCGGCGCTCATGGCCGCGGCGCTGCACGAGCAGGATCTTCTCTGCCGCATTTTCGGGAAATGCCTGGCTGGAGATCCGTTGGACCGCGAGATTGGGAGCGTGATCGGGCAAGGCATTTCCGATGTGCGGAAGTTGTTCACTTATGCCCGTTACAATGCCGAGCTTTCCCGCGAAGGTTTGGATGCGCTTGGTCTTGAACACATCGACCCTGGGCACGTCCAACAAATCGATTCTGTGGATCATGTTGGCGAGATGCAAAAGGTTGGCCAAATGTTGGCTCAGCAAAAAGTGAAAGCTGAACACTTCGCCGCGTTTCCAGCGAGCTAGTTTGGCTGTTTCGGTGCTTCCTCTAGGACGCGATCCACTAGTTTCGGCTTGCCCGCTGCCGGCGAGGAGGATAATGTTCTTGTAAAGCAGCCTTTAAATGCACTGTTTCCCAGCGCAGGAAGATGATAGCTACTAGCTTGTGAAGGTCGCACGCGTTATTACCGAAACTCTTTGCTACCTGGCTTTGATGCTCACTTCTGTGAAGGCTGGGCAAGAGTGGCAATCAATGGATTTGTCCAAGGATCCAACGTCTCTCTCTACGATCCTTGCCCTCCTCAGAAATCGCGAACGTTTTACCGTGAATTCGACAGACGCCATGCAAGTCTGATGTCCCTTCATAACAATGGCACGGAGCCGGATTCTGCAAGCAAGCTGGTATGATTATCCACGGTATTACGACATTGCATTCCAAGCCTACACTCAGTACGAGGCCGCCTTCATCGAGGCCGCATGCCGAAAATATTGTCCTTTTAGGGCCCGCCGGTTGCTGGAGCCTGCCTGCGGCACAGGTCGACTAATCACCGAGTTGGCCACCAGAGGCTACGAACTGAGCGGCTTTGACCTCAGCCAGCCAGGGCTGCGTTACCTTCGACAGCGGCTTACACGTTATCGCCTGTATGCCGAGATATTTGAAGCTGAGATGTCCAATTTTCGGATCGGTCAGCCAGCGGATGCGGCATATTGCGTTCTCAACACGTTTCGTCACCTGCTAACCGAGCAGGCGGCGCGCGGCCACTTGGAGTGTATTGCCGGCAGCCTTCGCCCGGGCGGCATCTATGTGCTCGGCTTGCATCTGTTGCCTTTGGGTGGCGACAAAGAGGACTCCGACTGCTGGACGCAGCGGAGATGCGAAACAAAAGTAACCGTAACGGTCCGGTTACTACGCACCGATCGCCGCCGCCGGATTGAGGACGTTCATCTCTGCCTGATGGCGCGCAGCGGATCGAAAGAATTGCGCCTGCAGCACGCGTTTCAGTTGCGCACGTACACGCCAAGGCAATTTCGACGGCTGCTCGATTCGGTTTCGTCGCTGGAACTGTGCGACGTCTACGATTTCCGGTACGACATTGCACAACCGTTCGCGCCGAATAATGAAATGGCTTACAGCGTTTTCGTGTTACGCCGCCGACGCCATCTTAGTTAAACCTAAAGGGAGGCTTGACATTAGCGTAGAGGATAAGTCACATCTCGTGTATGACACAAAATACAGTTCCAAGACCTACACCACCTACACCACCTACACCACCTACACCGCCACCACCACCACCGCCGCCACCGCCGCCACCGACCAGTTGAACCGCATAGCCTCCACACG
>Ga0134065_10000104_pt1 | contig 13001 bp, 9 predicted proteins | sample 15_taG_29_FD_94471 | JGI IMG/M metagenome (GOLD analysis project Ga0134065, IMG submission 94471) | Grasslands soil microbial communities from the Angelo Coastal Reserve, California, USA - 15_D_Wat_20cm_2_24_1 metaG | ecosystem: Environmental > Terrestrial > Soil > Grasslands ... | reverse complement strand
GCAGGAGACCGCCCACGACGCCGCCTGGCGTGCCGCCGTAATAGTCCTCGACGTTTGCCGCATCCTTGCATTCGCCCGCGGCGTTGCGCACCTCGACGCCGGCGCTGTTCGCGCGCGCAGGGCAGGGCAGGCGCCCATTGACGATCGCGAACGCGAGCACCAGCTCGCGCGCCTGCTCCAGGCGCCGGCGGGTGTCCTCGAAATTGCGCTGCTCGGTCTGCGCGGACAGCGTGTACAGCAGGCTCGACAGCATCAGCGTCACCACGAGCAGCACGATCGCCAGCTCGACCAGGCTGAAACCGGCGCTGCCCGGGAGGCGCTGGCGTGCCCGCATCAGTTGACGTCGACGACGACGATGCGGTCGTTGAAGGGCTTCTTCACCGCCGCGTCGACCGCGGTGCTTACCGGCTGGCGCTCGAAGTTGCCGGCGGCATTGCCGAATTCCAGGTAGTCGGCGAGAGTGCCGCTCGGGCGCGCGCTGCCGTTGATGCTGCGCCCGGTGAGAATCAGGATGGCGCGCTTGTTGTCGGCGGGAGCCAGGTTGCTGACCGTGACACAGTTGGTTCCCGGGGTGCAGGCCGGCGCGGTCGGAAGCGCAGCCGGCGTTGTAGTCTGTGCGGCGGCGTAATAGAGGACGCGGTACCACTCGTTGCGCATGAACCAGCCGGTGACCGGGTCGGTGGAATTCAGCACGGGATGATCGGCCAGAAGCGCAATCGGCACGCTGATGTTCATCTGGTAGCACGTCAGCCCCAGGAAAGTGCAAAGCGCGTTGGAGATGACGTTGCCGCCGCTGATCGGGATGCTGCCGCTCAGCGTCACCCGCGCGGAGCCGTCCGAGGCCATCGGCGCGCTCACTATGCTCCTGCCCGCGGGATCTATGCCGGTCATGGCGACTGTCGTGTCGAATTTGCGCAGCGCCATGCCGACTTTGCTCGCCGTCGCAGCCAAGGTGAAGGTCATCGGCGCGGGCAGGCCGACAAGGGGCCCGCTGGCAAAGATGGTGCAGTCGACGCTCGCAGCGAGCACCGAGCAGGTCGGGGCCGGGGGACCCAGCGCGGCACCGCCGGTGCGGGCAAATACCGGGGCGGGTGGACTCACCCAGCGCACGAAGGTCGGATCGCACGGCGATCCCGCGCTCGGCGTGCAAGGCGTGCTGGTGCCCGGGGCGCTCGAAAACATGACCGGCAGCAGGCCCTTGCAGACGCCGCCCGCGCACGAGGCGCTGCTGCTCTGATAGCTCGCGGTCAGCGACGGATCCGCGAAAGGCGCGGCAAAGGGATATACCGGATTGCCGGCCGAGACGTTTGCTCCCCAGCTATTCGTTGCATAGACGCCTCTCAGGAGCGGCGCGATTTCGCGCTCCACGCGAGACGCGATCGCTGCCTCGATTCCCGGCATCACGTCTGCAGCAGTGATGCGAACGACCTGGTCGTTGAACGAGGTCGTCGGCCCGGTCGTGGCGAACGTCGACGTGCCGGTATTGAAGCATTCGATGTAATCGCGCGCGTCCATGGTCGGGGCCGGAGCGCTGCGCGCCTGGTTGCGGGCAGTGCAGCCTGCGCTCGCCGCGACGTTCATCGCCGCACCCGGGGCGATGATCAGGGCCACCGCGGCGTTGGCCTGCCCGTCGACATTCAGCTGGCCGATGGTGTTCGAGTTGATGAGCAGGTTTCCGGCGGTGATTGCCCACCCGGGAGAAACGACGTACCACAGCGGCTCGCTTCTGGAGTCCACCAGCTTGTCCAGACCGAGCGTTCGCCATGGCAGTCGACCCACCGCAGGCAGCGTGCAGGCTGCAGCGGCCTGGCCTTCATTTGCGGTGGCTATATTTCCCGGCGCTTCAGGGCATGGCAGGCGTCCTGGGCTGTCTTCTCCGGCCTTGACCGCCTGCAGGGCAACGTAGCCGATCAACGTCTGCTTCGCCTGGCTGAGGACCGTCGCATTGCGGTTGCGGTCGATCGCCGTGAATGCACCGGCTATCGCGTCCAGCCGCGAAACCAAGAACCATGACGCGCCCAGCACCAGCACAGCGAGCAGCAGCAGCAACGCGGCACCGCGTTGCAGCCGCCGCACGCCAAGGCGCTCAGGGCCGGCCACGCCGCACCTTGATTTCGCCGTCGCCGATCAGGTCATGCACTTCACCGGTGCCGCGGTCGAGCACTTCTCCCGGCTTCAATCCGATGCGCGCCCCGCCGTCACCGGCCGGCACGCGCACTCGCCCGTCGCCGCTGCGGCCCGGATCGCGCAGCCTCTCGGCCGAGCCGTCCTGGAGCGATTCACCGTTTACCCAGACCGTGGAGCGACCCTCGGAGCGGACCACGTAGCCGTCGAGTCGCGTAGTGGGCGAAGCGACGGTCGGCGCTGCGGCCGGCTTGTCCGGCACGCGCGCCTTGCGCCGGGCGTCGAGCGCGGCGCGCTGCTCCGGCGTGAAGAACAGGCGGCCGAATTCCTGCGCCCCGCAGGGACCAGCCGCCGCAGCGAGCGACAGGCCGAGCAGGAAGACGAGCGCTGGCTTCATCGCTTGGCCGCCCGGTCGATGATCGTGATCAGGTCGATCTCGCAATCGGCGCGCAACCGCGGCACGATGGAGGCGCCGGTGGCCGCCTGGCCGGTGCGCGTGATCAGGCACTGCTTCACCGAGTAGTACGCATTGCCGGAGGCGCGCAGATCGGCAAGGAAGCGCAGCAGGTCTTCCTCGTGCAGCAGAGCGAGCTCCACCTTCATGGTGCTGGCGTAGAAATCCACGTTGGCGGGCTTGCCGGGCGCCGAGATCAGCAGCTTCTGCCGGTCGACGCGGTAGCGCAGGTCGAGCAGCTCGCGCTGATTGCGGATGCGGGTGATGGCGTCGGCCCATTCCAGCCGGTGCTCCTCGCCCAGGATGTTGAGCTGCTTCAGCTGCTGATAGACGTCGAGCTTCTCCTTGACCTCGCGCTCCTCCTCCGCGATGCGGGTCAGGCGTTCGGTGCTTTCCCTGCGGTCGGCCTCGGCCGCGGCAAGCCGCAGCTGGGCGCTGCGCACCGATTGCTGGGCGCCCCACACCAGGCCGGCGCCGGCGGCGACCAGCGCCAACGCGGCGAGGCCCGGCAGCAGCAGCTTCCTGAGCTCTTCGCGCGTCAGGGTCACGGCAGCCTCCGCGCCAGCGTGACCGTGAAGCGCGGCGCCTCGCCGGACTCCGCGCTGCTGCCGCCGATGTCGCCGGTCAGCGTGCCCTCCGACGTGATATCGAAGGGCAGCTGCGTGCGGACCAGCTCGTAGCCCTGCGATGCGCCGAGCGCCGCGGCGAAGCGCTGCACCTGCGCCGTGATCGCGCGATAGTCGTTGCGCTGGGTGGCGTTGACGCGGCCGGAAAGCTCCAGCGTCTCGGCGGCGCTGCTCTGCCCGGGTTTCGCGGACGCGGCATCGGGGGGCGCGCCGGCGGGTCGGTCACGCCGCGCGTCCGGTCGCCCCACGCCCCAGTTGAAGCTGTCGAGCTCGATCTGGGGAAACTGCTCGAGCACGCGCGAGACGTGCACGAAGGCCTGCTCGGGCGACGCGCTGCGCTCGGCGATGCGCCGAAACTCGACCACCGCGACCTTCAGGTTCTCCGTCGAGGTCTGGGTCACCGGAAAGCCCGCGGTGATGCGCCCATATTGCGCGGCGGCAAGACGCGCGTCGTGCTGCTGGCTAGCAGCGCGGTCGCGCACCTGCCAGGCCTCGATCCATTGCGCTCCGGCATACAGCGCGCAGGCAGCGAAGCCGAGCGCGCCGGCAGCGACGATGCCGCGCTGCAGCCGCCATACCTGATAGCGGCGCCGCTCGGCGCTGCTTGCGAACTGTTCGCGCGGCGGCTTTTTCGCCGCGAGATGCAGATACAGCGCTTCACCGAGGATCCGCTCGGGCGCACGGCGCACGCCGACGCTGCGCAGCGCCTCGCCTTCGTCGACGGTGTGGAACACGAGCCGGGCGTCGGACACCAGCGCCTGCTCGAAAGTCGAGCGCTGCGCGCGCGGCGCGACCACGAATACCTGCACCGGCGGCCCCTCGCGGGGAAGCACGCGCAACGTGCCCAGGTACTGCGCGAGCCGCAGCATTTCGGAGCGCACGAATATGGCGAGCGCCTGCGGCACCATGTCCACGGTGCGCTCCAGGCGCGCGAACCGCAACCGGCCCGCCTCGATGAAGCACTGCCGCAACCCCGCCCGGTTGATCGTGACGACGAAGGCGCGGCCGGCTTTCGCGCCCAGCTTGCGCGCCAGCGCCGGCGCGAGCAGCGGCACCGAGTAGACGCCGGTCAGCTTGGTGCCCGCTTCCTCCAGCGCATCCAGCCAGGGCGCAAGCTGCTGCGTGTTCGTGAACGAGGCGAGCAGCAGCCGTTCGTTGCGCCGCGTGCCGGCCACGTAGCCGAGCGACAGCGCCGCGGCGAGCCGGGTGTCGCGGTAGCGCTGCGCCAGCCGGCGCTGCAGCACGGCCTCGCGGTCGCCGCCGCGCAGGAACGGAATCTGGTCCTCGTGGAAGTCCTCGCCCGCGACATCGACCAGCACGCAGAACAGCTCGCCCTTCAGGCCGCGCAGGTGCTCGCGGAACGCCGTGACGCCGAGGTCGTCGCCGGAGAACTTCGTCTCCAGCTCGAGCCCCGCCCCGGCGCTGCGGTAGAGGTAATGGTCCTCGGCCGTGAAGTAGAGAATGCGCCGCGTGGCCATGGCTAGAATTTCATCTTCGAGATCGTGTCGTACACCGGCCCGAGGACCGACAGCATCACCCAGCCGAGAATTGCGCCGAGCACCAGCGTCAGGGCCGGCTCGATCATCGCCTGCACCTTGCCGATCGATTCCTTCACTTCGCGGTTGTAGAAATAGCTGACGTTGAGCAGCGCCGTGTCGAGCGCCCCGGTGTTTTCGCCGATGCGCAGCATCCGGATCACGAGCGCCGGGAACACGCCGAGATCCTGGAACGCCGCCGTCAGGTTCTTGCCCTCCGCGATCTGCTGGCCGGCCCGGTGCAAGGCGGCTTCCAGGGGCCGGTTGCCGACGATTTCCTCGCAGCTGCGGATCGCGTCGAGGACCGTGATGCCCGAGGCATACATCATGGCGAAGCTCGAGGCGAAACGCGACAGGATGATCTTTCTCAGGATCGGGCCGATCAGCGGCATCGTGATCTTGTAGTGGTCCACGGCGTACTCGACGGCCGGGTTCGTCTGCATCGCAAGCTTGAGGCCGAACCAGGCGGCGAACGGCGCGGCGACGACGGCCCACCAGTAGTTCACGAAAAAGTCGGACACCGCCATCAGGATGCGCGTCTGCAGCGGGATATCCTGCCCCATGTTGCGGATGAACCCGGTCATCTGCGGCACCAGGTAGATCATCAGGAAGAAGGTGACCAGCAGCACGACGCTGCCGACGAACGCCGGGTACATCAACAGCTTCTTTGTCTGCGCCGCGAGCTCGTCCTCCCACTTCAGCGACTCGGAGAGGCTGCGCAGCACCTCGGGCAGCTTTCCGGTCTGCTCGCCGGAGCGCACGAGGCTCACGAACACCCTGCCATACACCTCGGGGTACTCGGCGAGCGCTTGCGACAGGTTGCGGCCGCCTTCGATCGATTCGATCATCCCGGACACCACCTCCCGGAAGCGCGGGTTCTCGACGCTCTCGCGCAGGTCGGCCAGGCCCTCCATGACCGGCACCCCGGCGCTGGCGAGCTGCTCGAGGTGAAAGCAGAAGTTGATCAGGTCCTGGCGCGTGACTTTGCCGCCGCCGATGAGCCGGGAGCGCGTGCTGGAGGGGGCGCCGAGCACGAGATCGAGCTCCATGCGCGCTAGGCGCTGCTCGAGATCGAACAGGTTCACCGCCTCCACCCGGCCCACCACGCTCTTGCCCCGGGCGTCTATGGCCTTGTAGGTGAAGAGGGGCAATGGGCCTCCCGGCGGCTCAGGCCATGCGGTCGGTCAGGTCGACCACGCGCATCAGCTCGTCCAGGCTGGTGGCCCCCTGGCGGACCAGGCGTGCGCCGTCGTCGGCGAGGGTCTTGAAGCCCTGGACGCGCGCCGCAGCGAGGATCTCGCGCGCGGTGGCGCGGCGCGCCACCATCTCGTCGAGCGCGCCGTCGACCTTGAGGATCTCGAGGATCGACTGGCGCCCGCGAAACCCCTGGTAGTCGCAATGCTCGCAACCGACTGCGCGGTAGAGCGCTGCGGACTCGGTGGGTGTCACGCCAAGCAGCCGCCGCTCCCTCGCGTCCGGGTCATAGGACTGCCGGCAGGTGCGGCACAGCCTCCTCACCAGGCGCTGCGCCAGGATGCCGATGATGTTGCCCGCCATGGTGTCGGGCACGATGCCGATGTCGAGCAGCCGCGGGAAGGCGCCCACCGCGGAGTTGGTGTGCAGCGTCGTGTACACCTGGTGGCCAGTCATCGCGGCGCGGAACGCCATCTCGGCGGTCTCCTGGTCGCGGATCTCGCCGACCAGGATGACGTCGGGGTCCTGGCGCATCATGGCGCGGATGCCGTTCGCGAAATCGAGCTTCGCCGCCTCGGCCACCGAAGTCTGGCGGATCAGCGTCATCGGGTACTCGACCGGGTCCTCGAGCGTCATCACGTTGATGCCGTCGGAGTTGATGTGGTTGAGGATCGAGTAGAGCGTCGTGGTCTTGCCGCTCCCGGTCGGCCCGGTGACCAGGATGATGCCCTCCGGCCGGGCGATCATGCGCTTGAGCAGCTCGAGCTGCTCCTCCTCCAGGCCGAGCTTGTCGAGCGGCACGATGCCCTTTTGCCGGTCGAGGATGCGCAGCACCAGGTTCTCGCCGTGGCTGGTCGGCAGGCTGGCGACGCGGAAGTCGACGACGCGGCCCGACATGGTGGCGGAGATGCGGCCGTCCTGCGGCGCGCGGGTCTCGGCAATGTTCATTTTCGCCATCACCTTGATGCGCACGGCCATCGCCGGCCAGTAGGTCTTGTGCAGCGAGCGGATCTGGCGCAGCACGCCGTCGATGCGGTAGCGGATGCGCAGGAAGTTCTGCTCGGGCTCGAAGTGGATGTCCGAGGCGGCGCGCTCCACCGAGTCGGCGAGCAGCGCCGAGATCAGGCGCACCACCGGCTGCGAGTACTCGTCGCCGTCGACGATGGTCGTGTAGTCGACCTCGCCGGTCTCGATCTCCTTCAGGATGCCGTCGATCGAGAACTCGTGCCCGTAGTAGTGCTCGATGGCGCGGTCGATCTCGGTGTCGCCGGCGAGGCGCAGCTCGACCTCGAACTCGCCCTTCAGGTGCGCGCGCAGCTGGTCGATCGCGACGATGTTATTGGTGTCGGAGAGGGCGACGATGAACTTTTTCTGCTGGCGGTCGAGCGCTACGGGGAACACGCGGTAGCGCCGCGCCATGTCGCGCGGCAGCGTCTTGAGCGCCGCCGGGTCGACGATGATGCGTCCCAGGTCCACCGACTGCAGCCCGAGCTTTTCCGACAGCGCATCGCGCAGCGTCGCCTCGGACACGAAGCCGAGCTGCACCAGCAGCCTTCCTACCGGCATGTGCTGCTTGGTCTGCTCGAGCAGCGCGATGCGCAGCTGGTCCTCGGTCAGGATGCCCTGGTCGATCAGGATCTGGCCGATGTGCCGCTTTGCCTGCGGATTGGTGGGTGAGTTCATCCGGACGGAACAATGATATCGGGCACCAGTATTGGCCGCAGGTCAGAATCCACGACCGCAGTCAGAAAGTGTCAATGGCCGAGCTGCTGCACGCGGCTGCGGACCGTCGCAAGCTCGAAGCTCGCGGCGCGTTTCTCCGCCAGCGCGAGTGCGCGAGCGTAATACTCGAGCGCGAGCTTGGGCTGGCGCAGGTGATCGAGGCTCACCGCGAGGTTATAGGCGAAGTCGGCGTTGTCCGGATCGGCGGCAAACGCCTTGGAGTAGTACTGCTGCGCCTCGGCCCAGCGGCCCTGCAGCGCGAGCTGGTTGCCGAGCGTGAAATACAGCACGTCGGCGGCCGGGTCGTTGGCCAGCAGCGACTTGACGCGGCTCTCGGCGGCCAGCGGGTCCATGCGGCCTGCGCGCAACTCGATCAGCGCCGCGTGCGCATGGGAGTCGCGCGGGTCGGATTGCAGCAGCCGGAGGTAGATCGCCTCAGCGGGCTCATAACGCCCGGTGCGCACGTCGATGGCGGCCAGCCCGAGCAGGGCATCGCGGTTGGCCGGTTCCTCGCGCAATACCTCCTGGTAGTCGGCGCGCGCGGTGGCCAGGTCGCCGGCGAGATAGGCGGCATAGCCCGACTCGACCTTTGGATGCACCTGAGGTGCGGCGCGGCGTTCCGGGACGACGATGGGCGAGTCCGGGATGAGGCGCGCGGGCGGAGCGCTCAGAAGGGGCCTGGCCGCTGGTTTGGGTACGGCCAATATCTGCGTCGGGGAAGAAGCCGCCGCCGGTGTGCGGGCTGGTGTCGGCGCGGGCAGCGCAGCGGACCCCGGAAGACCGGGGATCGGCCCCTGGCCAGTTGGCGCGGCGGCAGGTCTTGTCGGCGCAGTGGTCTCGGCGGCCGCCGCAACCACCGCTTCGCCGTCGGGCCGCGGCGGATTGGCGTTGACCAGGGCATAAGGCGGTCGAAGCTGATACCAGAAATAGCCGACCGTGCCGAGCGCGAACACGCCGAGCACGCCCATGGCGATGTAAAAGGGCATGCGCGGATTCGGCTCCTTGAACTTTGCCTCGAACACCTTCCTTGCCGCCGCACGGTCAGCGGATCGGGGATCGGCTTCGCGAAGCGGGGCTTGCGGCCGCGGCGACGGCGCCGCCGTGTATTCAGGCGACAGCTTCTCCCCGGCGCTCGCCGGCTCCTTCACGGCCAGGTCGTCGCTGACGATCTCAAGCGGCTGCGAGATGTCGGGCAGCTCGGGACGCGTAACGACGCGCGTGTTGTCGACTGCGGGCGCGGCCTCGCCTTCCAGGCGCAACTCTCCCGCTGCGCCGCCCGAGTCGCCGCGCGCCCGCTTCTGCGCCTCTTCTTTCGCCTTCTCGGCTTTTATCAGCGCCTCGAGGAGAAGGCTCATATCACCGTAGCGGCTCGCCCGCCGGCCCGACGGGCGGAGCGATGCGGCCCGGGTTCGGCTTCGTAAAGAAGTCACCGCCCGGGAGCTGGTCGCGGAACCTGCGGAAGTCGCCCTCGGTGCTGGGATCGCGGATCACGCTGGCGCGCAGAAAGATGACCAGCTCCGTCTTCCTCGTCAGATCGCTGCGCGACGAAAGCGCCTCGCCGACGAGCGGGATGCTGCGGATGCCGGGAATTCCGGCGTCGGTGTTTTCCACCTGGTCCTGCATCAGGCCGGCCAGCACGGCGATCTCGCCGCTCTGCAGCCGGAGGATCGAATCGAACTCGCGCGTCTCGAACAGGGGAATGTCGTTCTGGGTCGCCAGCCCCTGCAGCGCCGGATTGGGATCCCGGGCGCTGGCGACCTGGCGGCGGATCGTCGGCCTCACGTTGAGCACGACGCCATCGGTTTCGTTGATCTGCGGCAGCACTGCCATCATGAATCCCTCGGCGGCGACGTTGGGGGTCGTGGTGAACGAGGCGTTGACCGTGATGCCGCCGGCTCCGCCGCCCGTGAAGGTGATCGGCTGGGTGGAGGGGGTGATGGTGAAATAGATGATGTCCCGCGTCACCCGCAGGATCGCGGTCTGGTTATTCATAAAGCTGAGCTTCGGGCTCGTCCGCAACCTTACATCGCCGAACTGCTCGAGCAGCTTCAACGTAACCGAGAAATTGTTGCCGGTCGACACGTAGCCGATCACGAACGGGTTGGGGTTGAATCCTGTCGGCGGCGGAAGCCCTGGCTGCGTGAGCTCGAAGCCCCCCGGTCCCGAGCGCAGGCGCTGCCACTCGATGCCGCGCTGGTATTCGTTTCTCAGCTGGACTTCGGCCACGGTGGCCTCGACCAGCACCTGGCGCTTGGCGCCCGCCATGACCTGGTCGAGAAATTCCTGCACCTTTTCATGCTGCTTGGAAGTTGCCCTCACATAGAGGACTCCGCTCTCGCGGTTGGCAATGACCGAAGCCGCCTCCTGGTAGGTGGGGGCCGGCGGCGCCGCCGGCCCCGGAGCGGTGGCGCTCTGCCCGGGGCCAGGCGCGACCGGCGGCGGCTGCACCGGTATGGCCGCCGCTGTCGCAGCGGCGGGCAGGATCTTGTCGGTCTCGCGCAGAATTTCCTTCACGTTCAGCACGATCGACTCCCACAGCTTGTTCTCCGCGGTGACGTCGATGGTCGCGGTCGCGCCCGTCGCCGCCGGGCCGGAGGCAGCGGCGGCACCGGTACCGCCGCCGAACAGCGTCGACGCCGTCGACTTCATCGTCACGTTGCGTGCCGCGCTGAGATAGTCGATCTTGTAGGCGCGCAGGAACGGCGTATCGCGCATCACGACGAGGGTTTGCCCGTCGATTTCCCAGCGCAGGTCTACCTGGCGCGAGATCCGTGACAGCAGCTGCGGCAGCGTCTGGTCGATCGCATTGAGGGTGGCGGTGCCGGTGATGTCGGGGCTGATGTCGACATTCAGCCTGGCGTCGCGCGCGAGGGCGAACAGCAGTTCCTGCACCCGCACGTTGCTGACGACTACGCTATAGGTCTCCGGCCTGACGCTCGGCTTCGGCCGCGGCAGCACCGGCGCCATCTGAACCGGCGGCGGAATCAAGCCCTCGGGCCGCGGCTCGCCGGCCCGGAGATGCGACTCTGCCGGCTTGACCGGTGCCTGGGCGCAAGCGCTCAGCAGACCTGCCAGCAACGCTACCGCAGCCGTTGTCCCAAACCTCATTGCACCGCCTAGCTTCCCTCCCGCTGCGAAGCATAGCACGATACCAACTTGAGGAAAGTGGTCTAAGCACCTGTCCTGCTGGCGTTTTCCTGGTCCTGTCTAAATTTGGCCACGGAGTTCCGCGAAGCTGCGTGGCAAGGCCCGAAACGCCTGCTGGTAGCGCGGCGGTAAACGCTTCCCCGCCTCGATCGCCGCCGCGCGGCTCGGGAACTCGCCGAAAATCACCCGCAGCCGGTACTGCCCCCCGCGCGCCACCGGGATGACGAACAGCTCGCCGAGCGGAACCAGCTCGCGCGCGCGCACCAGAAAACGCTCCACGCGTGCCGGGTTGGTGTTGTCCGTGATGAACAGCTCGATGGCAAATTGCTCATCGGGCACGCGCTCGAGCAACTCCTGCGTTGCTGCGATGCGCTCGGTAAGCAGGCGCTGGCCACCCGGTGAGTACCCGCTTAGGCGCTGTACTTGATCTTGCCTCAGGAGTTTGGGGGGCGGAGGTTGCGGAGGGGGTTCCGGTTCTATGGCTGCCGCTGCCGGCACCCGGGCAGCCTGCGCTGGCGGGATGGCGGGTATCTGGGCCGCCGGTGCTTCCAGCTTTACCGCGCGTGCGAAAAACGCCCAATGAACCGCCGCGCCGATGAGCACACCGGCGGCGAGCGCCGCGCCGGCGTACGCGGCCGGCCGCCACGGCCTCCTGAGCCGGGCAAATTCGGAGTCGGCGATTGCCACGCGCACGTGACGCTCGGTGACCGCGTGCGCGTCCTGCGTGAAGGCCGCGAGCAGCGATTTGTCGGCAAGTATGTTGATGCGGCGCGTGAGCCCGCCGGAGGCACGTGCCACCCGCGCCAGCGCGCCCGGCGCGAACACGTCGGGTCCCCGGTAGCCGGCCGCCCGCATGCGGAACGATACGTATTTGGCGACTTCGGGCTCCGCCAGCGGGCGCATGCGAAAGGCGTGCGTAATGCGGTCGCGCAGCTGGCGCAACGACGGCTTGGCGAGGGTCGCGTCGAGCTCGGGCTGGCCGAACAGGACCAGCTGCATCAGCTTGTGGCGGTTCGACTCGAGGTTCGACAGCAGGCGCACCTGCTCGAGCGTCTCCTCGGGCATGACGTGCGCCTCGTCGATGAGGACCACGACGCGGCGGCCGGCGCCGTACAGCCGGATCAGATGCTCCTGCAGCTCGCGCAGCGCCACCGTGGTGCGCTCGTGCGTCAGCCTGAGCTCGAGGTCGTCGGCAATGGCGTGAAGGATTTCGTCGCGCGCGAGCGATGGCGTGGCGAGGTAGATCGTCTCGACGTGCGGCGGCAGCCGCTCCATCAGCACCCGGCACAGCATGGTCTTGCCGCTGCCTACTTCGCCCGACAGCTTGACGATGCCCTCATCGTGCAGGATGGCGTAGATCAGCGCCCCCAGGGTGGCGCCCCGGTCGGCGCCGTCGAAGAAAAAGTCGGTGTGCGGAGTGATGCGGAACGGCGGCTCGGCGAGCCCGAAGTGCTCCAGGTAAAGCGCCACCGCTATTTGTCCTCGTCGGGGTGCATGCGGCTGTAGAGCGTGGTGCGGTTCACGCCGAGCAGCTTCGCCGCCTGGCTGACGTTGCCGCGCGTCAGGCGCAGCGCCGCCTCGATGTAGCCCCGCTCCCAGGCGCGCAGCGTTTCGTCGAGGTTGAAAGCCCCAGATCGCTCCAGCTGACGCACGGCCTGCTCGACGATCGCGCCGCCTTCGACGGCGGACCCGGGATAAAGGGCCTCGAGGTCGAGCTCGGGCTCGAGCTCCGCCACGGACACGCGCTGCCCGGAATACTTCGTGCTGAGCCTGATCACGACGTTGCGCAGCTCGCGCACGTTGCCGGGAAAGTCGTACCGCGCCCAGCGGGCGGTGGCGTCGTCGTCGAGCTCGAAAGGCTGCATGCCCGATTGCGCCGCATAAAAGCGGCGGAAGTGCTCGAGCAGCTGGAGCTTGTCGCCTTCCATTTCGCGCAGCGGCGGCACGTTCAGGCTGAACACCGACAGGCGGTGATACAGGTCGGCGCGGAACGCCCCCTGCTTGACGTCGCGTCGCAGGTCGCGGTTGGTTGCGGCGATGACGCGGCAGCGGGAAACCCTGCGCTGCGTTTCCCCTACGCGCTGGTACTCGCCGTTCTCCAGCACGCGCAGCAGCTTCGCCTGCAGCTCGAGCGGCAACTCGCCGATCTCGTCGAGCAGCAGGGTTCCGTCCTGGGCGTCCTCGAAATACCCCGCCTTG
>Ga0134065_10000098_pt1 | contig 13222 bp, 9 predicted proteins | sample 15_taG_29_FD_94471 | JGI IMG/M metagenome (GOLD analysis project Ga0134065, IMG submission 94471) | Grasslands soil microbial communities from the Angelo Coastal Reserve, California, USA - 15_D_Wat_20cm_2_24_1 metaG | ecosystem: Environmental > Terrestrial > Soil > Grasslands ... | reverse complement strand
TGGCGAAATCGGTAGACGCAAGGGACTTAAAATCCCTTGGGAGGCGACTCCCGTGCAGGTTCGAGTCCTGCCCTCGGCACTACGGCGAGGCCGACCATGTCGTGATCGAGTATGAGCCCGACGACGGCGTGATCGAGTAGTCGACGAGCAGGTTGATGAACACGCGCACGCCCCGCCCATGCAGCCGGCCCGGCCGGAACAGGGCGGTGAGGAGCCAGTCCTTGGTGGGTTGGTCGAACGCCGGGTGCGCGCTCTTCATGATCCTGACCGACGCGGGCTCAATCCGCCCCGTCGTATCGATGACGGCCGGCAGGATCACCCGGCCCTGAATCCCCGCCTGTCTCAAGAGCGCGGGATAGACCAGGGCCGGGGCAGACAGTAGTGCCGGCCTCTCCTCCACCAGCGCCTCCGCATACACTTCATTCCCGCTCACCACAATGCCGCTGGCCCAGCTGCCTTCGACGCCACTACCGGAGTAATCCTTGGGATCGAAGCGCTGCTGGAGGTCCACCGGAGGCATGTCGACAGGGATCTGCGCCGATACGGCGACGCTCTGAAACCCTTGGAGCGCGTCGGCAAGCTGCGCCGGCGGCGGTGCGGCCGCCGTCTCCTGCTCCTGAGGCGCGAGCAGTACCACCGTCGTGCCCATCCTGACCTGGTCGTCGCGCGGGGCGGCGTTCGGCGTCGCGTACACGACCCCGGCGATCATCGCAGAATGGATCGCGAGCGACGCGAAACCGGTCTTCCACCTGGATTCGAGGAGCGTGAGAACCACAGGTCCACCTCCGCGGGGCCCTGACGCCGGGCGTCGTGTATGCAAAACATAGTGGGATAGGTGCCAAGGAGCCACGAAAGCGACTCCACTATGGCGACCCAGACGCCGGCGTGACCGAGTAATCGACCGGCAGGTTGATGTACACGCGCACGGCCTGACCGTGCAACCGGGCTGGACGGAACAGGGCCTTCAGGACCCAGTCCTTGGTGGGTTGGTCGAACGCCGCGCTGGGGCTCGCGATTATCCTGACAGAGGTGGGCTCGACCCGCCCCGTCGTGTCGATAATAGCCCGCACCATCACCCGACCCTGAATCCGAGCCTGTCTCAAGAGCGCCGGGTAAACCGGCGGCGGGGCCGAAAGCAGCGCTGGCTTCTCTTCCACGATCGCCTCCGCGTACACCTCACTCCCGTCAGTCGGCACGCCGCTCGCCCGACCCCCTTCGACGCCCGTCCCAGTGTAATCCTTGGGATCGAAGCGCTGTTGTAGGTCCACGGGCGGAATGACGGTTGGTATCTGTGCGGGTACGACGACGGTCTGAAATCCCTTGAGCGCGTCGACGAGCACCGGCGCTGGCTCGGCCGGCTTCTGCCGCTCCTGGGGCGCAAGCAGCACTACCGTCGTATCGATTCTGACGCGGTCGTCGCGCGGCGCTGCGTGCAGCGTGGCGTAGACGATCCCCGCGATGATCGCGGTATGGATGGCGAACGACGCGACACCGACGCCGAGCAATCGCCTGCTGCTGGTCTTTCGCTGGGACTCGAGGAGCGTGAAAACCACGGATCCACCTCCGGTGTGAGAGCTGCCAACCATCGTGCTGCCTCATCCGGGGCGGAGAGTCGTGGGACGGCGTCCCCCGGTCTTCCGTAGGTAAGAACGTTCAGACCCCTCCAAAGGTTGCGCCGGTAGGGTCAGGGGTGTGTCAGCGTGTGACGCGCGCGCGACACCCCTGGGGGCTTGACGGCGAGGCGCCGCCTCCGCAAAACATGAGGGCCGAGACGTATCGAGGTAGCGCGATGGCTGGGATGTGGGCTCGCTTGCAGGCCGACTTGAACGTCAGGCTCCGCCGCGGGGCTTGGTACCGTATCAACCGACTCGATCCGCTCCAGGCGGTTCTCGAGGTCGGTGGTCGCCTCCTGGAAATCCCGTCGGCCTTCCTGCAGGTCATCGAGCGGCCGCCCCGAAGGTGGACCGTTGTGCCCCGGCCAGACGACGCCGTGCACCTCCCCCGGGGCTGCGACGATCGCTACGCCGTCTGCCCGAGCTGCCGGGAGCGGCAGGCGCTCGCCGGACGGCCCCGCCGCATGACCTGCCGGCGGTGCGGCGAGGATTTCGAAGTTGCGTGGTCGGAGACCTAGCCGAGCACGGTCCACCGCTGGCTGACAACCCCCTGACATCTTTGGTGCAACCAATTGGGGCCTCCGTACGTCTTACAGTTCGAAAGCGTGCGGTAAGACCAGCAGTCCGGGAGGCACTCAATGCGCGTCTACGCTTTGCTGCTCGGCATTCTTCTCACCGCCGGCTATGGCTACGCTGCTCAGATCGCGGTGTCCTCGTTGGGACCCAGTCGGCAAAGGACGACCGGGACCACAGCCGCGACCCCTACCGGCGATGCGCTCGACGGCGTGTGGTACGGGGGGGTACTCGATCCCGTAACGGTCGAGTCACAGAGCGGGAGTACGAGAGCCGCGGCCACACAGGGGCGCGTCTTGAGCCGGCCGACCGTGCGGTGTACCGAAACACATCCGTCCAGATTCCACGCGGTTTCCTGAACGCTTCGAGGGGGGCTTCGGCCCCCCTTATCCGCATCACGCGGCGCCGCCTACTGGCGGCGCGCACTCGAAACCCCACCTCGCGAACCGCCGTACGACCTGCGAGTATGGAGCCTATCCGCAGCAGGGAGGGGCCGTGAGCGCGTTCTGGGACACCTGGCGCAAAGAGATCATTCGCGGGGCGGCGCTGTTCTGCGCGGTGCTCGCGATCGGGTTGTTCGTGCACTATGCCGTGGGCCGCGTACGCACCGGGGTCGTCCACGATCTTCCGATGGCCCTGCGCGACTTGCGCAGCGAGTTCGCTCGGGATGACGGCGGACCCGGTCGCCTGGCGGGGGCGCCATGGACGTACCGGGCCAAGCTCGGGGCGAACCAATGGCTGTGGATCCGGAACACCCGGGGCTCGGTGACGGTCGAGCCGTCGAGGGGAGATTCGTTGCAGATCTCTGCCGTGAAGACATACCGCTCTTCGGACAGCGCGAGCGTCCGCCTCGTCGCCGTGCCTGTCGAGGGCGGCGTTGCCGTGTGCGCGATGTGGGGAAGCGACAGCGACTGCGGCCCTGGCCACCATGACATTCGGATGCGAGGGGGACGCCATAACGACGTGGCCGTGGACTTCACCGTGCGGCTGCCGCGCAGTGCGGGCCTGGACGCGACGACCACCGTCGGCGACGTGCACGTGGCGGGGGCGCGTGGCCCCCTGGTCGTCCACGCGGTGAGTGGCGACGTGGATGTGGTCACGGCACGGGGCCCGGTCAAAGTCGAGCTGGTGAACGGCGACGTGCGCGTTCGCATGGAGGCGTTCGGGGACACCGGCGGAGTCACTGCCAGTACGATCAACGGGTCGCTCACCGCCGAGCTCCCGGCGCATCTCGACGCCAACGTGGAGGCGTCGACGGTGAACGGCTCCATCACCACCGACTACCAGCTCCCGGTGAACGGCAAGTTCGCAGGGCGTCATGTCAACGGGACGCTCGGCCGGGGCGGGCGCAAGGTCCACCTCGAGACCGTGAACGGTTCGATCAAGCTGAAAAAAGCGGTCTAGCGCACCGCGGACAGGTAGCGGGCGACTTCCTCCGGGAAGGAGCGCACGTCGATGGGCTTGGAGAGGTAACCGTCGAACCCGGCCGCCAGAGTTTTCTCGCGGTCGCCCGGCATCGCGTGGGCGGTGAGGGCGACGACCTTCCAGGGGTGTTCGCCGCCGATCCCTTTGACATCGCGCAGCACGCTGTAGCCATCGCGCCCCGGCAGCTGGATGTCGAGCAGGACCAGGGCGGGGGGTGGCTGCTCGGCCAGTAGCGTGGCCACCAGCGGCTCACCCGACGTCAGCGCGACGACGCGATGGCCCTTCAGGGTCAGCAGCGCCGTGATGAGCTTCAGGTTATCGGGCTGATCTTCCACCACCACGATCGTTGCCATCACGCATGCTCCGGCCGGCTCTCGGCCCGCCGCAGGGTGAACCAGAAGGTGCTGCCCTTGCCGAGCTCCGAGTCCACGCCGATGGTGCCGCCGTGCAGCTCCACGAGGCGCTTGGAGAGCGCGAGGCCCAGGCCCGTTCCTTCGTACCGGCGACTCGCACTCGCGTCGAGCTGCACGAACTCCTGAAACAGCTTTCGCTGGTCGGCCGGGGCGATCCCGATACCGGTGTCGCTCACGGCGATCCGCACCCGCCCCGCGTCCTCGAGACACGCGCTGAGCCCGACGCGGCCGCCGTCGGTCGAGAACTTGATGGCGTTGGAGAGGAGGTTGAGCAGCACCTGGCGGAGGCGCCCCCGGTCGGCCGTGACCACGAGGTGGTCGTGCAACGGCTCGATCACGAGCGTGTGCCGCCGGGCTTCGACCTGTGCGCGGACGCTGTCGGCGGCCTCCTGCAGCAGCGCGCCCAGCTCCAGCGGCTCGAGGCGCAGCTCCATCCGGCCCGCGGCGATCTTCGACAGGTCGAGCAGCTCGTTGATGAGCTCGAGCAGGTGGCGGCCGTTGCGCGCGATCGTCTCGAGGTAGTCCCGCTGGGTCTCGCTGAGCGGGCTCTCGGGCGTCGCCATCGTCAAGAGCAGGTCGCTGAATCCGATCACGCTGTTGAGCGGCGTGCGCAGCTCGTGTGACACGTTCGCGAGAAACTGGTCTTTGAGCTTGCCCGCCTGGTCGAGCTCGGCGTTGAGGCGCGTCAACTCTCGGTGCTGCTCCTCCAGCTCGGCGTTCTGCGACTCGAGGCGCTGCGCGGCGTGGCGCACTTCCACCGCCAGGCGGCGGGTGTGCTGGTGCGCGGAGTCGCGCTCGCACGCGATGGCCAGGTTCGGCGCCGCGTGCTCGAGCGCGACGCGCGCGTCGGCCGAGAGCTCCCCCGTCACGGTCGCCACCAGCAGTCCCACGAGCCGATCCCGGGAGCGCAGGGGCGCGAGCGCGAGGCCCCCGGTGGAATCGTCGTCCGCGGTGGTGAGCTGCAGCTGCGCCCGCACGGGCCCGGCCGCGGCGCTCGCGTAGTAGATGACCGTGACCGCGTCACCTACCAGTTGGCGCACGACGTCGCGGGACAACGGTCGGGCGGTGGCGCGGCGTACCGCCGTGGGCCCCCATTCGTTGGTGTCGTACTGCGGCTGATAGAGCGCCAACGCGGGCGCGCCCGTCGCGGCCGCGATGACGTCGAGCGCCGGACCAAAGCTCCCACCGGCGGTCGCCTCGCGCGATGGCGCGTTCAGAGCCGCGAGCAGGCGCCCGGCCTGATCCTGCATTCGCTCCCGCCAGGCGAGGGCCGCCGCCATTTGATTCACGCCGCGTGCGATCGTGCCGAACTCCTCGGGCTGGTCCTCGTCGAGTCGCTCGTCGTAGCGGCCCGCGGCCACGCGCTGGAGCGCCCCGACGACGTGGGCGAACGGGGTGGCGAGTCGCCGCCGGTTGTACCAGAGCCCGACGCCGAGCGCCACGAGCACGATCACGAAGATCACCGTCGTCTGTACCGCCGCCTGTATCGCGTCGTCGCCGACTTCGGCGGCGAGCTCCCGCATGGCGGCGATCTGGGGCTGGAGGGCGGGGGAGGGCGAGGCACGGGCCAGCTGCTCGAGGCGCTGGCTGAGCTCGATCATGTCGGCCTGCGTGCGTCGTGCGCTCCGCCAGATGGCGATACGGTCGGCCAGACCGGCGACGGCGATGGCCAGAAACGCCGCGGCGAAGAGCCGGCTGATGCTCGGCACGGGCGAAGGGCGAACCGGCGCGGGATGGGTCATGCGACCGCTACAAATAGGGAACGAGCCGCGGCAGGACAAGAGCGGCGGCCGCATGAGACGCTGGCGGGGGGCTGGGGCGTGCTGTAAGCTAGGCCTCCACGTCCCGTGCCCGACCTGCTCGACTCCCTGCGTGAGGCCGTCGCCGACCGCTACGCGGTCGAGCGGGAGCTGGGTCGCGGGGGCATGGCGACGGTGTTCCTCGCGGAGGACCTGAAGCACCATCGGCCGGTCGCGATCAAGGTCCTGCACGCGGACCTCACGGCGGCGCTCGGCGCCGAGCGGTTCCTGCGCGAGATCGAGATCGCCGCCCGGCTGCAGCACCCCCACATCCTGCCCCTGTACGACTCGGGGGCCGCGACCGGCTTCCTCTATTACGTCATGCCGTACGTGGAAGGGGAATCCCTCCGCGACCGCCTGACGCGCGAGAAACAGCTGCCCCAGGACGACGCGCTCCGGATCGCGACCGAAGTGGCGGGCGCGCTGGCGTACGCCCACAGCCGCGGGGTCGTGCACCGCGACATCAAACCCGAGAACATCATGCTGTCGGGCGGCACGGCGGTGGTGGCGGATTTCGGGATCGCGCGCGCCGTGAGCGCGGCCGGCGCCGGGCGCCACCTGACCGAAACCGGCACGATCATCGGGACGCCGGCTTACATGAGCCCCGAGCAGGCGACCGGCTCGGAGGAGATCGACGGCCGGAGCGATCAGTACAGTCTCGCGTGCGTCGTGTACGAGATGTTGGTGGGCGAGCCGCCGTTCACCGGGCCGACCGCGCAGGCGGTGCTCGCGCGTCAATCGCTGGACATGGTGTCGCCGCCGTCGATCGTGCGGAGCACGATTCCCGACGCCGTGGAGGCCGCGATCCTGCGCGCCCTTGCCAAGCTGCCCGCCGACCGCTACCCGACAACGGCGTTGTTCGCCGAGGCGCTCAATACGCGGTCGGCGGCGACCGGCGCGGTGCGGCGGGCGACCCTGGCGGGGGCCCGAGCGCCTCGCCCGTTCTGGCGGCGTGCGGTGCCCGCGGCGGGAGCAGTGGCGCTCGTCGCTACCGCGGTGGCGCTCTTCGCCCGCCGCCACGCCACTCCCGGTCTGGGCAGCGCGGGCGGCCTCGATCCCCGTCACGTCGCGGTGCTCTACTTTGAAGACTTATCGCCTGAGAAAAACCTCGCGTACCTCGCTGACGGTCTCACCGAAGCCTTGATCGGCGAGCTGTCGCGCGTGGCGGGGCTCGACGTCGTCTCGAAGAACGGCGTCGCGCCCTACCGCAACCCGGAGATTCCGCGCGACTCGATCGGGCGCGCGCTCGGTGCGGGTACGCTGGTGCAAGGCGGCGTCGAACACGTAGGCGACCGCTACCGCGTTTCGGTGCGGCTCATCGAGGGCGGGAGCGGCGCGGACTTCCGCCGGGCGAGCTTCGAGCAGACCAGAGGCGATTTCCTGAAGATCCGCGACACGCTCGCCGTCAAGGTGGCGGACTTCCTCCGCGAGCGGCTCGGCGAGGAAGTGAGGTTGCGGGAAGAGCGGGCCGGCACGAGCAATCCCGCCGCGTGGGCTCTGGTGCAGCAGGCCGAGAAGGCGCAGAAGGACGCGGGCGCGGTCGTCGGGACCGATCTGGCTGCGGCGGCCCGGCTGTACGGCCGTGCCGACTCGCTGCTGGCGGCCGCGGAGCAGATCGATGGCGCCTGGATCGAGCCGGTGGTGCTGCGCGCTCGGGTGGCCTACCAGCAGTCGCGCGCGGAGCGCGACCCGCGCGCCATCGACCGGGCGTTCCAGGTCGGCCTGCGGCACGCCGAGCGGGCGGTGCAGATGAACCCGCAGAGTCCGGACGCGCTCGAGATCCGGGGAACGCTCCGCTTCTGGCGCTACGCACGTGGGCTCGAGCCCGACGTCGCCGCGGCTGAGCGGCTGCTTGCGGCAGCGAGGAAGGACTTGGAGGATGCGACCAGACTCAACCCGAGGCAGGTCGGCGCATGGACGGTATTGTCCCGCCTCTATTGGGACGCGCGCGACCTCCTAGAGTCGAACCGTGCTGCCCGGACCGCCTACGAGGCCGACGCCTTTCTAGCGGGTGCCGACGCCATCCTGAACCGCCTGTTCCTGACCTCCTACGACTTAGAGCTGTTCCAACCGGCCCTCGACTGGTGTCAGAAGGGCTACCGCCGGTTTCCTGCGGATTCCCGGTTCGTCGAGTGCCAGCTCATGCTGCTGTCCACGAACGCGCGTGACCCCGACGTCGGCGAGGCGTGGCGGCTGGTGGACGAATACACACGGCTGATCCCAGCGCGCGACCGCCCGCTGCAGCGGCTGTACGCGCAGGTGTGGGCGGCCGCAGTGCTGGGACGTGCGGGACTCAAGGACAGCGCCCACCGCGTGCTGGAGCGTTCGCGGGGGGATGCGACGGTCGACCCGGAGCGCGACGTGCTCGGCTACCAGGCGGCGGTCTACACCATGATCGGCGACAAGGACGACGCGCTCCGCGTGCTGGGTGAGTACCTGGTCGCGAATCCACGGCACCGCGAGGGGTTCCGGAAGAACGTGCACTGGTGGTGGCGCGCCTTGCAGGACGACACGAGGTTCAAGGCGCTCATCGGTGCACGATGATTGTGGCAGTTACGTGACAAGTTCCGGCGGAGCTCCCCAGAAAGGCTCTGAACCCCGCACGTAGGGCGGGATGCCCGGGGTGCGCGTTTTGCACCGCTCATCACGGCTGTTCACGCGCGGCGCCGTCCCTCCCTGGAGCCTCGATAATGAAGCGCCTTCCCTTGGTGGTCGCAGTCGCGTCCGTCCTGTCCGTCGCCTGCCGGGACCGGGAGCTACCGCTCGCTCCGGCGAGCGGGCGGCCGGCGTTCCTGATTTCGGACGGCGCGCACACGGGCGGGAACGCCGATTTCTTTTTCCTGCCACCGCTGGTTCCCGATCCGAGCGGCAGCCCCAACTTCGACGGCGGCAAGTTCAACGCCCAGCTGGCGCCTATCGTCGAGGTGTGCGAGCTGGGCGCCGATCCGCGGCTGGTGCCCACCACCGACTGCGTCGCCGGCGATCCCGTGTTCGGACCGGCGACGTTGCCGCTGGACGGCGAGCAGTACCATCGCAATTGGGACACAAAGGCGTCGCGTCTCCGGGATGACAAGTTCTACCGAATGATCGTACGCGGCGCTCCGCGGGGTACCCCCCTCGGCTTCCTCGATCTCGATCCGGTGAGCGGGGGGATGAAAAATGTGCGGACCGGTGACGTGGTGGCCTTCCAGGACGGCCGCACGCTTCCGATCAACGTACGCATCGAGGACGGGGCATTCGGGTCGACCAGTCGAAGCGATCACGTCGAGCGGGTCGTACCCAACGTGGCCACCGTTGTGACGACGAACACCGGGTTCGCCGGCGCGTCGTTCCCGGACAATTGGCTCCCGGCAAACGCAGTCAGCGCGGGGATCACCCAGGTGGTCGTGATCGTCGAGCGGCTGGCGGTGAACGACGGGACGACCGAGAGCAGTTGTCTCCAGAGCGGGTTGCTGGAGCATGAGGGGTGCTATCGGTTCCGCACTGATCCGGACCTGCACGCCTTCGGCGACTTCAGCCAACCGGTCACCGCCGGGGTGTGCTTCGACCTCCCCGCCCTCGTGGGCCAGGCGGCGGGACCGCCGTTCCAGCTGTATCGCCGCGCAGAGGTGGAAGGCGCGCCCACGGGACCGGCGGTCCCGCTCGATGAAACGGTCGCGCCCTTCCTCAACTGTACTACCTTCGGGCCCACGCCGGTGATCGGGGCGATCCGGGCGGGCGGCCTGCGCGGGTTGGCCAGCGCTGGCTGGCGCGCCCTGGTGGCGGGCCTCGGGCGCTTCATCAGCCCGGGCGCGTTGCACGCTGTGGACCTGGGCGCCGGCGGCAGGACCAACGCCTTCAGTCGCATCGGCTGGGCGCGCACGGCAACGTTGACCAAGGTGGCGAGCACCGACAACCAGATGGGCCTGATCAACACGAAGCTGCCCATCGATCCGCAGGTGTGCCTGACGTTCAGCCATCATTCCGACCCGCGACCGCTGGTCGATGAGCCCGTGCGATTCACCGTCGCAGCCGGCGGCGGGACCGTGGGGGGCGGCCCGAGCACCGTCGTGCGCACGGGATCGACCGGGTGCGCGTCCGCGCCATGGGTGCTTGGGTCAACGACCGTGGCGGCGGGAAATAGGCTCACGGCGACGGCCGCCGCGTCCCCCGGTACAGTGGAGTTCATGGCTGCGGGAGTCTCTCTGACGGGAGTCTCCGCACAGGTGGAGGCCGGTGGCTTCCATTCGTGCGCTCTCACGGCGGCGGGCCAAGCGTTCTGCTGGGGCAACAACAGAGGCCAGCTGGGCGACGGCACGGCCCCCGATCGGTACGTCCCCACCGCGGTGGCCGGAGGCCTGACGTTCGCCGCGCTGAGCGCGGGTGACGGTGCCACCTGCGGCCTGACCCCGACCGGCGCGGCGTACTGCTGGGGCTTCAACAGCGGCGGTCAGCTGGGCGACGGCACGACGACCGATCGGTTCTCCCCCACACCGGTCGCCGGGGGCGTGACGTTCGCCGCGCTGAGCGCAGGTAACAACGGAGCCGGCGGGCACACCTGCGGCGTGACCACGAGCGGCGCGGCCTACTGCTGGGGCCACAACGGCAACGGCCAGCTGGGCGATGGCACGACCACGGACCGGCTCGTGCCCACACCGGTCGCCGGGGGCGTGACGTTCGCCGCGCTGAGCGCGGGTGGCCAGCACACCTGCGGCGTGACGCCGAGCGGCGCGGCGTACTGCTGGGGCTTCAACGGCGCCGGCGGCCTGGGCGACGGCACAACCACGCAGCGGCTCGTCCCCACGCTGGTCGCCGGTAGCCTGACGTTCGCCGCGCTGAGCGCGGGTGAAGCTCACACCTGCGGCGTGACTCAGACCAGCGCTGCGTACTGCTGGGGGTTCAACGCTAGCGGCGAGCTGGGGGACGGCACAACTACCAGTCGGCTGGTTCCTACACCAGTCGGCGCGGGCCTCTCGTTCGTCGCGCTGAGCGCAGGTTTCGGTTACACCTGCGGCGTCACGACGACAGGCACGCCGCTCTGCTGGGGCTTCAACGGCCGGGGTGAGCTGGGCGACGGCACGACTACCGAGCGGCACATCCCGACGTTGGTCGCGGGGGGCCTGTCATTTGCCGCGGCGAGCGCGGGTACCGGTCACACCTGCGGCGTGACGACAAGCGGGGTGGTGTACTGCTGGGGCCTGAACGGCAACGGCCAGGTGGGCGACGGCACGACCACGAATCGGCTCGTCCCCACGGCGGTCGCGTTCGCGACCGGGCCAATCCCCGACATCTCGGGGACCTACGCAGGCACGGTCAGCGGGGCGAACACCGACGGCTCCGGGGTGTTCAGCGGACCGGCTGCGTTCCAGTTCGTGCAAACGGGCGCGGCTATTACCGGAACATGGAGTTCGTCGGCTGGCAACGACCCCGCCACCGGCACCGTCAACGGCACGATCAACGGTTCTGTCGTCACGCTCACGTTCACCGAAACCGCTCCCTGTCCGGACAGCTTCACCGGCTCGGGCACGATTACCAACGGGGGCGCGAGCATCTCGGGCTCCTTTTCGAGGGGCCCCGGTCCCGCTTGTGGTCCTAAGCCGTTCTCCGGGACTCTCCAGGTCAGTCGCATCGTCCCCGGGGGTAGCGGCGTCTCGGGCCTCTATACTGGCACCGTCACCTTCACGGGTAGCTTTGGTTCCGGCGGCGAGCCTCTCACGTTCCAGCTGACGGAAACCAGTACAGGCTTTACGGGGACGTTCAGCTCGCCAGATCCGCTCTCCGGCCAAGTAACCGTCGGCGCCATCAACGCAATCGGTGGCGCCTCCGGCTTCACGTTTGCGCTTGTCGTGACAGCTCCGTGTCCGGGGAACTTCACAGGCTTAGGCACTATTGCAAACGCGGGCGCAAGCTTATTCGCCTCACTATCAGGCGGCCCGGACTGCGGCGGCGGACCGCTCTCAGGAATGTTCCTCGTCAGTCGCAGCGCGCTCTCGAGTGAGTTCACGGTCGCTGCGGACGCCGACGGGCAAAGCGTCGCGTTCGATGGGACGAACTACCTGGTCGGCATACAAGATCAGCTGGCGCGTAATCAGCCGCGTCCGGGTGTGTTCGCGCAATTCGTATCATCATCGGGCGCCCTCCAGGGTCCGCGCGTCGGCCCGCTCGGGCCTAGTGGAAACATCCAGGGCGACCCGCCATGCGTGAGTTTCGGCGCGAGCAACTATCTGGTAGCGTGGGCCGGCAACTTCTCGGAGACGGGAGGTGACATCCTCGGGCAGTTGGTCACGACGGGCGAGGCGCTCGCGGGGGTCGGGCTCGCGATCACGTCCACTCACGACGCGAGCAGCAGCGGCGGCGTTGTGTACGGCGGCGGACGGTATTTCGTCGCATATGAGCGGACCTCTGGTTCGCTCCACAAGATTTACGGGCGCCTCGTGTCCCCCGATGGCACCGTCGGCTCGGAACTGGCTATTAGTAGCGGGTTCGGCCAGGTCCACTTCGACTTATGCCACCAGGTTGCGTTCGACGGGGCCAACTTCCTGGTCGTGTGGATCGAGGAGAGCAGCGACCCGAGCTTGAACAACATGTCCGTCAAGGGGCGCTTCGTAAATCCCTCCGGAGCCCTGGGCGCCGAGTTCACCGTCAATGGAGGGGGCCCGACGCGGAGTGCAGCAGAAATCGCCTACAACGGCAGCACGTACTTTGTGATCTGGAATACGATGATTGATCCGACGGACGAGGATGTTCTCGGCCAGCAGGTGACCACTGCGGGCTCGCTGTCCGGTAGCGTGATCACGATCGCTACGGGATCGGGATTCCAGTTTGGCCATGTTAGCGCCGGCGGGGGCAACTTCCTTGTCGTCTGGGACGACCTTAGGTCGAATCCGCCGTCCTTTGCGATCAAGGGCAAGGTCTTCAATGGCTCTGGAACGCTGATTGGCGCGGAGCGCACGCTTTTCACGCAGGGGTCCGATGGCCGGGCTCCGGGAGTGCGCGGCGAAGTGTTTAATGGCCGCGAGTACTTCCTTGTGCTGAGCCGCGCGACCCCGCCACTCAATCCGTTTGACTTTAACGCGTATACGAATCAGAGTCTCGCCGGCGCATTCATGACGCCTTGACCCGATCGAGGAGCGCGGACAGCGGTCTAGCGAGGGTCCGCCCCGGGAGCCATATTCCCCCATCCGCGAAGTCTCGCCCGCGGCCGAGCATCGGGTCTCTCGTGCGGAGGTGCCCTCGGCTGCGGTGATTCGAGGTCCCCTACCATGAAGCCCGTCGCCCTCGCGTGCCTCGCTGTTCTGCTGCTCACCGCGTGTAGTGACCAACAGCCCCTGCAGCCGCCGGCGGGTTCGCGTCCGTCGGCGCTCATCATGGATGGGGCGCACCACGGCGGCAACCCGGACTTCTTCTTCCTGCCGCCGTT
>Ga0134065_10000092_pt1 | contig 13421 bp, 18 predicted proteins | sample 15_taG_29_FD_94471 | JGI IMG/M metagenome (GOLD analysis project Ga0134065, IMG submission 94471) | Grasslands soil microbial communities from the Angelo Coastal Reserve, California, USA - 15_D_Wat_20cm_2_24_1 metaG | ecosystem: Environmental > Terrestrial > Soil > Grasslands ... | reverse complement strand
GCATTCGCCTTGTGATCGACGAGCGAGCCGTTTCGCCAGTAGCTGTCCATGGTGATCAGCACGCGGCTGCCCGAGTCCTGAATGCGCGAGCCGCACGCCTGCCCGCTGAACCCGCCGAAGACCTGCGAGTGGATGATGCCGAGTCGCGCACACGCCAGCATCGTGATCGGCAGCTCCGGCACCATCGGCATGTGAAAGGTGACGCGGTCTCCCGCTTTGAGTCCCGAGCCACGGAGCAGCGCGGCCACTTCATTGACGCGGGTGTACAGGTCCTGATAGGTGAGGACCACATCCCGCTCGGCTTCCGGCTCGGGCACGAAAATGAAAGCGGCCTTGCTCGCGTACTTGGCCAAATGGCGGTCCACGCAGTTGTACGAGGCGTTGATCTTGCCGCCGACGAACCATTTCCAGAATGGTGCATCGCTGGTGTCGAGGACCGTGTGATACGGCTCGAACCAGGTCAGCATGTCCGCATAGACCTTGAAACAGTCGGGAAACTTGTCGAGCCCGAACTTTTCAAAGATGCGCGGGTCCCGCAGGTTCGCTTGTGCCTTGAACTTCTCGGACGGCTGATAGTAGGCCTCTTCCTTCCAATGCACCGCGATCTGCGCTTCGCTGACCTCGGTCTGCTCCGTCGTCTTCAGCGTCTTCGCCATCTGATCTTGCCTCCTAGCCGGCACTTACGGCTTCTTGCGCAATGGCTCGTCCGGGATGTCGTGTGTTCAAGGGGATAGGCTAAGGTATGCCCCCCGGATGAATGGCGGTCAAGCCGGCCCTTGCAAACTGCGCGCAGGCGTTCCGTCTGCGGCAGCCCGAGGGGTGAGACGCCTCACCCCGCTTTGACAAGCGATTGACGGCCCGCAGGTTAGCTGTATGGCACCGGAGTCGCATAACCCCCGGCCGGTGAACTACTGGAGCCGACTGTGGAGGAGCAAGTGACGATGTCAACGCGTCCGAGCGAAAAGGTCTTGGCCGCTCCCGAGGAGCTGGGGCTCGACTCACGCACGACATTCCGCCGTGCGGCCACCGAGCTGCTGGAACAGCTGGGGGAGGGTGCCGGGCGTCTGGTCATCGACCTCGCGGGCACGCGTCAGATCGACAGCGCCGGTCTCGGTGCCCTGATGTTGATCCAGCGGAAGGCCGCGGAGCGACGCCTGACGGTGTGCCTGCGCGGGGCCAACGAGGAGCTGCGATTCTTGCTGGTGCTGACCAAGCTCGACGACCTGTTCGAGCTGGAGAGCAGCCCGAGCTGAGCCGCCCGTAGACGGCAGGGGGGGCCCGCATATATTGGCCCACCATGGGTTCCCCCCCGCTTCGCCCGCGGCGTAAAGTGCTGTTCGTCGAGGACGAGTCGACCCTGCGGCGCACCTACAAGCGATTCTTCGCCGAACGCTACCACCTGGCCTTCGCCGCCAGTGGGACCGAGGCTCGCCGCCAGATGGACGAGTTCCACCCTGAAGTGCTGGTGCTCGATCTCCGGCTTCCGGACACCGACGGCGTCACGCTGCTGCAGGAGATCCGCCAGTCGCAGCCGTCCCTCCCGGTGATCGTCACAACCTCGTATGTGAGCATGGAGCCGCTCATCAACGTGCTCGACCTCGGCCACTCAGGGTACCTGGTCAAGCCGTTCGACCTGGAAGATCTCGCCGCCCGCATCGATGCTCTCGGTTGAGGGCCTGCGGCACACCTTCGGCGAGGGGGGAGGGCAGGTGGTCGCGCTCGACGGGGTGTCCTTCACCCTCATGCCGGGCCAGGCCCTCGCCATCTTCGGGCCGAACGGGGCAGGCAAGACCACGCTTCTCAAGGTGCTCGCCGGCCTGATCCGCCCGCAGGCGGGGTCGGTGCAGGTAACCGGGGGGCGGCGCGCGATCGGTTGGATCGGCCACCAATCCCACCTCTACGAGCACCTCACGGTACGCGAGAACCTGCTCTTCTGGGCGTCGCTCTACGGGGTGCCCGCCGCGCGCCGCGGTCCCCGCGCCGCCGAGGTGCTCGGGCGTCTCGGCATGCGCGATCGGGCGGATCGACCGGTGTGGTCGCTGTCCCGGGGTTTGGCGCAACGCGCGGCGATCGCCAAGGCCCTGATCCACGATCCGTCCGTCCTGCTCCTCGACGAGCCGTTCACGGGGCTCGATCTCGCGGCGGCGGCCGAGCTCCGGGCGCTCCTCGGCGAGCTGCGCGGCGGGGGCGGGGGCGCGGCAGGTCGCGTGGTCGTGCTGGCGACGCACAACGTCGACGAGGGGGTCGAGCTCGCTACCGACGTGGCGTTCCAGCGGCACGGCCGGTTCGTTCACTTCGCGCCGCGGGGCGGGCGGGAACCCGCCGGAATCGCGGAGGCGTACCGGCGGGCGGTGACCGATGGATGAGCTGTTCGCCCAGGCGTGGACGGTGGCACGGAAAGACCTGCTGCTCGAATTTCGGACGCGCACGGCGATCGTCTCGACCGTCGTGTTCACCGCGCTGGTCCTCACGGTGTTCAACTTCGGGCGCGACCCCACGGCCGTCCCCACCATCGATCTCGCCCCGACCATTCTGTGGGTGACGTTCACGTTCGCCGCGATGCTCGCCCTGAACCGCGCCTTCCAGCTCGAGCTCGAAAACCAGGCGCTCGAGGGGCTGCTGGTATCGCCGCTCAACCGCACCAGCCTCTACTGGGGCAAACTGATCGCGAATCTGGTGTTCGTGGCGGTGGTGGAGGCGGTCGGGCTGCCGCTGTTCCTCCTGTTCTTCGACGTACCCGTGGGTCGTGTGCTAGTCCCGCTCATCGGCGTCATCGCGCTTGCGACGCTCGGGTTCGTCGCTGTGGGAACGCTCTTCAGCGCCCTCGTGATTCGAACCCGGTTCGCCGAGCTGCTGCTCGTGGTGATTCTGCTGCCGTTCCTTGTCCCCCCGCTCATCGGCGCCGTGCAGATCACGGCGCAGCTGCTCGGTGGGCGTCCCTTGAGCGAGGCCGTGGGGTACTTTAAGTTGCTCGCCGCTTACGACATCGTGTTCGTGTCGCTCGCGAGTTTTCTGTTTCGCTTTACGGTGGACGAATGACCTTGGCGCAAAAGGGCCGCCGGATCACGGTGCTCGCGCTGGTGTGCCTGGCCGCCGTGTACGTTCGGGCGCTGGCGTTCACCCCGGTGGAGCGGTTGCAGGGGCCGGCACAGAAGATCTTCTATCTGCACGTGCCCGCCGCGCTCTGGACCGAGGCGGCGATGATCCTCGTGGGATTGGCCGGAATCTTCTACCTGTTCCTGAAGGATCCGCGGCTGGATCGGTTCGCCGAGGCGTCGGCGGAGGTCGGCACGGTGTTCGCGACCATCGTGCTGACGACCGGCCCCATCTGGGGGAAGCCGATCTGGGGGACGTGGTGGACGTGGGATGCCCGGCTGACGTCCACCCTGTTTCTCTTCTTTCTGTACGTGGGATATCTGCTCGTGCGCGGCGCCGTGCGCGATCCCGGGCTCCGCGCCCGGTACGCGGCCGTGCTCGGCATCTGCGGAATGTGTCTGGTACCCTTCATCCACCTGAGCGTCTTTTTGTTTCGTACGCTCCATCCCCAGCCCATCATCCTGAAGCCGAGCGCCCCCTCGCTGCCCGGCAGCATGTTGGCGACGTGGCTCTTTTCCCTGGCGGCGTTCACGCTCCTGTACGTGGGATTCGTGACGCAGCGCTACGCCGTGTCGCTCACGCGCGACGCGCAGCGGGGGGAGCGTACCGGCCGTGCCTGACGTGCCCCAGAACGCGGGTTACATGGTGGCGGCCTACGTCGTGACGGCGGTCATTCTGCTCGCCTATTCCATTTCCCTGTACCGCCGCACCGGGAAGCCTTAGCTCCCGCGCTTCTCCGGGAACAGCTCGGCGCGCGCCTGGGACAGGCGCGTCAGCCCGTCGGGCACCTGGGTGGCCCAGAGGTGCAGCGCTTCGTCGGCGGCCCGCACGTCCCCGGCCTGGAACAGCGCCTGGGCATTGAGCCACAGCGCCTCGGCGCCGCCGCCGGCCGCGTAGGCGCGGGCGAAGCGTGCCGCCGCTTCGGCGTGGCGACCGGCACGGCGATACAGATCGCCGGCCGCCAGCGCGGCATCGGGGCGCTCCTCGAGCGCGAGCACCTGCTCGTACGCTACGAGCGCATCCTGCTGGCGGAACGCCATCTGCCACGCTTCCCCCAGCAGCATCCAGGCATCGGGATTTTCCGGGAAGCGCTGGGCGGCCTGCTGGGCCGCGGCCACCGCGCCCCAGCGGTCATCAATGGCGCGCCGCAGCCGTACCAGCGCCGGATGGGATTCCGCGAAGGTCGGGGAGAGCGTGCAGCCGAGTCGCAGCCACAGGTCGGCGCGCTTGGGCGCTTCGCGTTGACAGGCCGCCGCCCGCCGCACGGCGAAGCGGGCGAGCGCGGAGCGCAGAGAGCGGAGCATTGTAGATTGCACCAATCTATGTCACACGCGACGCGACCGCCGGGGCCCGCGCGCCCCCCCCCTCGACCGCTCGCGGGCCGGCGCATCGCGGTGACCCGCGCGCGCGAGCAGGCCGCCGAGCTGGTACGGGAGCTGGAGGCGCTCGGCGCCCAGGTCGTCGTCGCGCCGACGATCCGCATCTCGCCGCTGACCGATCTGGCGGCGCTCCGCGCCGCGCTCACGCGCAACCCGCCCTACGACTGGATCGTGTTCACCAGCCAGAACGCCGTGCACGTGGTGTGCGACCGGCTACCCGAGTGGCAGCTCGCGCCGCGCGACGTGGCGCGCGCCGCGGTCGCGGCGATCGGACCCGCCACCGCGGAGGCGCTCGTGCGCCGCGGGGTCGTCCCAGACCTCGTGCCTGACCGGTTCGTTGCCGAAGCGGTCGTGACGGCGCTCGCGGCACAGGGCGACGTGCGCGGGAAGACCGTATTGCTCCCGCGGGCGCGAGGAGCCCGCGACGCCCTGCCCGACGGCCTGCGCGCGCTGGGCGCGCGGGTCGATGTCATCCCGGTCTATGAGACCATCCAGGCGACGGGAGACGCGAGCGGCCTTGCGGCGGAGATCCTCGCGGGAGCGATCGACGCCATCACGTTCACTTCCTCCTCGACCGTCCGGGGCTTCGTGGAGTCGGTGGGCAGGCCAGTCGCGGCCTCCGGTCGGTTCGCCGCGGCGGTCATCGGCCCCGTCACGGCGGGGACGGCGCGGGAGCTCGGGATCGCGGTCGCCGTCGAAGCGGCGGAGTACACCGTGGCGGGACTCGTCGAGGCGCTGGTGCGCTACTTCGGGCGGTGAGCGCTCGCCTGAGACTTGGCACACGGGGCAGCCGGCTCGCCATCTGGCAGGCCGAGTGGGTGCAGGCCGCACTGGCGCGGGCCGGCGTCGTCGCCGAGCTGGTGATCATCGAGACGCGCGGCGACGCGGAGGTCGATCGCCCGCTGCACCAGCTGGAGGGCAAAGGATTCTTCACGAAAGAGATCGAGGAGGCGCTGCGCGACGGCCGCATCGACGTGGCGGTGCATTCGCTCAAGGATCTGCCGACCAGACTGCCGGCGGGCCTGGTGCTGGCGGCCGTCCCCACGCGGGCGGACCCCGCCGAGGCGTTGGTGACGCGGGACGCGGGCGTCACATCGATCGCCGACCTGGCCGCGGGCGCCAAGGTCGGTACGTCCAGCGTGCGACGCGTGGCCCAGATCCGCTACCTTCGGGCCGACCTCGACATCGTGCCGCTGCGCGGCAACGTGCCGACGCGAGTGCAGAAGGTGAAGGAGGGGCGCGACGGCCTCGACGCGGCGCTCCTCGCCGGGGCGGGGCTCGAGCGGCTCGCGCTCGCGGGGCAAATCGCCGCACGGCTCGATCCGCTGGACGTCATGCCGGCGCCGGGTCAGGGCGCGCTCGGACTGGAGGTCCGGGCGGACGACCGGAACGCCCGCGGCGCACTCGCGCCGCTCGAGGACGCGAAGAGCGCGCGCCACGTCACTGCGGAGCGCAGCCTGCTGGCGGCGCTCGAAGGTGGGTGCCAGGCGCCGGTGGCGGCGTGGGTCGGGAGGCGGGATGCGGGAAGCGGGATGCGCCTGTTTGGGCGCGTGACGGCGCCGGATGGCTCGGTTCAGCTCACGGCGTCTGCCGACATCGACGAGAGCGATCCAGGAGTGGCGGGCGTCGCGGTGGCGGGCTTGCTCCGCGCCCAGGGTGCGTCGAGATTGCTCGGCCGATGAGCCAGTTCCCGATCCGCCGCATGCGTCGGCTGCGCCGCACGCCCGCGTTGCGCCGCCTGGTGCAGGAGACGCACCTCGTCCCCTCGCAGCTCGTGTGGCCCCTGTTCGCGTGCCACGGCGAGGGCGTCCGGCGGGAAGTCGCCGCGTTACCGGGTGTCTTTCAAACCTCGGTGGACGAGCTCGTGAAGGATGCCGAGCAGGCGCGCCGGCTCGGGCTCGGCGGCATCATTCTCTTTGGCCTTCCCGCAGCCAAGGACGCGACCGGCTCGGAGGCGTACGACGAGCAGGGGATCGTGCAGCAGGCGGCGCGAGCGGTGAAGCGCGCCGCGCCGGAGCTGCTCGTGATCGGGGACGCCTGCCTGTGCGAGTACACCGACCACGGGCACTGCGGCGTCGTGCAGGATGGCGAGGTCGACAACGACGCCTCGGTGTATCTGCTCGGTAAGGTCGCGGTGACGCAGGCGCGCGCGGGCATCGACATCGTCGCCCCCAGCGACATGATGGACGGCCGGGTGGCGGGAATCCGCAAAGCGCTGGACGCCGCCGGGCTCTCGCGCGTCCCGATCATGTCGTACGCCGCGAAGATGGCGTCGGCGTTCTACGGGCCGTTCCGCGAAGCGGCCGGCTCGACCCCGCAGTTCGGCGACCGCCAGTCCTACCAGATGCAGGGGACCAACGCCGACGAGGCGATGCGAGAGATCGGGCTGGACGTCGAGGAGGGGGCGGACATCGTGTTGGTGAAGCCCGCGCTGCCCTGCCTCGATCTCATCCGACGCGCCAAACAGGAGTTCGGCTCCCCGCTCGCGGCGTACCAGGTGAGCGGGGAGTACGCGATGATCAAGGCGGCCGCGGCGCGCGGCATGCTCGACGAGGCGCGCGCGATGTGGGAAACGCTGTACGCCATCCGGCGGGCCGGCGCCGACATCATCCTGAGCTACTTCGCGCCGACGGTGGCGGACACCCTCTAGGTGCGCGGTAGCAGCACTGCCTTCCACACCGCTCCGGCGACACCGGCGCCGATCAACGGGCCGATCCAGTAGACCGCGTGGGCGTTCCATTGCCACGCGACCAGCGCCGGCCCGATCGCCCGGGCGGGATTCATCACCGCCCCGGTGAACCCGCCTCCCACGAGCGCGTCGACGAAGATGGCGAGCCCGATGCCAAAGCCGGCGATCTTCGGCGCTTCCGACGAGACGGCCGTGCCGAACACCGCGCTCACCAGGAAGAAGGTGAGCAACGCCTCGATCCACACGCCTTGCATGAAGCTCACGTCGCTCGCGAGACGTGGCGTGCCCACGAGCGCGAGGCCGACGGCCATGCGCGGCAGCAGGGCCTTCACGAGCGCCGCGCCGGCCACGCCCCCGAGGACCTGGGCGAGGATGTACTGCCAGGCCAGGGTACCTGCCACCCGGTTCGCGATCCACAGGCCGAACGTCACGGCGGGGTTCATGTGGCCACCGGAGATGCTCATCGTCATCGACACGATCACGGCCATTCCGACACCGTGCGCCAGGGCCACGCCGAGCGAGCCGATGCCACCAGCGGTGGGGCCGTTGGCGGCGACCGCGACGACACTGCCCGCGCCCAGGAACACGAAGAGCAGCGTGCCGATGAACTCGGCCGTGAGCGGCCGCAGGAGCTTGGGCATAAACGACGTCCTCGAGGTTGTGGGCCGCGGGGAATCTACGTCAATCGGGACGTCGCAACACCACCGCGGCGTTGATGCCGCCGAACCCGAAGGAGTTGGTGAGCACCACCTCCGGCGCCGCCGCTCGGCCGTCGCCGCGCAGGCAGTCCAGGTCGCAGGCCGGGTCGGGATGCTCGAGATTGATCGTGGGGGGAAGCCAGCGCCGCTCCATGGCGAGCGCGCAGATCGCCGCTTCGATCGCCCCGCTCGCGCCGAGGGCGTGGCCGTAGTAGCCCTTGGTGCCGCTGACACTGAGCCGGTAGGCGTGGTCGCCGAAGACCTGCTTGATCGCCGCGGTCTCCGTCGTGTCGTTGAGCGGCGTCGACGACCCGTGGGCGTTGATGTAGCCCACCTCCACGGGTGCCACGCGGGCGTCGGCGAGGGCGAGCTGCATCGCGCGGGCGGCCTGGCGGCCGTCGGGGCGCGGTGCGGTCATGTGGTAGGCGTCGTTGGTGAAGGCGTAGCCCGCGAGCTCGGCGTAGATCTTGGCACCCCGGGCGACGGCACGGTCACGCTCCTCGAGCACCAGTACGGCCGCCCCCTCACCCATCACGAACCCGTCGCGGTCTTCGTCGAATGGGCGCGAGGCGTGGGCGGGATCGTCGTTGCGAGTGCTCATCGCGCGAATGACGCTGAACGCCGCGTACGTCATCGGGGCGAGTGGCGCCTCGGCGCCACCCGCGAGCATCACGTCGGCCCGGTCCTCGCGGATCGCGTGGAACGCCTCTCCCACCGCGATGGTGCCGGAGGCGCAGCTCATGGCATTGGTCGAGTTCGGGCCTGTGAACCCGAACTCGATCGCGATGTTGCAGCTCGCGGCGCCGGGGAACACGGCGAGCGCGAGTGCCGGGTCGAGCCCGCGCGGGCCCTCCGCGCGAAATCGCTCGATTTGCGACTCGGCGAACGCCACGCCTCCCAGCGCCGATCCGATCATCGCTCCGACCCGATCGCGGTCCTCGCGCGCCGGGTGGAGATCGGCATCGCCGACCGCGAACCGGGCGCTCGTCACCGCCAGCTGGGAGAAGCGGTCCAGACGCCTGGCCCGCCTCGCGTCGAGGTGGTCGTGCGGCCGGAAATCGGGGATCTCGGCGGCGATCCGGCTCCTGAACGGGGCCGGATCGAAGCGCGTGATCTCCCGGACGGCCGAGGCTCGGGCGGCGAGCCCGGCCCACAGGCCATCGGCCCCAGTGCCGATCGGCGTCACGGCGCCGACACCGGTGATGACCACCCTTCGGCCTCCGTTTTTCACCTTGCGCTCCCCGTTGGTCCGCGGCTCAAGCCGCGACTCGGCAGTGCCGCTGAAGCGGCAATGCGCACGTCAGTTCACTGACAAGCGCCGAGCCGCGGGTTTACCCGCGCACGTCACGCGCGCTCCGCTTCTTGTTTGATCCCCGCTAGCGTGCGGGACGCGATCCCGTGAATGAACACCGGCCCGATCACGAGCCGGGCCGCCAACGGACCGATCAGCGGCCACGCCGGGCCGGCCCACTCGTGCACGATCGTCACGTCCACGCCGCCCGGCGCGTCGACCAGCCGCCAAGCGACGTTCATCCGCCTCGTGATACCCCGAACGTGCCGGTAGCGGATTACCCGCGCCCGCCGGTCCACGGTCATCTCCGACACCCACCACGCGGGGAGCCGGAAGACGCCGAAGGGGCGCGCAGCCGCCATTTCCACGGTGCCGCCGCCGTTCCAGCGCTCGAGGAAGCGCACCCACCGGTAGTGAGAGAGGATCTGCGGCCAGCGCTCCACGTCCGCTGCCACATGGAACACCCGATCGATGGGCGCCCGGATCACTACGCGGTCGACGGTGACCACGCGGCTACTATCCGAGCCCCCCGTCTGTACCGCGCCACGGTTGGGACGCCGGCCTGCCGGAGCATGTCGTCGAACTCCGCCTTCGTGTACCCCCGCTTGAGCGACATCACCGCGTCGTGACGGGTCACGCCGCTCATCGCGAGGCCGACCGACGCCGCCCACACGCCGGCCATGGCTGCGCGGGAGCGGCGCAAGTCCGCGAGCACCACGGCGTGCCGCGCCAGCCGGTCGAACGCGGCGATCCAGCGCACGGCGACCGCGCGCGGGAGGTGGTGCAGCACCTGACTCGCCACGATCGCGTCCATGGAGCGAGGCGCGAGCGGCAGGGAACCGCCGTCCGCGAGGATCATGGTGAGCTCCCCCGCGTGCGCCAGCCGTGCGGCAGTCCGGTTCAGCTCGATCCCCAACAGGCGGAGGGTGATCCCGTATGTGCGAGCCGCGGCGGCCGCCGCGCGCGGGATATCGCCGAGCCCGGTCCCGACATCGAGAAGGGTCCACGTTTCCCGTTTCCCGTCTCCCGTTTCCCGTTTCCGATGCTCGAAGAACCGCTCTAGCTCCCGGACCACCGCCCGCGTGCCGCCGAATAGCGCGTTCAAGCGCGCGATGTCGCGGAGCTCTCTCCCGACCAAGATGGGATCGGCCCGCGGATCGTCCAGCAGCTCGGTGCCGATCATGCGCCTCCGCCGCCCAGGCCGGCGTAGCCACCGCGGTAGTAGAGGAGAGGCCGGCGGTCCGAGACGGTGCCGCCCGTGACCAAGCCGAAGAATACCGTGTGATCCCCGCCCGGCGCCTCCGCCTGCTTCTCGCACTCGATGCTGGCGAGCACGCCTTCGAGCACGGGAATGCGGTGCTTGGTCTCGCTGTAGCCGACGCCGTCGAAGCGGTTCGGGTGGTCCGCCGCGAACCGGCGCGAGATGGCTTCCTGGTCCGCGGCGAGCACGTTCAACACGAAGCGTTGCGCGGCCCGGAGCGCGGGATACATGTCGTTCTTCTGATCCACCGACACGAGAACCAGTGGCGGCTCGAGCGACACCGACGCGACCGAGCTCGCGGTCATCCCGACCGGGCGGCCGGCCGGGTCGCGCGTGGTCAGGACCGTCACGCCGGTCGCGAAGCGACCGAGCAGCTGGCGGAACTGCGCCGGATCGACGCCGGGCATGTCGTCACCACAGGAATTGGGTCAGGACGCTCGCGGCAAGCACACGGCGCGCCGGGACGACGTTCCCGGTCGCGCTCACCAGAAGATCCGCGAGGTCGGGCCGCGCCGCCAGGCGGCGTACGACACGGTCGGTGAGCGCGGGCCACCCGACGCCGACCCCGATGAGCCGCTCGAGCAGCCACTTGTAGAAGAACGCCTGCCGCCGGGCGCGCGCGTACGGCCGCAACGCCGAGGCGGGAATGGGTGCGCTGACCCCGCACGCCAGTGCGGGGATGAGACAGGCAGCAGCGAGCTCGGCGCCGCGGAGCGCACTGTGGATTCCCTGGCCCGTGAACGGGTCGAAGAAGTCGGCGGCGTCGCCCACCAGCAAAGCGCCGCCCCCGGGCGCGACTGCCGTGCGTGACCATTGCGCGAAGGGTCCCGTGACCAGCACCTCGCGCACCAGGCACCGTGGATCGAAACGTCCCACGAGGCCGGGAAACCGCTGCAGCTCGTCGAAGAAGCCTGTTCTGAAGTCGCGACGCCCGTGGCGAACCGCGGCCAGCGGCAGAACCAACGCGACCGTGGTGATTCCGCCGCCCACCGGTCCCATGCCGACGTAGCCACGCTCACCGACGTGCAGCTCACCCACCCCGTCGATCCCCGCGACGTCCGCCACATGCGCGGTGAAGGCGATCCGCCGGGGCGGCGATGAGCGGACCAGTCCGAGGCGACGCGCGACCACCGAGCGCAGCCCGTCGGCGCCGACGACGATGCGTGCGTGGCACGTTACCCGTTGCCCGTTCCACGAGTGCGCGACGACGCCCGCGACGGCCCCTTTTTCCCACACCAGATTCTCGACGGTTGTGGCCTCGCACACGTGCGCGCCCGCGCGCCGGGCAGCGCTCAGGAGAATGGTATCGAACGAGGTCCGCGGCAGGGCGAAGCTGTAGGGGCGTGCGCCCTCGACGAAGCGTCCGCACATGGCGGCGCCCCCCGGCGCGACGACCTTCATGCCGTAGAGCTTCGCGTGAGCCGCGCGCTCCACGGCTCCGAGGATGCCCCCGCCCAGGCGCGCCAGGATGGGTGTGGTGCCGGGGCTCAGGTACTCGGAGCAGGGCTTGTCCCGGGGAAACCGGCCGCGATCGAGCAGCAGGACCGACGCGCCCGCGCGGGCCAGGAGCAGCGCGGTCGTCGCTCCCGCCGGACCGGCTCCGACGACGACGACATCCCAGCGATCGGTCACGACGGCGCCGCGCTCAGGGCGGCGGGCCGTGCGAGCCGAGCATGGCCGCGGCCGCGCCGACGAGCGTCGCCGCGAGGTTCACGCCGTCGTTGTCCACCCATCGCCAACCCCTCGCGAGTCGCACCGGCTCGTGGCACACGCTAGAGCCGCGCTCGAACCGCGCGTCACATGCGGGACACTCATACTTGCCTTGCAGCGTCGCCCCCAGGACCGAGTCCGCGAGCATACCCGCCACGCCTGCGGCCGCGACCATCACAAACCCCGGAGCCTTGCCCCGGGGGGCGAGCACGGCCGTCAATCCGGCAATGAGCGCTGCGCCCGCCACGGCGCCGAGCGTTCCCAGCGCGGTGATACCCCCCGAGGTGCCGCGGGTGACCCGCCTCCCGGAGGTGATGAGCCGCGGTGGGAACGGTGAGTAGGCCCCGATTTCGGTGGCCCACGTGTCGGCCGCCGCGGCCGCGATGGCGCCGGCGGCCCCCGCCCACGAGCCGAGCAGGGCGGCGACCAGGGCGACGCCGCCGTTGGCCAGTACTTGCCGCGCGTTGCGGCTCGGGCCCCGGCGCTCCGCGAGCTGCGTGAGGATGCTACCGGTGAGGAAGAACGCGGCGAGCAGCGCGAGCCCCGGCCAGCGGAGGCCCCACGTCACGCCGGCCCCCACGGCGCAGGCCGCGACGAGCCCGCCGGGGGTGAGCCACTTCACTCGTCGAACAGCTCGTCCAGGATCCGGCGCTTCAGGTCGGCGGGGGCACCCTGGGCCCGGCAGCGGGCCCGCAGGAAACCGAGGAACAGCTTTTCGAAGTCGAATACCTCGCCGCACGGCGGGCAGTCGGTGAGATGCTGACGAATCTCCTGCTCCACCGCGGGCGTGAGCTCGCGGTCGAGGTACTCATAGAGGTGCTCCTTGCACTCCCGGCAATTCATTTGGCGGACCCCTTGATGTACCCCATTCCGACGGCGTAATCGTACAGCTGCTGCTGCAGCAGTCGCCGGGCGCGGAACAGGCGGGACTTCACCGTGCCGACCGGCACTTCCAGAATACGGGCGATGTCCTCGTAGGACATGCCCTCCACGTCGCTCAACACCACAGTCTCCCGGAATTGTTCCGGGAGGTTGTCGATGGCCCGGAGCACCTCGTCGTCCACGATCCGGTCGAAGAAGGTCCCCTGCGGGTCTTCGTCCTGCAGCTCCTCGAAGACGGAGAACGGCTCGATCGCATCGATGTCGACCGTCTCCGGGTGCCGGGTGCGCCGCCGGTATTCATTAATGAAGGCGTGCCGCAGGATCGTGAGCAGCCACCCCTTGGCGTTCGTCCCCCGCTCGAACTGGTGCCAGGCGCGGTAGGCCTTGAGCATCGTCTCCTGGACGAGGTCGTCGG
>Ga0134065_10000066_pt1 | contig 14552 bp, 12 predicted proteins | sample 15_taG_29_FD_94471 | JGI IMG/M metagenome (GOLD analysis project Ga0134065, IMG submission 94471) | Grasslands soil microbial communities from the Angelo Coastal Reserve, California, USA - 15_D_Wat_20cm_2_24_1 metaG | ecosystem: Environmental > Terrestrial > Soil > Grasslands ... | reverse complement strand
GGCTCGGGCGGCGCGGCCGGACGGAGCCGCCGATAGGCGCGCCAGGCGGCCTCGAAGTACTCGCGCATTCCGTCGCAGAGCACGCCGTCGAAGTCGAGGGCGAGGATGGCGGGACCGGTCACGAGCGCGCACTGTAGTGTAAAGTGGGCTTATGCGCAACGCGCTCGCCCTCGTCGTGGCGTGTCTTCCGCTCGTGACGGCGTCCGCCGTCCCGGCCCAGACGCTGGAGGGCGTCGTCCGCGACCTCGAGACCGCATACGGCCGCATGACCGACCTCCGCGCCGAGTTCACGCAGACGGCATTCAACAAGAGCCTCGACCAGACGATCCCGGCCCAGGGCACGGTCTATCTCAAGAAGGGTGGCAAGCTCCGGTGGGAGTACACGGAGCCGACGCCCCAGGAGATCGTGTCGGACGGCAAAAAGCTCTGGGTCTACACGCCGTCGCTGAACCAGGTCAACGTCGGCGACGCGCCCGAAGCCCTGGCGGGCCCCGCGGGGAGCTTCCTCGCGGGCCTCGGGCGCCTGCGCGCCGAGTTCAGCGTCCGTTTCCTGAACCCGACCGAGCCGAAGGACGCCGAGGGCGACTGGGTCCTCGACCTGATACCGAAGCAGCCGCTGCCGACGCTCGCGCGGCTCATCCTGTCCGTGGACGCCAAGACGTGGGCCGTGCGGAAGGCGGTCGTGTACGATCAGTTCGAGAACACGGTGACGATGCGTCTCACGAAGGTCGCGGTCAATTCGGGCCTGCCCGACCGGCTCTTCACGTTCGTGGCCCCGAGGGGCGTCGCGACCGTGCCGCTCCGATAATAGGGAGAGGGGGATGGCCGCCGAGAACTCGTTCGACATCGCGTGCAAGATCGACCCGCAGGAGGTCACGAACGCCCTCGACCAGGCGCGGCGCGAGATCGAGACGCGCTACGACCTCAAGGGCTCGAAGAACGAGGTGAGGCTCGAGACGAACGAGATCACCGTGCTCGCGGCCGACGACATGAAGCTCAAGGCGGTCGTCGACATCCTCCAGTCGCGCCTGCACAAGCGCGGCGTGCCGCTCAAGGCGCTCACGTACGGCAAGGTCGAGGAGGCCTCGGGCGGGGTGCTCCGGCAGAAGATCGCGCTCCAGCAGGGGATCCCGATCGAAAAGGCGCGAGAGATCGTCCGCCTCATCAAGGACACGAAGCTCAAGGTGCAGGCCGCGATCCAGGAGGACCACGTCCGCGTCTCCGGCAAGAACCGCGACGACCTCCAGACGATCATCGCGCGGCTCAAAGAGCGAGACTTCGGCATCGCGATCCAGTTCACGAACTACCGCAGCGTCTGATCTGCTCCGCTCCGATCCGCTACGCCTTGACAGATCGCGGTCTGTCTGCACACATGGTTTCTGACTCGAGAGCGGCGTATCGGGGATTTCCCCGAGTTCGTCTTGAGGGCCACACGATGCTCGCACCACCGCTCTCGGGTGAGAACGCCGTCGATGGTCGCTGCGAGGAAGGAGGAGCGCGATGCGAGGACTCGTGGGTGCTCTCGGAGGAGTCGTTCTCGTCGGTCTCGGCGTGGTACCCGGGTGGGCCGGCACGGTCGCTCCGCTCAGAGTGATCTCGGCCGGAAGTCCATTCGCTCCCGGCTGCGAGGTGACCCCGCAGCCGAACTCGACCAACTACCAGAATGCCGAGGTCGAGCCCTGGGTGGAGGTGAACCCGACCGACTCGAGGAACATGATCGCCGTGTGGCAGCAGGACCGCTGGTCGAACGGCGGAGCGCACGGCCTCGTCACGGTCTTCACCAAGGACGGCGGCGCAGCCTGGGCGACCCGGACGCCGCACTTCAGCCGCTGCGCGGGCGGCACCGCCGCCAACGGCGGCGACTACGATCGCGCGTCCGATCCGTGGGTCACGTTCGCGCCGAATGGCGATGCCTACCAGATCAGCCTCTCCGTCAACCTGTTTGAGAACTTCGTCACCGCGATCCTGGTGAGCAAATCGACCGATGGCGGCGACCACTGGAGCGAGCCCGTCACGCTCATCCGTGACACAGACCCGCGCTTCTTCAACGACAAAGAGACCATCACCGCCGACCCGACCGACGCTCGCTTCGTGTACGCGGTCTGGGACCGCGTCAACGTCCCGCCGGGGGACGTGAATAGGTTCCTGGTGGGAAACCTCGAGCACAAGCGGGATCGCGGCTTCACGGGGCCGGCCATGTTCTCCCGCACGACCGACGGGGGACACACGTGGGAGCCGCCGCGTATCATCTACAACCCCGGAGCCAACAATCAGACGCTCGGCAACCAGATCGCGGTGCTCCCGGACGGGACGCTGGTGAACTTCTTCACCGAGTTCCTGTCGTTCAAGAACAGCGACGGGGGAACCCAGAACGACGTCAATCTTTCGCTCATCCGGTCGACCGACAAGGGCGCCACCTGGAGTCACGGCCAGCCGATCCGTGCGGCCAAGGAGATCTTCCAGGGCGCGCTCGATCCGGACACGGGCAGGCCGATTCGAGCCGAGGGCGTCATCGCCGACGTCGCCGTCAATCGGACCAACGGGCACCTCTATGCTGTCTGGCAGGACCTCCGCTTCCGCGGTGTCGACGAGGTCGCCTTCGCCAGGTCGACGGACGGCGGCCTGACCTGGTCGGCGCCGATCCGGGTCAACCAGACGCCCGCCAGCACGAATCCGCTGAATCAACAGGCGTTCGTGCCGACGGTGCACGTCGCCGATGACGGCACCATCGGAGTCACCTACTACGACTTCCGGTTCAACGACACGAACCCCGGCGCCCGGACGGATTACTGGATCGTTCGGTGTAAGCCCTCGGGTGCCGTGACGTGCGCCAGGCAGGCCGACTGGACGGACGAGACCCGGCTCACGCTCACGTCGTTCGACATCGAACAGGCGCCGGCAGCGCGAGGCCCCTTCGGGTTCTTCGTCGGTGACTACGAGGGGCTGACGAACGTCGGAGACGACCTGGTGCCGGTCTTCGTCGTGGTGAACGACGGGCACCCCGAGAATCGGACCGACGTGATCGAGACGACGGTCGGGCCCTAGGCCCCGCGCAACCCTTTCCTGGGGGTGGCTCGGAGGGGGCCGTGGCGCCCTGCGGGCGCGCCTGTGACATCGGCCCCCTCCGAGGAGCCAGGGTATACTGATGTGCCCGACATGAAGGTCCATCTCACGACCCTCGGCTGTCCGAAGAATCAGGTCGACTCCGAGCTGATGCTCGGGATGCTCACCGAAGCCGGCTTTCCCCTGGCCGCCCGGCCCGAGGACGCCGAGTGCCTCATCGTCAACACGTGCGCCTTCATCGACCGCGCGCGCGAGGAGTCGGTCGCGACGATCCTCGAGCTGGCGAGGCTCAAGGAGACGGGCCGCTGCCGTGCGCTCATCGTCACGGGCTGCCTCACCCAGCGCTACGGCGGCGAGATCCTCCGGGAGATGCCCGAGGTGGACGGGATCCTCGGCACCTCGAACCTCACGCGCATCGTGGATCTCGTCCGCCAGGCGGCGAACCGCCACGACTGGGCGACCTCGGCGCCGCCGGGCTACCTCTACGACGCCACGACGCCGCGCCTCCTCTCGGCGACGGTGCCGTACGCCTACGTGAAGATCGCCGAGGGGTGCGACATGGGCTGCACCTTCTGCGCGATTCCCCAGTTCCGCGGCCGCCACCGGAGCCGCCCTCGCGCGGACATTGTGCGGGAGGTCGAGGCGCTCGCCGCGCGTGGCGTGCAGGAGGCGATCCTGGTCTCGCAAGACACGCTGGCGTACGGTCGCGACCTGCCGAACGGCGGCGACATCGGCGACCTGCTCCTGGCGCTCGGCGAGACGCGCATGCCCTGGATCCGTCCCATGTACCTCCACCCCGCGCACGTCAGCGACCGGCTCATCGCCAAGTGGCAGTGCGCGCGCATCGTCCCCTACCTCGACATGCCCGTGCAGCACGGGGACGACGGAATTCTGAGATCCATGCGCCGCGCCGTCACCGCCAGACGCATGACGGAGGTCGTCGCCGCGTTCCGCGACGCGATCCCGGACCTCGCCGTCCGCACGACGGTGCTGGTCGGCTTCCCGGGCGAATCGGAGGCGGCGTTCCAGCATCTCCTCGAGTTCCTCGACGCGGTGCGCTTCGACCGGCTCGGCGTCTTCACCTACTCGCCGGAGGAAGGCACGCCGTCGCCCGGGTTTCCCGACCAGGTGGACGCCGAGGTGGCGGCCGAGCGCGCGGCGATTGTCCAGGACCTCCAAGACCGGATCGTGTGGGAGGAGAACGCGAAGCTCGTGGGGACGGTCACGGACGTGCTCGTCGACGGCCCGAGCGAGGATCCGGCGTTCGCGTTCGAGGGCCGCACCGCCGGTCAGGCGCCCGAGATCGACGGCGTGGTCTATCTCCGCGGCCGGTTCGAGCCCGGCCGGTTCGCGCGCGCGTCCATCGTCGAGGTCGAGGGACACGAGCTGGTCGGCGAGCGCGCCTAGCCGCGTCGCCGCGGCGGACCGCGTCGCGCTGATCGTCGCCACGGCCGGCGGTACGGGGTGGATCCCCGTCGCGCCCGGCACCGTCGCCAGCGCCCTCACCGCGCTCATCCTCTGGCAGGTACCCTTCTCCCGCGCCGGCCTGCTCGTCTTCTTCCTGATCGTCAGCACGGTCGGGATCTGGGCGGCGCATCGGGCCGAGCGTGTCCTCGGACGGAAAGATCCACCAGCGATCGTCATCGACGAGGTGGCGGGGATGACGCTCGCGGTCCTCGCGTTCCCGCTCACGCTCTCCACCCTCGCCGTCGGGTTCCTGCTCTTCCGGCTCTTCGACGTCACCAAGCCGTTTCCGGCTCGCGCGAGCGAGCGCGCGCCGGGAGGCCTCGGCGTCATGGTCGACGACCTGATCGCGGGGCTCTACGCGGCCATCGTCCTCGGGCTCCTCCGGACCATGACCCGCTGGCCGTGACCGCCGTCGCCCGGGTCGTGACGGTCGGCGTGGTACCCGGCGCGGCGCTCCCCGACCCGGAGGGCGCCGCCGTCGCCGCGGCGCTCGCGGAGGCGGGCGTGCCGGTGTCGAGCCGCGTCGTCCTCGACGAGGACGAGGCGGCGCTCGAGCGGGCGCTCACCACGGACGACGGGCTCACGGTCGTGATCACGAGTGGCGGCGGGTCGGCGGGCGACGTGGTGCGCCACGTCCTCTCGCGCGCGGTGGGCGCGCGGCTCGTCCTGAGTGAGCGGTTTCTCGCCGCGCTGGAGGAGCGCTACCGGCGCCTCGACCGGCCGGTGCCGCGCCGGGCCGAACGCCTCGCCCTCCTGCCGCAGGGCGCCTCCACCTGGCCCGTCGACGGAGGCGAGCCGGGCTGGGCGCTCGAGAGCGGCGCGCGGGCGTTTGCGGTCCTCGCGAAGGACGCCGGCCTCCCCGCGGCCCTCGCCGAGCACCTCGTGCCCTTCGCCCGCTCCCGCTTCGCGGGGCGCGGCGTCGTCCTGGTGCGGATGCTCCGCGCCGCGGGCGTCACGCTCGGCGAGGTCGAGGATCGCCTGGCGGAGTGGCTCGGGACGGCCGAGCGCCGAGCCGTCGACCTCGCCGTGCTTCCGGGCGACGGCGAGGTGTGGGTGAGGCTCCGCGCGCGCGGAGCGACGCCCGCCGAGGCGGCGAGCGCCTTGAGCCGCGCCGAGTCGCCGGTCCTCGAGGCGCTGGGCGACGACTGCTACGGCCGCGACGCGGAGTCGCTCGAGCTCGTCGTCGGCCGGCTCCTGCTCGAGCGCCGCCTGACGCTCGCGGTCGCCGAATCGTGCACGGGCGGGCTCCTCGGCCACCGGCTCACGAACGTCGCCGGGTCGTCCGCGTACTTCGAGCGCGGTGTGCTCGTCTACTCGAACCGCGCGAAGGAGGAGTTGCTCGGCGTACCGGCGGAGATCCTGCGCGACCACGGCGCGGTGAGCGCGCCGTGCGCCGAGGCGATGGTGCGCGGCGTCTGTGCGCGCGCCGGGACGCCCTGCGGCCTCGCGATCACCGGGATCGCCGGCCCCGACGGCGGCACGGCCGCGAAACCGGTCGGCACGGTGTTCGTCGCGCTCGCAGTCCCGGGAGGGGTGTCGAGCCGCCACTTCCGCTTCGTCGGCGACCGGGCGTCGGTGAAGTGGCAGTCGACGCAGGCCGCCTTTGACATGCTTCGGCGCGCGCTGAGCGGACGGACGTGAGGGCTCCCATCACCGCCGTGGCGGACGTCGAGGTGCGGGCCTTCGTCGCGATCCGGCTCGATGAGGCGGTCCGGGCCGCGCTCGGCGCCGCCATCGAAGGGCTCCGCCGCGTGGCGCGGGACGTCGCCTGGGTCGTCCCCGACAACCTCCACCTCACGCTGAAGTTCCTCGGCCAGGTCCGCGCGGCGCGGACACCCGAGCTCGTCGCCGCGCTCACCCGGGCGGCGTCGGGGCTCGCCGCGTTCGAGGCGAACGTCGCGGGGCTCGGCGCGTTTCCGACGCCGACGCGCGCGCGTGTGATCTGGGCGGGCGTGGGGCACGGGACGGACGCGCTGGTCCTCCTGGCGAGCCGCGTGGACGAGGCGCTCGTCGCGCTCGGGTTCGAGCGCGAGCCGCGCCCGTTCTCGCCGCACGTCACCCTGGGCCGCGTGCGCACGCCGCGACGCGATCTCGCCCTGGCCGAGGCCTTGCGGGCCGGGGACGCACAAAAGTTCGGGCGGCTCGTCGTCGAGCGCGTGGCGCTGATGCGGAGCGACCTCGCGCCACGCGGCGCGCGCTACACGGAGGTCGCCGCCGCGAAGCTCGCGTGATGCCGGCCCGTCGCCATTCGTGGACATTGACGGGACCCTCGCGCGACTCCTAGAATGTTCGCAGCGACAGAATGCTCGCAACATCCTTGAGCAAGGAGACGCGCATGGCGGAAGCGAAGAACGACCGGCGCCAGGCCCTGGAGCTAGCGATCGCGCAGATCGAGCGGCAGTTCGGCAAGGGCTCCATCATGCGCCTGGGCGCTGGCGGGCCCCTGGAGGAGATCGCGGTCATCCCGACGGGCGCCCTGTCGCTCGACCTGGCGCTCGGCATCGGCGGCTTGCCGCGCGGCCGCGTCACGGAGATCTACGGGCCGGAGTCCTCGGGCAAGACCACGCTCGCGCTGCACGTCATCGCCGAGGCCCAGCGCCTGGGCGGCATCGCGGCGTTCATCGACGCCGAGCACGCGCTCGACCCCATCTACGCGAAGAAGCTCGGCGTGAACACCGACGAGCTCCTGATCTCGCAACCGGACACGGGCGAGCAGGCGCTCGAGATCGCCGAGACGCTCGTGCGCTCCAACTCGGTGGACGTGATCGTCGTGGACTCCGTCGCCGCGCTCGTGCCCCGCGCCGAGCTCGACGGCGACATGGGCGACTCGCTCCCGGGGCTCCAGGCGCGTCTCATGTCGCAAGCGCTCCGCAAGCTCACCGCGGCCATCTCGCGCTCGGGCGCCATCCTCATCTTCATCAACCAGATCCGCGAGAAGATAGGCGTAATGTTCGGGTGTTTCCACTACAACACCCGCGTGCGCTTGGCCGACGGCACGAGCATGAAGATCGGCAGGATCGTCAACCGCCGTCTGCCGCTCCAGGTCCTCTCGTGGGACCCGGACACGGGGAAGATCGAACCGCGACGGATCACGAACTGGTTCGACAACGGGCGCACCGACCATTTCATCCAGTTTGAGGTGCAAGGTGGCCGATCAGGACGGCGCCACTTCGCGGCGACAGAAAACCACGTCATCCTCGCACCGCGAGGATGCGTTCGAGCGGGAGACCTCGAGATCGGTGACGAAGTGCTGGTCGTGGTCAAGGATTACCGGCTGACCGACGATCAGTGGCAGGTGCTTCTCGGCGGAAGCTTCGGCGACGGCTCGCTCCGGAGGGTGGGTACCCACTCTGCGCACTTCAGGGTTGGACACGGAGCCGAGCAGAAGGACTATCTCGAGTGGAAGCACGGGATGCTGGCGCCGTTCGCCGGACCAATCAGGCGCACCGGCAACGGATTCGGCTTCGACACGCTCGCAATGCCGACACTCGGTGATCTGTGCGCCGAGTACTACGGCGATGTCGGACGGCTCGCGTCGAGTTCTGTGCTCGACCGCCTGGACCTGCGTGGAATCGCGGTATGGTATGGCGACGACGGCTCCTTCGCCGGTTCGTACGCCCGGTGGGGCAAGGGCAAGGCCGTCCTCTACAACAAGGCCCTCACCGGTGACTCGCGCCAGCGGGTTATGGAGGTATTCGAGCGGCTCGGCGTCGGGCGGCCACGTGACGACAGCCGAGGCTTCTGGTTCGATTCGGAGCAGACCGCACGTCTGCATGTCCTGATCGCGCCCTACGTTCACCCGTCGCTTGACTACAAGCTCCACCCGAGCCAGCGGGGGCGGTTTTCCTGGCACCCGTCGGTAGAGGCCGAGAGTCTCGTCGATCGGGAGTATCTGCGGACAGCGCCGGCACGCATATTGAGAAAGTACGTCAAGCCGGCGACCCACACGAACCATCGCTATGACCTGGAAGTCGACGGCCATCACACCTACCTGGTCGACGGCGTCGTCGTCCACAACTCGCCCGAGACGCAGCCGGGCGGGCGCGCGCTCAAGTTCTACGCGTCGATCCGCATGGACATCCGGCGGCTGGACGCGATCAAGCAGGGGACCGAGTCGCTCGGCGTGCGGACCAAGGTGAAGGTCGTCAAGAACAAGCTGGCGCCGCCCCACCGCGAGGCCGAGTTCGACATGATCTACGGCGAGGGGATCTCGAAGGCGGGCACGGTGCTCGACGCGGGCGTCGAGCAGTCCATCATCGAAAAGTCCGGGACCTGGTACACTTATAAGAACGAGCGTATCGGGCAGGGGCGCGAGAACGCGAAGAAGTGGCTCCAGGAGAACCCGGCGACGCTCGCCGACCTCGAGGCCAAGATCCGGGACGCCCTCGGGCTGCGTCCGGCCGCCTTGAGCAAATAGGAGTCAGCGATGCCGATCGACTTCGAGAGGCTCCTCGTGACCGGCGTCGAACGAGGCGCATCGGACTTCCACCTCAAAGCGGGCGCGCCACCGATCCTCCGCATCCACGGGCGCCTGATGCCGCAGGGCGATTTCGGGGTCATCACGGCGGAGGACATGGACGGGCTGGCCCGCAAGATGCTCGCGGAGCGCTGGTACAACCAGCTCCGCGACGGCAAGGAGATCGACTCCGCGTACTCCGTCCCGAACTTCGGACGTTTCCGCGTCAACATGTTCCTGGCGCTCGGCGCCGTGCGGGCGGTGTTCCGGGCGATCCCGGCGAAGAAGCCGCGGTTCGACGAGCTCGGCCTGCCGCCTGTCCTCGAGCACCTCGCGATGGAGCGCCGCGGGCTCGTCCTCTGCACCGGCATCACCGGCTCCGGCAAGTCGACCACGCTCGCGGCGATGATCGACTTCATCAACCGCAACCGGAACGACCACATCATCACGATCGAGGACCCGATCGAGTTCACCCACGAGGACATCAACTGCGTCGTCAGCCAGCGCGAGATCGGCCACGACTCGGCCAGCTTCGCCATCGCGCTCCGCGCCGCCCTGCGCGAGGACCCCGACGTCATCCTCGTGGGCGAGATGCGCGACCCGGAGACGATGTCCGTGGCGCTCCACGCGGCGGAGACCGGCCACCTGGTCTTCTCGACCCTCCACACGCTGAACGCGGGGGAGACCGTCAATCGGATCATCGGCACCTTCCCGCCCCATCAGGAGCAGCAGATCCGGGACCAGCTCGCGGCCGTCATCCAGGGCGTCATCTCGCAGCGGTTGATCCCGAGGATCGGTGGCGAGGGGCGCGTGCCCGCGGTCGAGGTGATGATCGGCACCGGAATGATCCGCGACTGTATCCGCGAGGCCAAGCGGACGCCCGAGATTCCCGCGGCCATCGCGCAAGGCCAGTCGCAGTACGGCATGCAGACCTTCGACCAGTGTCTGCTCCGGCTCTACCGCGAGGGCCTCGTCTCCTACGAGACGGCGCGCGAGGCGGCGTCGAGCCCGGACGATTTCGACCTCAAGGTCCGTGGCATCTTCTCCACGGGCGAGCAGTCGTTCGAGCAGAAGAAGGACGAGAAGCCACCCGACATGGTGCCTCGGGCCGGCGCGGCGGGCGCCAGCCCCTTCTTCAGACGATCGTAGCGGCAAAGCGCCTGGTCGACGCCGCGGCCGCGCACCGCGCGGCGGCCGATCTCCTCTCGCGGCGGGCCTGGACTCGCCGCGAGCTCACCCGGCGCCTGGAGCGCCGCGGCGCTGCTCCGTCCGTGGCCGCTCAGGTGGTCGCCGACCTCGCCGGGCGCGGCTACCTGGACGACGCCGCCTTCGCGCGCCAGTGGGTGGAAGCTCGGGCGGCCCGGGGCTACGGTCCGGCGCGCCTCCGCGCCGAGCTCCGCGCGCGCGGCGTCGCGCGGTCGCTCATCGACGCGGCGCTGCCTGCCGTCACCCCCGAGGGAGAGCTCGCCCGGGCGCGGGCGGTGGCGCGCCGGCGCCTGCCGGCGCTCGGCCGGGGCGATCCCGTCCGCGTCGCCGTCCGCCTGCGCGACTTCCTCCTGCGCCGTGGGTACTCCGCGGCGGTCGTCGCCCGGGTCTTGCGCGAGTCCACGGGGCACTCCGTCGAGGACTGAGCGGAGTACAATGGGCCTTCCGATGACCGGCAGCGCGATCCGCGAGAAGTTCCTGGCCTATTTCGAGCGTCACGGTCACACACGCGTGCGGTCCTCACCCCTCGTCCCCGGCACCGACCCGACGCTCCTCTTCACGAACTCGGGCATGGTGCAGTTCAAGGCCGTCTTCCTCGGTGAGGAGCGGCGCGACTACGTGCGCGCGACCACCTGTCAGAAATGCGTCCGCGCGGGCGGCAAGCACAACGACCTCGAGAACGTGGGCCGGACCGCGCGTCACCACACGTTCTTCGAGATGCTCGGGAACTTCTCGTTCGGCGACTACTTCAAGGCGGAGGCGATCGCCTTCGCCTGGGAGTTCCTCACGCGTGACCTCGGGCTCGACCGGCGGCGCCTCGCGGCGACCGTCTTCACCGACGACGACGACGCGTACGCGCTCTGGAAAAAGGTCGCGGGCCTGACAGACGACCGGATCCTGCGTCTGGGCGAGGAGGACAACTTCTGGGCGATGGGCGACCACGGCCCATGCGGTCCGTGCTCGGAGGTTCACTTCCATCAGGGCGACCACCTCCCCTGCGCGGAGGTCGCGGCCGGGCGCGCCTGTCTCGGGCCCGCGTGCGAGTGCGACCGCTGGCTCGAGATCTGGAACCTCGTCTTCATGAAGTTCGACCGGAACGCGGAGGGGCAGCTCGTCCGGCTGCCCAAGCCCTCGATCGACACCGGGATGGGGCTCGAGCGCGTCGCCGCGGTCATGCAGAACAAGAAGTCGGACTACGACACCGACCTGTTCGCGCCCCTCATCGAGCGTGTCGCCGCGCTCTCCGACAAAGCGTACCGGGCCCGCGAAGAGCATGACGTCTCGATGCAGGTGATCGCCGACCACGCGCGCGCGGCCACGTTCCTGATCGCGGACGGCGTGACGCCGTCGAACGAGTGGCGCGGCTACGTGCTCCGGCGCATCATGCGTCGTGCCATGCGGCACGGCCGCCTGCTCGGGCTCACCGAGCCATTCCTCTGGCGGACCGTGGACTGGGTGGTCGGGCTCATGCGCGACGCCTACCCGGAGCTCACGACCGAGCGGGCCCGGGTCGAGGAGACCGTGCGGACCGAGGAGGAGCGCTTCGCGGAGACCCTCGACCTTGGCATGCGACTGATCGAGGAGTACGACGAGGCGCAGCGGCGCGAGCGGCCTCCGAGCGTCACGAGCCCGCGCACGCTCAGCGGGGAATTCCTCTTCAGGCTGTACGACACCTACGGATTCCCCAGGGACCTGGCCGAGGAAATCTTCAGGGACAAGGGGTGGCTCGTCACCGACGAGACCCACGCCGCGTATGAGGCCGAGATGGCGGCGCAGCGCGAGCGCGCGCGGGCGGGCGCGGCGTTCGGGACGGGCGAGGATGCCGAGGCGGCGTCGGTCTACGCGCGCCTCGCCGCCGAGGTCCCGCGCGTCGAGTTCGTCGGCTATGACACGCTCGCGGCGCCCGCGCGCATCCTGGCGCTCGTCGACGCGACCGAGGGCAGGCTCTCGCGCGTGCGCGAGGCGACGGCAGGCGCCGAGGTCGAGATGATCCTCGACCGGACACCCGCGTATGCGGAGTCGGGCGGCCAGGTCGGCGACACGGGGACGATCGCCGGGCGCGCCGGCCGCGGCCAGCTCCTCGACACGTACTATCGCGGCCCGAAGCTCATCGTCCACCGCGTACGCGTCGTGCAGGGCGGCTTCCACGAGGGGGAGGACGTCGCGGTGAGCGTCGAGACGCCGCGGCGGCAGGGGCTGCGCCAGCACCACACGGGCACGCACCTGCTGCACGCCGCGCTCCGCCGCGTGCTCGGCACCCATGTGGCGCAAGCCGGCTCGCTGGTCGCCTCCGACCATCTGCGCTTCGACTTCTCGCACGGTGCCCAGGTGAAGGACCGCGAGCTCTCCCAGATCGAGGAGCTGGTGAACGAGCAGGTCCAGGCCAACGTCGAGGTGGCTCGGATGGAGATGGACCTCGATGAGGCGCTCCGGATGGGCGCCCTGGCGCTCTTCGGCGAGAAGTACGGTGACCGGGTGCGCGTCGTCAAGATCGGGGACTTCTCCACGGAGCTCTGCGGCGGGACGCACCTGGACAGGACGGGCGAGCTCGGTCTGGTGAAGGTCACGACCGAAGGCGCCGTCGCCTCCGGCGTCCGGCGCATCGAGGCCGTGGCGGGGAGCGCCGCGCTGGAGACGGTCGCCCGGAAGGAGGCGGCGCTCCGCGAGGCGGCGGAGATCCTCAAGATCGCACCGCTCGAGGTGCCGAAGCGGCTCGCCAAGTTGCTCGAGGAGCAGCGGGTGCTCGCGAAGCAGTTGGCGGAGCTCGAGGCCAGGCTGGCGCGCTCGCGAGCGGAGGAGCTGATCGCGGCGGCGCGGCAGATCAACGGCGTCGCCGTGGTCACGGGGCGGATCGACGGCCTCGACGCCGACGGCCTCCGCTCGGTCGCCGACACGCTGCGCGACCGTCTCGGCTCGGGCGTCGTCTGCGTCGGGAGTGTCACCGACGGCAAGGTGAACCTCGTCGCCGCAGTCACCAAGGATCTCGTCAAGCGCTTCCAGGCGGGGCGGCTCATGCAGGAGGTCGCCGGGGCCGTGGGCGGCCGGGGCGGCGGGCGGCCCGACCTTGCCCAGGGCGGCGGCCCCGACCCGAGCGCGTTGGACGCCGCGCTGAAGCTCGTCTATGACGTCGTCGCCCGGGCAACCGGCTAAAGGGTAGAATATTGGGCGATGAGCCCCTCGTTGGGCCGCATCCTGGTCGTGGATGACGAGGCCCCGGTCCGGGAAGTGCTGAGCGAGTACTTCTCGTCACAGGGTTACACGGTGGACGAGGCCTCGAACGGCAACGACGCGATCGGCACGATCCGGCGCCACCGGCCCGACGTGGTTCTGCTCGACATACGCATGCCCGGCCTCGACGGCGTCGAGGTGCTCCGGCGGGTCCGCACGTTCGACGACGCCCTGACGATCATCATGGTCACCGCGAACGAGGACGTCGGCCTGGCCCGCGAGACGCTCAAGCTCGGCGCCTTCGACTACGTCGCGAAACCCTTCGACTACGACTATCTCGACCGCACGGTCTCCGCCGGGATGTTGAAATCGGGCGCGGGGTCTACGGATGTCGACCCGTGGCGGCGGCTGGCGCACGCCGTCTTCCGCGCGGCGCGCGCCATGAACGCGACGGCGCGCGCCTCCACGGGCGCCCGCCTGGAGGCGGCGGCCCTCGCTGCCGCGCGGGAGGTCGCGACCCGCCGGGCGGCGGTCGCGGCGGAGCACCTCGACGAGATCGAGCTCCTCCTGTCCATCGCCACCGACTTGGGCGACCTGCCCGGACCGGATCGCACGCTCGTCGAGACCGCGCTTGAAGCGGCGCGTCGCGCGCTCCCCGTCGCGTCCTGACGGGCGGCGCCGGGCGGCCGCCCGACCGGTGGTCGAGCCGCACCTTGCGATCCTCCATACCGTCGCCGAGACGGTGAGCCGTACCCTCAACGTGGACGACGTCCTGCGCACGGCCGTCGAGGCGTTGACCCGCGTCACGGGCCACGAGATCGCGAGCCTCCACCTCCTGTCGGACGACGGCAAGACGCTGCACCTCAGGGGCGAGCGGGGAATGTCGCCGACCCTGCGGGAGGTCAACCAGACGCTGCCGGTCGGCGAGGGCTTGATCGGCCGTGTCGCGGCCACCGGCCGGACGGTCCGGGTCGAGAAGAACTACGCAGACCCGGATCTGCTCCCGGCGGCGCGGGCGGCGGTCCAGCGCGAGCACATCCGAGGCTTCGTGTGCGTGCCGATCCACAGCCGCGGCAGGATCCTGGGCACGCTCTCGCTCGGCCGCAAGACCGTCGACCGCTTCGCGGCGAGCGAGATCACGCTCCTGGAGGCGACCGCCGACCAGATCGGCCTCGCGCTCGACAACGCCCGG
>Ga0134065_10000061_pt1 | contig 14710 bp, 16 predicted proteins | sample 15_taG_29_FD_94471 | JGI IMG/M metagenome (GOLD analysis project Ga0134065, IMG submission 94471) | Grasslands soil microbial communities from the Angelo Coastal Reserve, California, USA - 15_D_Wat_20cm_2_24_1 metaG | ecosystem: Environmental > Terrestrial > Soil > Grasslands ... | reverse complement strand
CCTGCCCCTCGCCGACAACGCGCCGCCGCCGCTGCGGCCACTGCCATGACGTACCGGCTTGATCAACCCTTTTCGCGCGGTCGCGCAGGGTCCGCGATCCACTCGCTCCACGAGCCGGCGTAAAGCCTGCCGCCGCGCAGTCCGGCAAGCTCCATTGCAAGAAGATTGTGGCACGCCGCGACGCCCGATCCGCAGTAGCTGACGACTGCTTCCGGGGCACGATCACCGAGCACGGCGCGAAATTCGTCCCTGAGGAGCTGCGGTTTCTTGAAAATTCCTTGCGCGCCCAGGTTGTCATTGCTGAAGCGGTTCTTCGCCCCGGGGATGCGGCCGGCGACCGGGTCGATCGGCTCTTGCTCGCCGCGAAACCGTGCCGGCGCGCGCGCGTCGAGAAGCAGGAGTTCTTCTGTACGCGACTCGAGGGCGTTTACGTCGACGGCTCGCGCAGCGGGCGGCCTGACCGGGTAGCTGGAATGCGCGAAGCGCGGCACTTCAGGCGTGGTGGGGCGACCTTCCTGCAGCCACTTGGCGAGGCCGCCGTCGAGCACGGCAACGGCTTCATGGCCTACCCAGCGCAGCATCCACCAAAGGCGCGCCGCCATGGCGGCGCTGCCGCCGTCGTAGCACACCACCTGGTCGCCGGGCTTGAGCCCCTGCTGGCCGAGCCAGGCGATGAAGGCGCCGCGCTCGGGCAGCGGATGGCGGCCGTTGGCGCCGGTTTTCGGCGCCGACAGGTCGCGATCGAGGTGCGCGAACAGGGCTCCCGGGATATGCGCTTCGCGGTACTGCTGCTCGCCGAGCTGCGGGTTGCCGAGGTCGTGGCGGCAGTCGAACACGCGCCACTGCGGCTCTGCTGCGAGCTGCGCTGTGGTCACCAGGGTGGCGTGCATCAGACCCCGAGCTCGCGGTGCAGCCACTCGTGGAAGTGCGCCTCTGCGTCTTCCATCGGCGACTGGTACGGACCCGCGTCGTCCAGCCCTTCCTCGTACAGCGCGCGCCGGCCGCGGTCCATGCGCTCGCACAGGACGTTGTCCTCGATCGCGGTCTCCAGGTACGCGGCCTGTTGCGCCTCGACGAACTCGCGCTCGAAGAGCGCGATCTCCTCCGGATAGTAGAACTCGACCACGTTGGTCGTGCGCCGCGCCGAGCGCGGGATCAGGTGCGAGACCACCAGCACGTTCGGGTACCACTCCAGCATGACTCCCGGGAAGTACGACATCCACAGCGCACCGTACTTGGGCGCGCGGCCGTCGAGGAACTTGAGGCACATGTCGTGCCAGCGCTTGTAGGTCGGCGTGCCGGGCCGCTCCAGACCCGCCTTCGGTGCGACGATCTGCACCGAGTGATGCTCGCCGTAGTCGACGCTGAAGTTGTTGCAGTCGGTGAAGTTGCCGAGCCCCGGGTGGAAGGGATCGACGTGGTAGACCTCGAGGTACACCTCGACGAAGGTTTTCCAGTTGACGTCGTAGTCGTCGACACGAACCGAATCGAGCACGTAGCCGGTGAAGTCCCAGTCCGCGGCGGTGGTGATCTTTGCCAGGTCCTGGCGCGGATTGCGCGGGCCGGCAAACAGCAATCCCTGCCACTCGGTGAGCGGGGTTGAACGCAGCTTCACGCACGGGCTCTCCGCGAAATGCGGCGCGCCGAGCAGCTCGCCCTTCAGGTCGTAGGTCCAGCAATGCAGCGGGCAGACGATGTTCTGCGCATTGCCGCGGCCTTCGAGCATGATCGCCTGGCGGTGGCGGCAGACATTGGACAGCAGATCGATGCCGGCATCGTTGCGCACCAGCATCCGCGAGTGATCGGTCCATGCGAGCGTGTGGTAGTCGCCGACATTGGGCACCATCAGCGAGTGGCCGACGTAGTTGGCGCCGGCATCGAACAACAGGCGTTTCTCGAGGGCGAAGTGCTCGGCATCGAAGTACCAGGACACCGGCAACTGGCTGCGCGCAGGCAGGACCTGGCGCAGGCGAGCTACATCGGACATGCGTTGTAAAGCCCTTAGAAAAACAGTATTTTACCAAACGATGAGCAAGCCTTCAGGCGAGCTGACCTTCGAGCGGGCGCTCGCGGAGCTGGAAAAAATCGTCCACAGCATGGAGAGCGGCGAGCTATCGCTCGAACAGGCGCTTGCCACGCACAAGCGCGGGCTGGAGCTGGCGCGCTTCTGCCAGCAGCGCCTGGAAGCGGCCCAGCAACAGGTCAAGGTCCTGGAGGGCGAGGTTCTCAAGCCGCTGGCTGCCGCGGCAGAACCTGAAGCCGGTGAAGGAGGCTGAGACCGGCTTTGGGGCCTGGATGGGGGCAATCCAGGCGCGGATGGAAGCGGCGCTTGCGCGTCTGCTGCCGCAGGCGCAGCTTGCGCCGGCGCGCCTGCACGAAGCCATGCGCTATGCCGCGCTGGAGGGCGGCAAGCGCGTGCGGCCGCTGCTGGCATTCGCCGCCGGCGAGCTGGCCGACGCAAGCGCGGAGCGGATCGAGATCGCAGCGGCCGCGGTCGAGCTGATCCACGCCTATTCGCTGGTGCACGACGACCTGCCCTGCATGGACGACGACGTTCTCCGGCGCGGCAAGCCGACGCTGCACGTCGAGTACGACGAGGCTACCGCGCTGCTGGTGGGCGACGCGCTGCAGTCGCTCGCCTTCCAGCTGCTGGCCGAGCACCGCATCGCCGACGAAGCGCGCACGCAGCTCGAAATGGTGAAGGTCCTGGCGCTCGCGGCCGGCTCGCGCGGCATGGCCGGCGGGCAGCAGATCGACCTCGAAGCGACCGGGTGCTCGCTGACGCTGCCGGAGCTGGAGTTCATGCACATTCACAAAACCGGGGCCTTGATTCGTGCAGCGGTGCTTCTGGGCGCCGCCTGCGGCCGTGAACTGCAGCAAAATGAGAAGCCCGGACTGGACCGCTATGCGAAGGCGGTCGGCCTGGCATTCCAGGTGGTGGACGACGTCCTCGATTACGATGCGAGCACCGCGACGCTCGGCAAGACCGCGGGCAAGGACTCCAAGCAGGGCAAGCCGACCTACGTCTCGGCCATCGGCATCGCCGCCGCGCGCCGGCTCGCCGAAGAGCTGCGCGGGCAGGCCCATGAGGCGCTCAAAGGCTTCGACGCCAGATCCCGCCGCCTCGGCGAGCTCGCCGATTTCATCGTTCTGCGAAAATTCTAGGCATGGCCACGATCACCGAAGAGCTGCCGGCCGGCGGCTACAATCCGTCGATGTACGAGCTGCTGAAGACCATCGACGATCCGTCTCAGCTGCGCAGCCTCGAGCGCAAGCAGCTGCAGCAGCTTGCCGACGAGTTGCGCGCGTACGTGCTCGAGTCGGTGTCGCGGACCGGCGGCCACCTGTCGTCGAATCTCGGCACCGTCGAGCTGACGATCGCCCTGCACTACGTCTTCGAGACGCCCGAGGACCGTATCGTCTGGGACGTCGGCCACCAGACCTATCCGCACAAGATCCTCACCGGCCGGCGCGACGCGATGTCGCGCCTGCGCATGATCGACGGCATCTCGGGCTTCCCGCGGCGCATCGAGTCCAGGTACGACACGTTCGGCACCGCGCATTCCTCGACCTCGATCTCGGCAGCCCTGGGAATGGCGGTTTCATCCAGAATAAAAAATGAAAAGCGGCACTGCATCGCGGTGATCGGCGACGGCGCGATGTCCGCCGGCATGGCGTACGAGGCGATGAACAACGCCGGCGCCATGAACGTCGACCTGCTCGTGATCCTGAACGACAACGAAATGTCGATCTCGCCCCCGGTGGGCGCGCTCACTAATTATCTCGCCCGGCTGCTTTCCGGCCGCGTCTACTCCAGCGCGCGCCGCGTCAGCGAGCATCTGCTCAGGCGCGTCGGCGTGTGGGAGCTGGCGCGGCGCGCCGAGGAGCACATGAAGGGCATGGTGACGCCGTCGACGCTGTTCGAGGAGTTCGGCTTCAACTACATCGGCCCGATCGACGGGCATGACCTCGATGCCCTGATCCCGACGCTCACCAACATCAGGAAGCTGAAAGGGCCGCAGTTCCTGCACGTCATCACGCGCAAGGGCCAGGGCTACAAGCTGGCCGAGGACGATCCGATCGCCTACCACGGGCCGGGCAAGTTCGATCCCGCCGAAGGCCTCAAGGCAGCCGCGGGCGGCAAGCCGACCTACTCGCAGATCTTCGGCGAATGGCTGTGCGACATGGCGGCGCTCGATCCGCGCCTGGTGGCGATCACGCCGGCGATGCGCGAAGGCTCAGGCATGGTGAGGTACTCGGAGCAGTTTCCCAGCCGCTACTTCGACGTCGGCATCGCCGAGCAGCACGCGGTGACGTTCGCCGCGGGCCTCGCCTGCGAGGGCATGCGGCCGGTCGTGGGCATCTATTCGACTTTCCTGCAGCGCGGCTACGATCAGCTGATCCACGACATCGCGATCCAGAACCTGCCGGTGCTGTTTGCGCTCGATCGCGCCGGCCTCGTCGGCGGCGATGGCGCGACCCACAATGGCGCCTTCGACTTCGCCTACTTGCGCACGGTGCCCAATCTCACGGTGATGGCCCCCGCCGACGCCGACGAATGCCGGCAGATGCTCTACACAGGTTTCATGAGTAATGGTCCTTGCAGCGTGAGGTACCCGCGGGGCGCTGCATTGGGAGAGGCAAAAAAGGAGATGAAAGCCATCCCGCTCGGGAAAGGCGAGGTGAGAAGGAGCGGAAAGCGCGTGGCGATCCTCGCCTTCGGCGCGATGCTGAAACCGGCGCTCGAGGCCGCCGAAGAGCTCGACGCGACAGTGGCGAACATGCGTTTCGTGAAGCCGCTCGATCTGGCCCTGTTGAGAGAAATTTCCGAAAAACACGACCTGCTCGTCACGGTCGAGGAGCATCAGGTAATGGGCGGCGCGGGGAGCGCGGTGTGCGAGGCGCTTAACCAACTGAAAATTGAAAGGCGCGTGCTTTTGCTCGGCCTCCCCGACCACTTCATCGACCATGGCGACCCGGCAAAGCTGCTTGCCTCGGTGGGGCTGGATGCGCCCGGCATCCGGAACTCGGTACGCAAGGCAATGTCCGAGTAATTTAGTCGGATGTTAAAATAGCGCCATGAAAGCACGCGACCTGCACAACATTCCGGACGTCCAGGCGAGCCCCGATTCGCGCAAGCTCGCCATCGACAAGGTAGGCATCAAGGCGATCCGCCACCCGATGCGCATCCAGGAGCGCTCCGGCGGCGTGCAGCACACCATCGCCGTGTTCAACATGTACGTCTGCCTGCCGCACCATTTCAAGGGGACCCACATGTCGCGCTTCGTGGAGATCCTCGAAGAACACGAGCGCGAGATCACCGTCGAGACCTTCCAGGTCATGCTGAGCGAGATGGTCGAGCGCCTCGAGGCCGAGGAAGGCCACATCGAGATGAGCTTCCCGTACTTCATCGAGAAGAAGGCGCCGGTGTCGGGCGTGAAGAGCCTCATGGACTACGAGGTGACCTTCAATGGCGAGACCAAGAAGGGCAAGCACAGCTTCACCATGAAGGTGGTCGTCCCGGTGACCAGCCTGTGCCCGTGCTCCAAGCGCATCTCGGAGCGCGGCGCGCACAACCAGCGCTCGCACGTGACGGTCACCGCCCGCACCAACGACTTCGTCTGGATCGAGGAGATCGTCGACCTGGTCGAGAAGCAGGGCTCGAGCGAGCTCTACGGCCTGCTCAAGCGCCCGGACGAGAAGCACGTCACCGAGCGCGCCTACGACAACCCGAAGTTCGTCGAGGACATGGTGCGCGACGTCGCCGCCGTGCTCAACCTGGACGAGCGCATCGAGGCGTACGTGGTGGAATCCGAGAACTTCGAGTCGATCCACAACCACAACGCGTACGCGTTCATCGAGAAGAATAAACGCGCGCGTTAATACGCCTGCTTCTGGGGTTTCTGTTGATTGAAGAAACCCATTCCCAGGATTTTTCGTCCCTGCGTGCGCGCATGGTCTCCGAGGTGGACGCCCTGTACGCCGAGACGCGCGCGGAAACCGGCCTCTCCAGCATGTCGCCCGCGGTGCGCGCAGCGCTCGGCAAGGTGGAGCGCCACCGCCTCGTTCCCGCCGCGCAGGCGGCGCTGGCGTACCGCAATCACCCGCTGCCGATCGGCTCGGGCCAGACCATCTCGCAGCCGTACATCGTCGCGCTGTCGACCGACCTGCTCCAGCCGCAGCCGCAGCATGTCGTGCTCGATGTCGGCACCGGGTCGGGGTACCAGGCGGCGGTGCTCGCCGAGATCGTGAAGCAGGTGTACTCGATCGAGATCGTCGAGACGCTCGGCAAGACTGCCGCCGCGCGGCTCACCGAGTTGGGCTACCGGAACATCGAAGTAAAGATCGGCGACGGTTACCGCGGCTGGCCGGAGAAGGCACCCTTCGACGGCATCGTGGTCACGGCTGCCGCGCCGCGCGTGCTGCCGGCGCTCGTCGAGCAGCTCAAGCCGGGCGGCAGGATGGTGATCCCGGTCGGCGGCGGCGACATCCAGTACCTGAAGCTCGTCATCAAGCGCGCCGACGGCGGCTACGACGAGCGCAACGTGCTGCCAGTGCGCTTCGTGCCGCTCGTGCCCGGCAAGTGAACTGTCGGCTTGCGGCGACAGGTGGAGGTGTCACCGCGAACCTGCTACGCTTCCCGCAAGCGCAACAAGATCCTGTTTCGAGGGGACTATGCGAAAAAAAGAAAATCATTCGCCTAAGCGGGCACGCGGAGACTTCAGCATCTACATGCGAGCGCTTTCGCCCACGAGCGCGTTCGATCATCCGAACGTCGAAGCCTGGCATGCCGCCGGGCGCGCGACGCTTCTCGTCGCGCTAGGAGTTCTGGCCCTGCAGTACTACTTTCTCCACGTTTACGTCGAGATCCTGTCGCTGCCTGTGGTAACGGTCTTTACCTAAAACCGCCGGATCAGCGTCATGGTCTGGCCGTCGCGCTGCATCTCGACGCGGTTGAGGAAGCTCATGCCGAGCAGGCCGACCGCGCCCAGGCCCTGCTCGAGCACTGTGGCATCGACGTTGGTAAGCTCGATGTCGCCGACCTTCACCTTGTCGAGTTTCACGAGATAGCCGGCCGTCGCGCCGTTGGCGGTCTGGATCATCCGGCGCGGGCCCTGGCGCCAGTCGACGCCGAGCCGGGAAGCATCGGCAGCGGACAGCACCACGACCGAGGCCCCGGTATCTACCACGAAGCGCATCGGCACGTCGTTGACCGACGCCTCGGCGAAGAAGTGCCCGCGAGGGTCGGCGGCAAGGGTGGCGCTCTGACGGTCGGGCGCGGCGGAGGCGCCGCGGTAGTGCTGTCCGAGCACGAGCACGCGGCGCTTGCCGTCGATCTCGACGGTGGCGCGCTCCTTCTCTACCGCGACCACCGTGACGCCGTTCCAGTGCTGGCCGACCTTCACCGTCTTCGGATCGCCGCCATCGAGCGCCAGCACTGCCGCCTTGTCGCCGATCACGCCGATCAGCGCGACTTCGCCCGCTCGCGCCGGCGTGCAGGCAAGCAACAGCACAAGCGCAATAATATTGGGCATGAGACCTGTGGCCATCATTCGGCATTCCGCCAGCGAGGGACCGGCGTATTTTGCCACCTATCTCGAGCGTCGCTCAATTCCATGGCAGCTGATCGCGCTCGACGCCGGGGAGCCGGTGCCGCGCGACGTTGCGGGATTCTCGGGCCTCGCGCTGATGGGCGGGCCGATGAGCGCCAATGACCCGCTGCCCTGGATAGCGCCGGTGCTGGAGCTGATCCGCGACGCCGTGCGCAGGGACGTCCCGGCGATCGGCCATTGCCTCGGCGCTCAGCTGATGTCGAAGGCCTTCGGCGGCACGGTGCGCGCCAGCGCCGTCAGGGAGATCGGCTGGGGCGAGGTGCGCGTCGCCGACAACGCGGTGGCGCGCGACTGGATGGGCGAGCTGCAGGCGTTCGAATCGTTCCACTGGCACGGCGAGACCTTCAGCATCCCGCCCGGCGCGACGCGGGTGCTGGAGAACGCGCACTGCGAGAACCAGGCCTATGCGCTCGGCAGGCATTTCGGCATGCAGTGCCACGTCGAGATGACCGAAGAGCTGGTCCGCGCGTGGCTGCGCAGCGGCGGCGACGAGCTCAGGAGCAACGCGACCAGCCCGGCCGTGCAGCGGCCAGAGCAGATGGAAGCGGACTTGCAGAAGAGGCTGGAGCAGCTCCACGCGGTCGCCGACCGCATCTACGACCGCTGGACGCAGGGACTCAGTCGCGGAAGTTGATGAACTGGAGCGGCAGGTCGGTGACCGACTTGCGCACCAGCTGGATCGCGGCCTGCAGGTCGTCCTTCTTCGCCCCGGCTACGCGTACCGCGTCGCCCTGGATCGAGGCGCTCAGCTTGAGCTTGGAATCCTTGACGAGCTTCACCATGCTCTTCGCCCTGTCCTGGGCGATCCCCACGCGCACCGTCAGCGGCCGCTTCAGCTTGTCGCCCGAGATTCTCTCCACGCTGCCGGGCTCGAGGCAGCGCACGTCGACGTTGCGCTTTGCAAGGCGCGCGCGCAGCACGTCCATCACCTGGTTGAGCTTGAACTCGTCGTCGGCGTAGACGGTGAGCAGCAGCTCGCTCAGCTCGACGCGCGCGTCCGAGCCCTTGAAGTCGAAGCGATTGGTGATTTCCTTGTTGGCCTGCTCGACCGCGTTCCTGACTTCCTGCCGGTCGACCTGGGAAACAATGTCGAACGAAGGCATTATTGCGCCTTGACACCCGCTGCCCGCATCACTTCACCGAGCACCGCATATTCGTCCCGCAGGAACGCATCGAACTCCCCGGGCGACATCGCCATCGGCTCGGCGCCGAGCTTGGCGAGGCGCTCTTTCAGGTCGGCGCTCTGCAGCGCGCGCTGGGTCTCGGCGTTCAGCCGCGCGAGCACTTCGCGCGGCGTGTGCGCCGGCGCCAGCATGCCGACCCAGAAATTGAACTCGCCGCGCGGGAAGCCGGCCTCGGCGATGGTCGGCACGTCGGGGAAAGCCGGCGAGCGCCTGCCGGTGCTCACGGCGAGCGCGAGCAGCCGGCCTTCGCGGATCTGGCCGACCGCCGTGGTGAGCGGCGTCCAGGTGAACTGGGTCCTGCCGCCCATCGTCTCGGTCAGCGACTCCGGCGAACCCTTGAGCGGCACGTGCACCGCGTCGATGCCGGCCGCCATGCGGAATTTTTCGGCGCTGATGTGCGCGGCGCTGCCGATGCCGGCGGTGGCGTAGTTGAGCTGGCCTGGTTTCGCCTTCGCCATCGCGACGAGATCGCGCACCGAGCGCACCCCCAGCTCGGGCGACACCACCAGTACCGAGGGCAGGCCGGCGAGCGGCGCCACCCCGGCAAAATCCTTCAGTGTGTCGTAGGGCAGGTTGGCGTAGAGCACCGGGTTGACGACGTGGCCGGTCGATACCACCGCCAGGGTGTAGCCGTCGGGCGGGGATTTGGCGAGCGCAGCGATGCCGATGGTGCCGCCGGCGCCGGGGCGGTTTTCCACTACCACCGGCTGTCCCAGTGCGCTCGACAGACGCTCGGCGATCGGCCGCGCCATCGTGTCGGTGGCCGAGCCCGGCGTGAAGGGCACGATGATTCTCAGCGGCTTGGACGGGTAGGGCTGGGCGAGCGCGCCGCAGAGCGGCGCCAGCGCCAGCAGCGCGGCAACCATGATCTTCATGCCGACCTCCTCCTAACGATGATTCAAGCGCGCTATTTCATCGACCCAGCGCGCAGTGGTCGCGCGCACCCAGTCCAGGTCCGCCGCGTTCTCGTAGAGCGTGTAGACCGAGAGATTGAGCGCCTTGCCGCGCAAGAGCATCAGCGTGGTCGTCGACAGCGCGTACTGCGGGGCCTCGCTGGAGCGCCGCTGCGCCGGCGCGCGCGTGCCCTGCAGCACCGAGACCACGTCGGGGTCCCTGCGCAGCTCGGCGAGCAGGCTCGTTTTCCCGGGCGGCTGGGAATCGAGGTATTTCTGCAGGTCGCCCGCGGCGGGCGGGCTGCCGAGCGCCGCCAGCGAATCGCGAACGAAGGCGCCGAAGGCGGCAGGGCTGACGCGCTCGCGCTCCAGCCCCTTCGGGGTCACGGCGATCATGTAGCGCCTGAGCTCTGGAGTGTCGCCGAGCGTGAAGCGGCGCAGGTCGGCATCCGAGATGGCGAACAGCAGGATCTTGTTGGAGGCGGGAGTGAGCGCCTCGGCGAGCTCCATCAGCCGCGGCGAGCCGGTAAAGCCGGTATCGGCGAAACCCGGCGGCGCGTCAAGCCCGATGCGCGTCTCGCCCACCTGCACCGCGAACGGCGCGGCGGCGCATTGCAGTGAAATGGCGGCGAGGGCGGCGGCAAGGGTGCGCACGGCGGCATTCTATCCTCGGCTATCATCCCTTACTTTCGGAGGCTGCAAGCTTGGCGGCGATCCTCAGCACTCTCCCGAAAGGGGAGAAGATCGGCATCGCGTTCTCGGGCGGGCTCGATACGAGCGCCGCGGTGCACTGGATGCGCGCGAAGGGCGCGATTCCCTACGCGTACACCGCCAACCTCGGCCAGCCCGACGAGCCCGACTACGACGAGATCCCGCGCAAGGCGCTCGCCTACGGCGCCGGCCAGGCCCGCCTCGTCGACTGCCGTGCGCAGCTGGCCGCGCAGGGCATCGCCGCCCTCCAGTGCGGCGCGTTCCACATCGCTACCGGCGGCGCCACGTACTTCAACACCACACCGCTCGGGCGCGCCGTCACCGGCACGATGCTCGTAGTCGCGATGCGCGAGGACCAGGTCGGCATCTGGAGCGACGGCAGCACCTTCAAGGGCAACGACATCGAGCGCTTCTACCGCTACGGGCTGCTCGCCAACCCGGCGCTGCGCATCTACAAGCCCTGGCTCGACGCGCGCTTCATCGAGGAGCTCGGCGGCCGCAGCGAGATGTCGGCCTACCTGGCGAAGGCCGGCTTCGACTACAAGATGAGCGCGGAGAAGGCGTACTCGACCGACTCGAACCTGCTCGGCGCCACGCACGAGGCCAAGGACCTGGAGTTCCTCGACAAGGGCATCGCCATCGTCCAGCCGATCATGGGCGTCGCCTTCTGGCGCGAGGACGTGAAGGTGAAGGCCGAGAAGGTGGCCGTCGGCTTCGAGGCGGGCATGCCGGTCGCGCTCAACGGGCAGCGCTACGCCGACGCGGTCGCGCTTCTTTCCGAGGCGAACGCCATCGGCGGCCGCCACGGCCTCGGCATGTCCGACCAGATCGAGAACCGTATCATCGAGGCGAAGAGCCGCGGCATCTACGAGGCGCCGGGCATGGCGCTCCTGCACATCGCCTACGAGCGCCTGGTTACGGGCATCCACAACGAGGACACCATCGAGCAGTACCGCACGAACGGGCGCCGCCTCGGGCGGCTGCTCTACCAGGGCCGCTGGTTCGACCCGCAGGCGATGATGCTGCGCGAGACCGCGCAGCGCTGGGTGGCCAGCGCGGTGACGGGCGAGGTGACGCTGGAGCTTCGCCGCGGCAACGATTACTCGATCGTCGACACGCGCAGCCCGAACCTGACCTACAAGCCCGAGCGCCTCACGATGGAGAAGGGCGAGGCGTACTTCACCCCGGCGGACCGCATCGGCCAGCTGACGATGCGCAACCTCGACATCGCCGACACGCGCGACAAGCTGCGCGTCTACGGCGAGGCCGGCCTGCTCGGCGATGCGGCGAAGGGCGGCGTGCCGCTGCTCGGCGGCGACAAGCCCGCCGGCAAGAAGAAGGGCTGACCTAGCCCTACAGCTTGCCGAGCACCAGGAATTCCAGCAGCGCCTTCTGCGTATGCAGCCGGTTCTCGGCCTCGTCCCAGACCACCGATTGCGGGCCGTCGATCACCTCGGCGGCGACCTCTTCGCCGCGATGCGCCGGCAGGCAATGCATGAACAGCGCGTCCTTTTTCGCCACTCGCATCATCTCGGCGTCGACCTGCCAGGTCTGGAAATCGCGCCTGCGCTCCTCGTTTTCGGACTCGAACCCCATCGAGGTCCAGACGTCGGTGGTGACCAGGTCGGCGCCCCGGGCCGCGACCATGGGATCGGCGAAGGTCGCGCAATTCTTGTTGATTCTTTCGGCTTCGACCTCATACCCGGGCGGCGTCGAGACGTTCAGCTTGAAATCGAACAGCGCCGCAGCCTGCAGCCAGGTATTGCAGACGTTGTTCGAGTCGCCGATCCAGGCCACCGTCGCGCCGCGGATCGGTCCGCGGTGATCGATGTAGGTATAGACGTCGGCCAGGATCTGGCAGGGGTGGTACTCGTTGGTGAGGCCGTTGATCACCGGCACGCGCGAATGCCGCGCGAAGCGCTCGAGGATGCCCTGCTCGAAGGTGCGAATCATGACCACGTCGCACATGCGCGATACGACCTGCGCGGCGTCCTCCACCGGCTCGCCGCGCCCGAGCTGCGAGTCGCGCGTGCTGAGGAAGATCGCGGCGCCGCCGAGCTGGTGCATCCCCGCCTCGAACGAAAGGCGCGTGCGCGTCGACTGCTTCTCGAAGATCATCGCCAGCGTGCGGTCTTCGAGCGGCCAGTAGCGCTCGTAGCGCTTGAAGCGGTCCTTGATCGAGCGGGTGCGCGCGAACAGGTGCTCGTGCTCCTCGCGCGAAAGGTCCGTGAACTGCAGGAAGTGGCGCAGTTGCATCGCCGTCGGTTTTCGGTCAATGCGCCGCCGCCCTGGGCAGCGCGCCGCGCGCGAGGAAGTTCTGCACCAGCGGCGCCAGCCGCTCGACCACCAGGCGGCCCTCGGCCGGCGTCATGACGAGCGGCGGCAGCATGCGGATGACATTGTCGGCGGTGACGTTGATCACCAGAGCGGCGTCGAGCGCCTGCCTAACAAGCTCGCCGCAGGGCTGGCCGAGCTCGACGCCGATCATCAGGCCCATGCCGCGGATTTCGGTAATGCCATGGACTTCCGAAAGCCCGTTACGGATGACTGCGCCTACCTTTTCGGCATTCGCGAGCAGGCCTTCCTCCTTGATTGTGTCGATGGTCGTGACCACCGCGGTCATCGCCAGCGGATTGCCGCCGAAGGTCGAGCCGTGGTTGCCGGGCTTGAGCACGCCCCTGGCGCGCCCGCCGACGACGCAGGCGCCCACCGGCACGCCCGAGCCCAGGCCTTTCGCCAGCGGCACCACATCGGGAAGGAAGCCGGCGTGCTGGTAGACGAACCATTTTCCGGTGCGCCCCAGCCCGCACTGCACCTCGTCCGAGATGAACAGCCAGTCGCGGCGCTCGCAGATCTCCTTCAAGCCGCGCAGGTAATCGAGGCGCGAGACGTTGATGCCACCTTCGCCCTGGATCGGCTCGACCATCACCGCCGCGACGTTGCGGTTGTGCTCGGCGAGGGTGCGCACGGCGTCCAGGTCGTTGAGCGGCACGCGCACGAAACCCGAGACCAGCGGCTCGAAGCCGGCTTGCACTTTGCGGCTTCCCGTGGCCGAGAGGGTGGCCAGCGAGCGGCCGTGGAACGCCTTCTCCATGACCACAATCGCCGGCTCGGCGATGCCGCGCTCGTGGCCATACTTGCGCGCGATCTTGATCGCCGCCTCGTTGGCCTCCAGCCCGGAATTGCAGAAGAACACCTCGTCCAGCCCGGTGATCTCGGCGAGGCGGTCGGCGGCCGCCTCCTGGAGCGGGATGCGAAACAGGTTGGAGGTGTGCATCAGCCGGCCGATCTGCTCGGAGAGCGCGCGCGTCAGCCTGGGGTGCGCATAGCCCAGGGTGTTCACCGCGATGCCGGCGAGGGCGTCGAGATACTTCTTTCCCGCCTCGTCCCAGAGCCACACGCCTTCGCCGCGCACGAAGGCCACCGGCTGCCGGGCGTAGGTGTTCATGACGTGGGACATAGTGGGCTCCCCAAATGCAAAACGGCGGCCCGCGCCGCCGTTCAGGAAATGCTAACAGAAAATCAGGGACAGACCACCATTTCCCTAGCGCAGGCGCTGCAAGGATTTCTCTTCTTCCGGCTTAAGGACCCTGATGCACGGCAGGTAACCTTCGTGCACCACCCCGTGCATCTCCATGCGCTTGTGGGAATGCAGCAGGTCGGCGATGTAATCGACGATCTGGGAGGTGACGAGCTGCCCCGGCACGAGGACCGGGATGCCGGGCGGGTAGGGCACGATCTGGTCGGCGCAGATGCGCCCGGCGAGCTTCCCGTTGACGCGCTCGCGCTCGTCGAACACCTGAACCAGCTCGCCGCCGCAGTAATAGGCGTCGCGCGGCAGATACCGCAGCCTGGTGAACGCAGGGATCTCCGGGGTCTGCACCAGCCGTCTGGGAGCACGGTTCTCACGCGCGATGCGCGTCAGCGCATCGTAGAGTCGCGATACCTTGTAGCGCGTGGTGCCGATGGTCAGCAGCAGCGTGAGCGTATTGAAGGTCGATTTCTCGACCTGGATGTTGTAGCGCTCGAAGAGCAGCCTCTGCAGGTCGTCGACGGTATAGCCGCAGCCCGAGATGTCGATCGTCACCTTGGTGGGGTCGAGCCGGATGCCGTCGTGCCGGACCTCGTCGGGCAGCAGATCGTCGAGCTCGAGGACGCGGAACACGCGTGTCGAATTTATGAGATTCCTGACCTCGCTGGCCAGCTCGAGCGTGCGCGAGAGCAGCTTGTAGCCTTCCATCATCGCCTGCTTGCGCGCGACGTCGAGGCTGGCGATGAGCCCGTATTGCGGGCTGGTCGAGGTATGCAT
>Ga0134065_10000045_pt1 | contig 15414 bp, 31 predicted proteins | sample 15_taG_29_FD_94471 | JGI IMG/M metagenome (GOLD analysis project Ga0134065, IMG submission 94471) | Grasslands soil microbial communities from the Angelo Coastal Reserve, California, USA - 15_D_Wat_20cm_2_24_1 metaG | ecosystem: Environmental > Terrestrial > Soil > Grasslands ... | reverse complement strand
TGCTGTTCCGTCCGGACGCCTACGAGAAGGAGTCACCCCGCGAGGGAGAGGCCGACTTGATCGTCGCGAAGAACCGGAACGGGACCACGGCGACGGTCATGGTCGCTTTCCAGGGGCACTACTCGCGCTTCGTGGACATGGCGTACACCTGAGGACCGGGCGCCTCGCCGGCCGTCGTGCTGGCGGGGCGGTGCTGTGTTCAGTCCAGCCCTTCGGCCATTTTCAGCTTGTCGAACTGCCCGTCCCCGTCCGTCCACCCCAAACCGTCGACCGCCGTCGCCATGAGCAGCGCGTTGTAGTCGTCCTTCGACAACGCCCCGCACGCCCCCGGCCGGCCCTTCTTCACCTGGGCCCGCTTCTCCACCGCGTCATAGGCGTCCGACGCCATGCTCGCGTACCCCTTACTGACCATGCCCGCCAGCTCCTTGTCGAGCGCATCGACCCGCTTCTTCGCCTCACCGATGGTCGGCGCGTCCGCCGGCTTGCTGCCGGTCCGGTCGGCGAGCGCGGCAGCACAGTCCGCGGCCTGCTCGTCGGGCGACTTCGAACAGCCGACCGCCCCACCGAGCATCAGGACAGCGAGCAGGACAGCAGGAACGGTCGTGGTGCGGCGCATGGAATCCCCCGAGGCGTGTGGTCGTCAACGCGCATCATGCGGCCTCGTGGGGGCGGCGTGAAGAATGTGTCTCCAGACCGTGACCCGACCGGGACGCCACAGGGTCAACCGGGCCCGAAAAGACGCCGAGCCAGGCTCCCGGTCTGCCCCGGGCCACCTGGCTCAACTTCCGGCAGCCCACGGCCACCGGCATTACCCCCAGCATGCCACGGTCCAGGGCGAGTTGCTGCGGTACCGTGAAGGCGTCACGCGGGTAGTGCGAAAGGGAGGCCTCGTCGCGGCCGCTTCCTACGGCCGGCCGCTGAGGTCTCCCTTCGTCGTTGCCGATCAGTCCTCGTAGTACGGGGTCCACGGCGGGTCGTGCGTTTCGCAGTCTCCTCCGCAGGCGTGGCAGGTGAACCAGTCACACAGGCGGAACCTGTTGTTCCAGAATCCCGTGCGCTCACCCCATAGGACGTTGTCCTCACCGCACCAGCCGCACGAGAGTACGAACCACACGCCACTGCCTCCCCATCCCCCTGCCGACCCCCAGCCCGTACAGGCTCCCGCGCGGGCGTCCAGGCGGCAACCAGGCCCGAATGTCAGCGCCGTCTGCTGTGCTGGTACCCGCACTCACCACACGCCCCGCCAGGAGGCCCCATGCGCACAGCGATCCAGATCATCCAGATCCTCGGCGGACTGCTCGGCGTCGGCCTGGTCGCCTTCTTCACGCCGTCGACGTACCGGGCATGGAAGGAGATCCGCCAGAGCTGAACCCGCACCGGCAACCAGGCCCGGTTCGGGTGACGTTGACGCCCACCGCGAACCAGACGCCCCACCGCAGCGTCGGACCGGGCATGAACGCCCTCCAGCACGCCCGCACGATCCCCGGCCACGTCTCCCTGACCATCGAGGCCGCCGACGAGACCACCGCCCACGCCATGGCGCAGCAGTTGGCCGCCTGCCACAACCTCACCGGACCCAGCGCACCGTGGCGGGTGCCCGGCGAGGACGGCGTCCGTATCCGCCTCCACGGGCACCTCGAGCCGGGCGCCCCCGACGACGGCCACTGACCCGGCCGTTGTCGGTGCCGGCTGCCACACTGCCGACCATGACGTCCTTCGGCGAGATCACCGTGACCGACCGCAACGCCTGGCAGTACCGCGCCCTCGCAGTCCTCACCGACCTCCAGGAAGCCGGGCATAAAGCCGAGCGGTACCCGCTGGACTGGACGGTCACCTCGAACGGGGCGCTGCGCGGCACCGTCCCAAAGCATCAGCCGCGCCTCACGGACAATGACCGCCGCGCCATCTTCGACGAATGGGTACGCGTCGTCGACGGAACCGAGCCGCGCGAAACCACGCAGTTCACCGGCGAGATCCGGCTGACGTCCGTGTTCAAGGTGCCGACGAACCGGACGGATGTGCAGGGGTCGCTGGTCGTCGACTTCGACGGACCCGCCGACGAGGCGTAGCGGCCGGCCGCGCATCAGCCAGGGGGAACGTTCCGGCGGATCGCTGCCAGTCTGATGGTGCGCGTCCTCGGGCGTGTTCTCCTGGAAGCGCCCCCAGGATCCGGAGTGACAGACGGGGAGGGGTGGCTGCCAGAGCCCCGGCGTGGGAACGGCCGGGGCTCTCTGGTGTTCGGGGGCAGGGATCCCTTCAAATTCATTGCGGCGCAATGAGTTATAGGTTACGGTGGTTCTACCGCACGCCGCCACATCCATCACGGGGGAACACCCATGGCCGTCAACCCGCTCATCACCGACGTCACCGACCTCCCCGTCCGCTACCACGGCTCCCTCACCGACCGGCACGGCGCCTACACGGCCGCCCTGTGCCGCTGCACCCTGCACTCCGGCCGCCCCACCACCGTCCAACTCCAACTCACCGACACCCACGGCGCCATCGCCGTCTCCTGCGTACGCCCCAACTCCGTCACCGCCCTGACCCCCGCGACCGCCGGCACCCCCACCGGCTGAACCGCGGGCCCCCCGCTGCCCCGGCCCGCGCCCCCAGCAACGGCCGGGGCAGCGCCCGTTCCCGAGCGCAGGGAACACGACGCCGAATCGGCGAGAACCTGAACACCCCGGCCCCCGTGACCACCAACACCCCTGAAGGAGACCCCGGTATGGGCAAGCGGATCCCCGACCAGACCCGCGTCGAACCCTCCCGCCCCCTCATCCGCGCCCTCCAGGCCCGCATCGACGACCTCGCCACCGGCATCCCCGGCAAGCACGCCTACAAGACCGCCGCCGCCTGGGTGTACATGTCCGCCGTGTCCGCGTGGGCCGAGGACCACCACCTCACCCCCGGCCGGCTGCGCACCAACGCCCGCCCGGCCCGCGACCAGTACCTCAAGCAGGGCGGCAGCGCGCTCGGCTGGCTCACCTACGCAGTCGCCGACCTTGCCGTCCACCCCGCCGGGTGGCCGCTCCTCGACCCCGCCTACGGCAATCCGGTCCGCGACGACTCCCCCACCGAGACTGCGGCGCTCGCCCTGCTGGACTGGTGGGCCGACGAAGCGCCCACCTTCAACCACCCCACCGAGAGCGGGCCCGCCACCATCACCGGCTGGATCATCGGCGACTTCCTCCAACTCCTCACCGACGAACGCCGCCTCGACTACGCGCTCGCCCAGTCCCCGTGGTGGCTCGCCGACGGCATCCTCGACCGCACCCTCATCCCCGCCGCGACCGAATTCCCCGACGAGACGCTGAAGCTGGTCGACCCGACGTGCGGCACCGGCCACATGCTGGTCCGCGCCGTCGACATGCTGTTCGAGCTGTACACCACCGGCGAGTTGAAGCCCCGCCAGATGCGGATGGACGGCGTCACCGGCTGGACCCCCGTCACCCCCACCGTGGCGGCGCGCCGCATCCTCGCCGGCGTCGACGGCGCCGAACTCGACCCCATCACCGCCGCCATCGCCCGCCTCCGCATCACCGTCACCCTCGCCGACCTCCTCCACGGCGCGGGCGCGCTGCCCGGACCGCTCCGCCTGGCCGCGCTCCCGCACGGCCTGCTGCCTCGCATCGTCGTCGGGGACTCCCTCCTCGCAGGGAAGGTCACCGCCGCCGAATACGCGCGCCTGCGCCCCGCGCAGGCCCGCATCGTCAACCTCGGCACCGACCAACCCGCCACCGCCGCACACGAGCCGCAGGAGGCCGCGGAGCTCACCGTGCAGGCCCTCCCCGCCGACCACGACCAGCAGCTCGACCTCTTCAACGACGCCGCCTGAACATCCCGGCCAAGTGGCGAAAAGGCAGCCGCGGCGATCTTAAAAATCGCTGCCCGCAAGGGCGTACGAGTTCGAATCTCGTCTTGGCCACCCACCCCACCATCCTTCCGAACCAGCCCGCCGGGAGACGCCCCATGACCACCGACCCCGCACCCACCGCCACCAACCTGTGGCACGGCTACAGCCTCGCCGACATCGACCACCTTGGACGTCTCACCATCTCCATCGACCGATGGCCCATGCACGGCACGCTCCAAGAACGCCTCGACGCCGTCCGCTTCGCAATCACCGAGCACCTCCTCACCGCCACCAGCCCGCCCACCCGCCGCGAGCTCGTCGACATCGGCCTGCGCGCCGCCAACGACTACGTCCGAACCGAAATGCGTCACCACGGCTACGACCGCGACCACAGCCACCTCGGTCGAGGTGCCGGCACCAACTTCCAGCGGTACTGGCAGGCCAACCCGCGCACCACTGCCGAGGACCGCATCACCGAAAACCTCGCGCTCGCCCAGATCTGGCCGCGCCTCGTCCCCGTCCAGCAGCAGGCTCTGTGGGCGCTCGCGATCACCGACGACTACCAGGCTGCCGCCGACATGCTCGGCATCAACGTCAGTGCGCTCTATGAGCGCCTGAAGAAGGCCCGGCGGCGGTTCACGATGCTGTGGCACGAGCACGAAACACCGCGTCGTCGCGGCCAGGACATGCGGGTCCTGGCCCGGTCCGGTATGTACCGGGGCCGTCCGCTGCTCACCGTCGACGACGTGGAACGGCTGCGGGATCGCCGTGAGGAGGGGGCGTCGTTCAAGGAGCTCGCCGCGGAGACCGGCTACAGCGTCACCACCGTGCGCAGCCTTGTCAACGGCAAGAGACGCGCCTTCGCCGGGCCCATACCCGCCGCCGCCTGACCCCTCAACCATCCGCCAGGAGACACGCCATGACCGAGCAGGACTACGAGGCCCACTACGAGCCCGCCGAGCCAACTGCCGTGACGCGTGAAGCCGCCGACGCGGCCAACCAGGTCACCCGCGCCATCTACGCGCTGAAGACTCCGCCGCCGACCGGATCAGAGCACTACCGCTCCGGCTGGGACACGGGCCTGGAGGCTGCCGCCGACACTGCCTGTGATGCGGTACTCGCTGCGACCGCCAGCCAAGCCGCCGAGATCGAGCGCCTGCGCACGATGCTGGACGAGTACCGCTGCACGGCCTGTGGCGGCGAAGGCGGCGGCGGAACGATGGACCCTGACGTCTGGATCGACTGCCAGACCTGCCGAGGAACCGGACGAACTGCCCGCCTCGCCGCAACGACGTGGACTATCGAGGTCCTCTTCCGCGGCGAGTGGAAGCCGTTCACGTCCAACCTGACCACCCCTGCCAGCGCCGACGACAGCTACCAGGCCGCGATCGCCGGAAGCCCCGATCGCGCTTTCCGGCTGGTCCGCTCCGACACCGTCCACACGATCACCGCCGAATACACCCCGAGCGAGGCCTGATGATCCGCGAGGACAAGTTCCTGATCTCCCGCAAGCCGTTCGCGATCAACCTCGCCACCATCACCGGCGACCAGCACCCGCGCGGCGACCGGTTCGCCTTCAGCGGCCGAGCCGATGCCGTCTGGTTCCGGCGACAGGACGGCACCAACCGTGCATGCCTCGGCTCGATCAAGCTCTGGAGCCACTACCTGCCGGAACCGCTCGACCTCGGCGACCCGCACGCCGTTCTGTCCGCCGACCTTGACGGCCGCTACGGCGGCGACTGCTACGGACGCTGGGACGGCCACGGCTACTGGGGTGCAGAGGCTCCGGAGGTCCAGCAGCAGCATCTTTCGATCCTGCGGCCGATGCTCGCCAACTACCCGGCCATACCCGCCGGCTACGACGGCTGGTGGACGTTCCAGCCCGCGAAGGGCAAGGCCTGATGCACGCCGAGATAGATGCCCTGCTGGTGTTCTTCGCCGCCGCGATCGCCTGGGCCGCCCTCCTCCCCGCCATCGCCATCCTCGGCGTCGTCGCGGTCGTGCTCGGCGTACGCGCCCGCGGCCGCACCAAGACCACCGACCGCCGCAAGTACGGAGAAGCCGCCTGATGGCCACCGACCCCCTCCGCCCCGGACGTCGAGGCGTGTGCGCCTACACCCGCATCGACGAGGCAAAGGTTCACGCGACCGGGCAAGGGTCCGCGTGGCTTGCCGAAGAGACTCAGCGGTTCGAGCGCGCCGACATGCTCACCGCCACCGCGACGACGCCCGTCGGAGGTGTCGTCTACCTCCATGCCCACAGCGCGGAGCGAGCCCAAGAACTGGTTGACCTCGCCATCCGCAACGGCGTACCCGCCAACTGCACACGCGTCGTCACTCAACTCGACAAGCCGGCGCCCGCACCGCAGAAGCTAACTACGACCGACCAGGAGGAAGCGGCGTGACGGCTACCGATCAGCTCGCCCTGGACGTGCCGCCGCCCGTACCGCCGACGTACTGGGAGAACCGCGGCCCCCGTAACTGGCAGCCCGTCCACGTCGTCGTCCGCTACGGCAACACCCGCGGCGCACCCCATCCCGCGCTCCCGCACGTGCGAACGAAGCCGTCCGCACCCCGCAATGTCTGCATCGAGCGCGCCGACGGAGTGCGGCTCGTCGTCCCCGTCCGCACCCTCCGCCGAGAAAACCCCAACCCGACCGAGGAGACCCGCCCGTGAAGACCACCGCCCAGACCTGGCAGCTCACCCGCGACAACATCGCCGCCATCGACGACCAGATCGACGCCGACGGCATCTACGCCAAGGGCTACTGGCAGGAAGTCGACGGCAAGCTCACCGTCGTCGGCCTACGCATCGGCACGGGCGAGTCCCGGCAGGTCGCCTACTGGGGCGACACCATCACCCGGCACCGCCGCGGACGCTGGACCGTCACCAAGGCGCAGCAGGAGGCCAACGCGTGAGCGAGCAGGACCAGCCCCGCACCCACTGCACCATGTGCGGCCATCCCGTCGAAGCCCACGACCAGGACGCCGACGGCAACCGCCCCTGCCGCTCCCCCGGCCACCCCAAAGGCGTCCCCTGCTCCGACTGCCGCGCCCTCCTCACCGACGAATACCGCCACCGCATCCAGGACGAACGCGAGGAGCCCGGCTTCGAGCAGGCATGGAACGCGTTCCTCATCACCCGCGAGGACGCAGCCCACTCGTTCGGCAGGAACGCGCCCGCGTTCTTCACCGACATCCACGAGGCCGCGCTGGCGTCCGCGCTCATCCACTACCGGGAAACGCTCCTGAAGCCACTCACCGACCTCCACAGCCCCGTTGAGCACATGGGGCAGACGTGGTGCTCGGCGTGCTCGTTCCGGCGACGTACGGGCCCGCACAGCGAGGAATGGGTGGCGTACATCCCGCACCCCTGCCCGACCATCGACGCGATCACCGAGAGGACCAACCCGTGACCGAGAAGCCGCCGCTTCCCGCCCGCACCTTCGACCCCTGGCCCCGCATCCCCATCGACACCAGCCCCGACAGCGACTTCCACCGCCTCGACCGGATCGCCGGCCACGCCGCCACCGGATGGGCCCTCGGCCCCGACGGCCCGCTCCACACTCCGCAGCCCCTCGCCGACGCCGTCGACGGAGCAGTTCGCGAGGCACTCCTGCACCTGCTCGAACTCGGACTCATCGACATCGACAGCGCACGCATGAATGCCGCGTCCGGGTGGCCTACCCGCCGTGAAGGGAGCCCCCGCCCGTGACCGAGCAGCCCACGCCCGCCGACGAGCTCCGCACCGCGGCCGCCCGTATCCGTGAGCTCGCTGCCAAGGCCACCTCCGGCATCTGCCCTGACTGGGTCTACAGCGCGGTCCGGCACGTTGCACGGAACTGCGCGGGATCGTTCGAATGCCGCCACCCCGAGCACCAGGGCTGGGATCAGCCGGAGTGGGACCGCTACGACGACAGCCCGTACATCGCTGCCATGCATCCCGGCGTCGGCAGCGCGCTCGCCGCCTGGCTGGACTCCGCGGCCGTTGACGCTCGCGAGATCGGCGCCAACCCGCAGGCTCTCGCCCTTGCGCGTGCCATCAACGGTGCGGCCGGGTGAGGCGCCCGATCCGGAAGCGGGAGCTGCTGGCCCGCATCGAGCGCCTGGAGAAGACCCTCGCCACGCCGCTGCCCGCCCCGCTGCCGGGCCAACAAGCCCTGCCCGTCGCCCTGGTCCGCGACCATCACTACGAGGGCTCTGGGGGCCCGTGCACGGCCGACACGTTCGGCATCCCGTGCCGGGCCCCGCACGACGCCCACCGTCCGCAGGAAGACTCCCCCGCATGACCGTCCCGCAGGAGCAGCGCAAGGCCGCGCTCGCCGAACTCCTCTGCCACGCCTACGAGTACGGCGTCGGCCTGGACGAACTCCGTACCGAAGACCCCAAGCGCGCCGCCGAGCACGAGTCCGCGGCCGCATACCTCCTCGGCAAGCTGGAGCAGGCCCCGTTCAACGAGAAGCGGGCCGCGTTCCGGCGCGGCTACGACCGCGGCAGGGACAACGCGCAGAAGGCGACCGCCGAGCACATGGCCGAACTGGAGGCGGCGCTCGCCGAGCTCCGCCAGGACCGCGACCCCGAAGGCCTCCGCGCCCGGATCGCTGACCTGGAGTATGTGCTGGCCGGCTACATGCGCCGCGCCCACGACCCCGGTCACCTGGTGACCCGGCTCGCCCTGGCGCAGCGGGAGCTCGCCGAACTGAAGGGCGTCCAGCCGTCGGACTCGACCGGGCGCCATCCCTCCGTCTGATCAGACGGTCTGCGCTACGCGCGCGTCGCGCGCTCCAGGGCCTCGGTGGTGGCGCCCCTGCTCGTCGACGACGACCACCGGCGGACAGCCAGGGCACGACTGCACCCCAAGGCCGATCCACCGCCACCCGGCAGCCCACAATCCCCGGTGGTCGCGGTCTTCCGGCAGCGCGGCCGTGGCCGTGCAGCGGGTGCAGGTGAGCGTCATGGGCTTCGACGACATCAAAGGGGTCCTTCCGGGTGGGGCGCCCCAACCCTACGTGCCCACCGTCAGGCGGCCTGCTCGAGGTCCAGGCCCTGCTCGTCATGCTCCGGGGACTTCGCCCAGTGATACGTGAGCACCTGCAACGGCGCGTTCGGCAGATTCCACAGCTTCCGAATCTGATCCAACTGGCGCTGCACCGTACGCACCGTCGTCTCCAGACCCCGCGCCACCCGCTCCAACGAATCACCCGCCGCAATCCCACGCAGGATCGCCTTGTGCAGGTCCGTGAGCAGTCCGCCGGCCGCCGCCAGACCACGCACCCGGCGTTCCCCGTGCCATACCGTGGCGCGCTGCCATTCCCGCTCGAAAACCTCCGCGCAGAACCCGACCATCGGCAGGCTCGTAATGATCCACGCCGCGCCGTCGGGTGCATCGGGGATTACGTGGTTGGGGATCACCGCGATTTTCCGGTCCACGATGACCATGCGTTCGAACTTGTCGGCGAGGGTACGGAAGTGGACTCCGCGGGGCGCCATCGTCGACGCCCATTCCCGGGTGACCGCATCATCGCGGACAGCGTCCCGGTACAGGGTCCGGTACTTCACCCCGCGGGCGAGGGCGGCGGTGTCGCGGGGGATACCGAGTTCCATCTGCTCCCGCGACCGCGGCCCCTGCGGGTGCGCGCCCAGCAGCTCCGACTGCGCGGAAGCCAGGATGCTGCCGATCCGCTCATTGACCTCGTCGCGGTCGGCGAGGAACTCGGCTCCCGACCCCGACCGGAACCGGGTCGTCGCGAACTGGGTTTCGAGCTGGTGCACGGCGAGTGGAAGGTCCCGCAGTAGGCGGGCCTGCTCGGCGACGTGCACGAGCGCGCTCTCGGCGAGCGTCCACGCTGCCGTGGTTGGCGGCAGCACGATGGGCTGCCCGCCGTCGTCGGCGACCATCCCCCACGCCTGTAGACGCGCCAACGCCGGCCCATCCTCCGGACCCGGCCGCTCCCCTGCGGCGAGACGCCCGTACAGCTCGGTGTCGACAACGGTCAGCCTGTCGGCGGGCAGGGGTCTGCCTGCCTGGTCGACGCGAGTAGCGCGGTCCCCCACGAATCCCCCCGGAAATGATCAACACTGGTTTCTGTTCCGCCTGTTGGCGTACTCATGCCAGTCACCTTGATGACAACGGATTCGATTGAATCCGCATCAATACATACGTCAAATTGTACCGGCGGGGCCCCTCCCGGCTCCCCCGAAACGGCTCCCCACACGCGCCCCGTCAGGGCCTGGCCGACAAGGCGTGTGTGCGGAATTCGCAGCAGCCACTTTCAGGGACCAGGGCACCATTTCGCCGGGAGGCCCCGATACTCGCTTCCATCACCTGTGGGAGCCACCGGAAGGAACTACCGATGACCTCTGCCGTACGCCGTCTCGGCGCCGCCCTCGCCGTCACCGCCGCCGCGCTCGCCGCGCTGGCCCTCACCACCATCCACAACGACGCCTCGAGCGTGCGCGCCGACTCCGTATGGCGCGCCCCGGCCACCGCCACCGTCACCCCGGGCGACTCCGTGTGGGTCGCTCCCGCCGACGAGCAGCCCGACGACTCCGTGTGGAAGACCACCAGCTGACAGCTTCCGGCCCACCCGGGGCCCGGACCGCGCATGGCACCCCCAGTGCCGCCGGCCCGGGCCCCTTCTCGTACCCAGGGAACACCCCGCTGGATTCGTAGGAACGTAGGCGCATGACCAGCCCTGAAGGCGAAGAAGCCACCTACGAACCCGTCATGTCCATCATCCTCGCCAAGAGCAACGGCGGACCGTACGACGATGCGGCCGTCGTTGCGGGCATGACCTGCGGCGCCCTCGACCACGAGCTGACCATCGCGGCCGCCATCCATACGCTCCCGCACGAGCGGTACCTGGACGCGCCCGTCCCCAAGCAGGCGGACCTGATCGCGATGAAGCACGGCTACCTGATGAAGGTCGGCGAGTTGGACGAACCATCGGGCTACCACCACGTGTCCTTCGAGTGGGCGTAGCGGGAGGCGCTGTCAGTGCCGCGTGCCATGCTGGCCGTATGACCGACACCTGGACCTCATCGTTCGGCGGCACCAGCCTCGAAGGCCCGGCCGACGCCTGGCAGCACCCCGACACCTACTGGACCCCCGAGTTCGACACGACGGTCCGCGCGGCCCGCGAATCCGGTCAGCCTGTCGCCTGCCCCGTCTGTCATACCGCCGTGGCGAGCACGGACATGGAATCCGTGTACGGCATGCGCGAGGACCTCAACCAGCCCTTGGTGAGCTTCGCCGGACACGTCGGGCAACTCTTCACGCTGCACCCGTGCGGCCACACGCTGTCGAAGTAGCTGCCCCCGCGCCCAACTACCGCCCTACACTGGCCGCCTGGAACAGGGAGGGCGCGTCATGGGGACACCGCACAGCGAACCCGACGGACCCGACAGCCACAAACCGCGGCCGGACTACCCGCCGAAGACTCCGCCGCCTCCGAAGAAGCCGCCGAACCCGCCGACGCCGAACCCCCGCAGCGAAGCCGAACGGCTCCTCGATGGCCTGCCCGTCCCGCAACGCAGCACCACCCGTGCAGGTCTGCCCGTGATGCGGAACCGGCGCGGCGCCTCCTGGACGCTCGAGACCGCGGCGTGGATTCCGAAGAAGGCCGCCGGCCATGTCGTCGGCCGGCTCGCCGACTGGGACCTCCAGCCCCCCGCCGCGCTGTCCGACGTTGTCACCCTGCTCGTGTCCACGGTCATTGACGACGGCGGCCGCCGCATCAGCGTCCACCTGTCCGAGCAGGACGGACGTGTCGTCGTCCTCGCCCTCTCCCACCGCGCCCCCGCCGACGACACGTCCGGCGACGTTCTGGTCGCGCTCCGCGGGCTGGGTGCCGCGTCCTGCGGCACAGAGACGACGGGCGAGGGACGTCAGGTGTGGGCGCTCCTCGACCTGACGCAGGCCGCCGCAGCCTGAGGATCGCGGGCTACGGATCCAGTCCGAGAAGCGCATCCGGCTTGCACACGTTGCACGGCTCCGCGCCGCGCGCGAGCGCCTCGATCGCGCCCTCCCGACTGATCGCCTTCACGCGCTTCCCTGTACCGGCCCAGCAGTCCCCAGCGTGCACCATCTGCGTCCCCGCGTTGATCAGTCCTTGCAGGACCCAGTCGGGGGCCTCCCGCTCGAGCGTCTCCTGCCGTCGCGCGGCCTCGGCGACCCGCTTCTCCTCCTCCGCGATCCACCGGCGGGTGCGCTCGAGGTCGGCGAGCTGGACGCGTTCGAGGAAACGCAACTGTTGAAGGCGGGTGTGGGGGTCGTGCTCGGGCATACCGCCAGCGTACGAGCCGGGTGTGACAGTGGCCGGACGCACGAATACGGGCCCACCCCTGCCCCAGCAGGAATGGGCCCGTCAGGAGGTGGCCCCCTGGTACCGACAACGGTAGGCGCTCAGTCGTCCTTGTACTCGGGAAACCGTGCAGCCGCCCGACAAGCGAGCTGGAGCGCGGCCGTCGGGTTCGGTGGGCCGGCCTTTGCCGCGGCGCCGCGCAGCGTCGACAGCAGCCACGTCGGCTGCAGCACATACACCGGCGTCACACGGCGGGGTACGGGCGCGGCGAGGAACTTGCCGGGGATGCGGGAGCCATGGACGACGAGCAGTGGCACCACCGCATCCACCGGGACCCGAAGCTGCCCGGCCACCGTGGCGGCGTAGCGGGCGACCTTCTCCACCTGATCGTGCCGGTCCTCGCTCCCACAGTGCACCCGCCCGCGTATCAGCGTGGCCTCGCGTTGTGCGTGCCAGCGCTTCGTGTCCAGGGCCACCAGCACGGACGCAGAGGGGACGACGAGCAGGTGGTCGAGGTTGGCGCCGGACGGTAATCGCCGGTCGTGGAGTATCTGCCAGCCCTCCGCGGCGAGCGGCGCAAGCATGCGGGCGGTGAGCGCCTCGTATTCGCCGCCGAGGTTCCAGCGGGCCGCCTGAGCGTCCGCGGTACGGGTGTGGGCGGTGACGCCCATCGCGGACAGGATCGGCCGCCACACACCCCGCCGGGCGTGCTTGCGGATCGCCTGGCCCTTCGCGCCCGCCGAGTTCGACGCCCCGCTCACCGGCCGCCCTCCTTCGCCCGGTCCATGGCTTCCACGAGCCGGTCCGCATAGTCGGCGGCGATGCCGTGCGGGGAGCAGAAGTCCCGCATCTCCTCGGCGAACTTGCGGGCCGCCGCCACCTCCGCCTGCGCTACCGCCAGGCGCTGCCGCAGCACGTCGGGGTCGTCGTCCTCCGGCCGATAGCCGGGCGCCAGATACCGCTCGTACTTCACCCGCCACCCCCGGCACGCCGGACACGTCACCAACGTGCCCTCCGGGAGCGCGCCCTGCCTCATCGATGCGCCGCACAGCGACATACCCGTCGCCCACGCCTCGAACGTCGGGAGCCACTCATACACGGCCAGGTGTACGGCGTCCGGCTCGGCGTCGATCGGCATTGCCGCGACGGGCACCAGGTAGCGAAGTTCCTTGTCGAGCTCCGCCTTGTTCATCGGCGTCCCCTCTCTGTACGGCGGGCGACGCGGGCCAGGAACGCATCCCGCGCCCGCGGGCTGGTGAAGTAGCGGTTCACCCACACAGCGACCCGCGTACCGGCCAACGGCCCCGCCACCGCGGGATCGTTTACCCCGGTCCGCACGCACGGGTTCTGCGCGCACTGGCAGTCCGCGCACGGCCAGCAGAACGGCAGATCCAGGTAGTTGTGGTAGACGACCGTGCTGCTCCCACAGACGCAGCAGGTCTCCGGCGCCACGGTCGCTTCAGTCGCTCGCAGCACGCTCACGCCTCCCCCTGCGGCATGAACCGCTCCGTCACCGCGGCCGCCATCTGCTGCCGCTTGACGGCCCCACGGTGGAGTTCAGCGGCCCGCTCGAGGATGGCGTCCCACGGCGCTCCGGTGCCCAGGCCCAGCGCCTGCGACAGAGCCAAGCGGTGGTCCTCGGTAGGCTGCTCGCCGCCCTTCTCCCGATCCCGCTCATCGTCGTACTCGTTCCACTCCGCGATGGCATCGTTCAGCGACAGCGGCTCCGCAGCCCAGTGGCCGGGGCGTACAGGCTCCCAGTCGCCGTAGCTGACCTGACGGCGCACCACGGTCTTCCCCATGTCGCCGGGGACCAGGAGGAGGCCGGGCTCGCCCTCGGGGCCGGTGGGGAATGCGCTGCTGAACTCCCACTCAGGGGGCGGGGTACTGGGCAAGAGGCTCTTGCGGATCGGTTCGGTCGTCTGGTCGGTCACGGGTTCCTCCGGGGTGTGGTGCGGGCGTGGGCGCGGCGTGCACGGCCGGCGAGGGCCGCTCGAGCCGTACGGCGGTGCTTCAGCGACTCCGTAATCTCGGCGGCCGCGATCGGCGCGAGGATCGCGGGCGCGGTCAGCCAGAACGGCATGTCCCAACTACCGGTCTGTAACTGGTAGGCGCCGCCGACGCATGCGGCGACGAGTGCGGCGAGCAGGGTGAACACGGGCCCTCCCGGGGCGATGTGACGAGGAGTGACCGGGGTGAGGGGAGAGTGGGGTCTCGGCCCGGGGATCGGTAGATCTTGAAGCGCAAACGGTTACGCTGCGTCGACTTCGATCGAGGATCAAGTCGTGGGACGGTAGCCGCGGTTCGCGTCCGGGGAGACGACGACGTCCTCGAGCGACAGCACGCCCAGCGCGAAGCCGATCGCGACCGCATGCGCGCGGTCGTTGGCACGGAGCTTGCGGCGCAACACCTGCATGCGGGTCTTCACGGTCTCCTCGGCGACGCCGCAGTGCCGGCCGATGGCCTGGTTGGTCATGCCGTTCGCGGCGAGCCGCAGCGTCTCCTTCTCGCGCGCGGTGAGGTATGTGCGCGGCGCTACGGTCAGGGCTTTGGGGTGGAGGCGTAGCGCGTCCAGGGATGGTGCGGGCCCGCTGCTCGTGGCAGACGGGCCCGACAGAACCGGAGCGGTCACGCGTCGACCGCCTCAAGCCCCGAGTCGGCGTCGGTCCACGTCCGGCCCGCCTCGGTCTTATGCGTGACGTGCTTGCCGCTGACCACACACGGCTCGACCGGGTCCGAGTTCAACGGCATCAGGGCTGCCGTGCAGGGCTGCGGGTTCCAGCCGATGGGCTGTTCGTCGGCGGGCATGCGGTCTACGGCCTCCACCAGCGCGCGGGCGGCCAGCGCGAGCTGCTCCCGCCCGTACTGCACCTCGGCGTCCGCGTGCGGATTGTCGACGCGGCCGTAGTGGGTGCCCTCGATGACGCGCAGCGCGGCCTTGACGACGGTGTCGTGCTGGTCGGCGGGCGGAAAGTAGATGCTCATGCGGTGGTCTCCGGTTGGTAGTCGATGAGTTGGGTGTCGGCGGGCACGTACAGGGGGTGTCCGGGCTGCCCGGTCGAGGTGAGGCGCAGCGCCTTCAACGGCACGCCGCGCGCGTTCAGGGCGGATGCCATGACATGGCCGCGGCCAGCGAGGACACCACCCCCACCCCACGCCGCGACCACAAGGCCCGCCTGGGCGACGGCGTGCTGCACGAAAGACGCGTTGTAGCGACCGACCGGGTCGGTGTGAGTACGCAGCCTGTCGGGGTTGGTGG
>Ga0134065_10000009_pt1 | contig 21579 bp, 26 predicted proteins | sample 15_taG_29_FD_94471 | JGI IMG/M metagenome (GOLD analysis project Ga0134065, IMG submission 94471) | Grasslands soil microbial communities from the Angelo Coastal Reserve, California, USA - 15_D_Wat_20cm_2_24_1 metaG | ecosystem: Environmental > Terrestrial > Soil > Grasslands ... | reverse complement strand
ACCTTGGGAGCGTCGGCTCGCGTCACTGTTGTTTCGGTAACGTGCGGCGTGGGCGCTCCCACCGTGGTGAGCTTCACCGTGGTTCCAACCGTACCCAGGCTCCTATCGGCGTCGAAGGGCGCCCACTCGCGCAGCTGCGCCGGGTCGGTCAGCGCCTGCCAGACCTTTTCCGGCGAGTGGCGCAGGTCTCTGACGAGAATGAGCGTCCACTTCTCTCCGTCTTTTCGGACCTGCGCTCCTCTGGCCGGACCCGGTGTGTACTGTGCGCGATCGGTCATCTCAGCCCAGCGGCTTGAGCGCGTACCGCCCGTAGGCCACGAAGGCCGCCAGCAGCCCCATCACGACGGCCCAGACCATCGGGTTGGTAGCGGCCACTTTGAGCGAATACCGCGCGTAGAGACCGGCGAGCGCCAGGGTTTCCAGCGCGAGCGCGGCCGCGGCGAGCGGGGTCAGGACCGGCATCCAATTCGCTGCGGCCGGGACGATCAGCAGGACCGCGCCCAACATCTCGAGCAAGCCGAGCGCGCGCCATCCGCCACGCGAGAGCGCGCGCAAGGAGTTCGCGAGCTCGTCGAACTTGAACACCTTGTATGCCCCCCCCGCGAGGTAGAGCAGGGCGAGCGCGACCTGGAGGACCCACAAGAGGACGTTCATCGGTGTCTTCTCCTCGTCTTCCTTTTCGTCGGTGTCGCCTGATCCATGCGGTCGAGGTGGCGTTCAAGAGCATCCACGTGAGCGGACCAGAGCTGGCGGAACGGAGCCAGCCAGGCCTCCACCTCCAGAAGTGGTTCTGGCTTCAGCCGGTAGAGACGGCGCTGCGCGTCCACCGTGGATTCCACGAAACCGGCCTCGCGCAGCACTCGCAGGTGCTTGGACACGGTCGGCTGCGGCATACGAAGCCGACGCTCGATCTCTCCCACCGACTGTCGTGACGAGACCAGGAGGCCCAATATCGCCCGGCGGTTCGGCTCCGCAATGATTGCGAACACAGATTCCACGCTCTTGATATACTCCACAGAGCATATGCGTGTCAAGGTATATAATGGCCTACATCCCTGGCGGGGTACCGATACCCCGGTACATTCGTGCGCAGGTTACTTCTACCAACGCGGGAGGTCGTATGCGCCGTCGGGGCTCTTCCCTCGGACTCGTCGTGGTCACTTCGTTCCTCGTCGGATGTTCGGACCGTGAGTTGACGGCACCTCCGAATGTCTCCGACTTGGCTGCCTCGGCTGAGCAGCTTGCAGCACCAACGGCCTGCGAGCACGTCAGCGGCGCGTTTGTCTTCACAAGGTTCCAGTTCACGAGCCAGACCACGGCCGTCGGCGAAGGCACGATGCAGGGAGACCTCTCCGGGGGATTCAGCGCGCAGTACTTCGACATCGAACAGCGGGGCAACGGCGTAATCGCGATGCGGGCTCATCACACGATTACTCGGAGTATTGGGACGATCAGGACGTCCGACGAGATCCTTCTTCTCCCGGATCAGGATCCGGCCGTGGCTCTACCCAATTCGCGACTGGACGTGATCGGCGGAACGGACGCATATGACGGAGCGACAGGCCTGCTCCATACACACGGTCAACTGAACCTCGCAACTCTGGCTGGATCTATCCAGTACAAAGGGCAGGTTTGTGTCCCGTGAGCCACTGGGGCGTCACCGCTTAGCAGCGCAGATAGCAAGTCCTCCGAATTCCGCGCCTCTGCCTTCGTCGGCTCACCCGCGGGATGGTAGCGCCGCCTAACAAGCGCTTGAAGCTGGCGGGCGGCGGGCGACTCCTTAGTTTTCCACCAACATTCTTGTCGCGACGAGCATCCGATGAAACTCGACATCTATGTCAACTACGCCGGGAAGTGCGAGGAGGCGTTCCGCTTTTACGAACAGCACGTCGGCGGCAAAATCACCATGATGATGACGCACGAGCAACAGCCGAATCAGGCAAACGTGCCGGCGAACCGGAAGAAGGCCATCCTCCACGCTCGCATCGAGATTGGCAAGACGGTGCTCATGGGCGCCGACATTCCGGGGGCCGAGCCCATGCGCAGCGCCTATCTGACCCTCACGGTCGACCGCGCCGAGGAAGCGGAACGTCTCTACGCACTTCTTTCCGACGGCGGTCAGATCTTCATGAAGATGGAGGAGACCTTTTTCGCGTCTCGCTTTGCCATGCTCCGGGACAAGTTCGGCACGTCCTGGATGCTGCTCCACGAACGATCTTCCTCCGCAACGTCGGCCCGATTACCTGAGCAACCAAGGCTGTAGCGCATGTCCAAGCTCCTCGCTTTCCTCGGTGCGACCGTGGGTGGCGCGATCGGCTGGTGGCTCGGTGCCCGCGTCGGAACGATGACGGCCTTCATCGTCAGCACCGTTGGAACTGGTCTCGGCGTGTACGCCGGGCGCCGCATTGCGGCGTCTGTGTTTGACTGAGAAGCTTGAGCGCGATCTCGTAGAGGGCAGTCATACCGGTACGTGCTCATGGCGATCACCCGGATAAACGAGTTCCAGGCCAAGCCGGACAGGGCCGCGGCGCTGCGCGACTTTCTTCGCTCGGTCATTGCCCGCATCATTGACGCGCCAGGCTGCCGTTCGTGCGAGCTGCTGGTCCAGCACGACGACCCAACCCGGCTGGCGATCATCGAGGTATGGGACAGCGTGGAAGCGCATCAAGCATCCGTGTCCCGGATTCCCCCCGGGCTGCTGCAGCAAGCGCAGACTCTGTTCGCGGTACCTGCGCGGGGCGCCTACTACGATCCGGTGCCCGAGAGCGACCGTTGATCAGATCTTTCGCGAGCATCGGCTGCTGAGGAAGTAGCAAGACCAAGCTGTTAGAGTAGGGGGGCGCCGTGCGCCGAAATCGTCTGCTGCTAGTCCTCGCATTAGGCCTGGTTGGTGGGTTTCTCCTCCTGCTCCGACCGCGGACGCCCAGGTCCACAAGTGCCGTGCAGCGTCTGCCACCACCGGTTGCGAAGCAGCCCCAGCCGCCGCTTCAAGCAGACGCCGCAGGGTCCTATGTGCCGGGCTATCCTTTTACGGTGAACGGTTTCCGCTTCACCGGTTTCAGCCTCCATCCAGAGGCTCTCGTCACCTTTGCCCAGACGACCGTGGCCTGCGTTGAGGCGCAAATCAGTGCACAAAACGTCCACCTTCGCTGTGACGATCCGCAGGTGGGCACGGTCACAATCGACGGCAGGTTCCTCACGCGATTGGCAAGCAACCGGCTCGACGCCGCGGTCTTGTCTGCGGTCGTGACGGTTCGTGCCGGCAGCGGAGAGGTCTTGTACAGCGCGCGGGACTCATTCAGATGGCAGCCGGTCGATTAGGGCAGGGCAGCGGCCTTGCGCCCCCGCGCATTTCGCTCGCAGCTTAGTCCGTCAGGCCGCACCCTCACACCAGGGAGGAGCGATGCGTTCCATCGTCGCAGCAGGTGCCATTCTATTCGCCGCCAGCGCTTCCTCCGCACAGACCCGCTCGGCAGACGAAGCGGCGATCCACGCACAAACCGCGGCGTACGAGAGTGCTCTCAACAAGCGCGATCCCGCGGCCGTGGCGGCCTTGTTCGTCCCCGACGGTGACCTGGTGTTCTTCGACAGTCCCCGCGTGAGCGGCCGCGACGCCCTCATCCAGAATACGAAGGACGCCGTCGCGACCTGGCCGGCCACCATGCGGTTCACGCTCTCGATCACCGCGATCCGGTTTCTCACGCCCGATGTTGCGATCGTCGACACCGAGGCCCATTTCAGCGAAGGTGACATGCGGGCCAATCGTGGCACGTCAGTGGTTGTTCGGCAAAAGGGGAAGTGGCTCATCGCCGCGTTACGAGTCTTCCCGGCCCAGCGTCTGTAGTACTCGGCGTCTCGGAGGACGGCGCATGGACCTTACCCCACTCATACCAGTGGTGGCGATCATTGCTTTCGCGGCGGTCAAGATCGCTCGTATGCGCGTCCCTCGTCCCGAATCACCGTCGGCGGACGTCAGGGCGCGGCTCGAGGCTCTTGAACGGAGTGTCCAGGGCCTCCGGCAGGAGCTGGCAGAAACACAGGAACGGCTCGATTTCGCAGAGCGTCTGCTGAGCAAGGCGCGCGACGAGCGGCGCATTGGCAGCTAGAGACTATGATTCTCGCTGCCGTGGCATATGTGGTCATCGGCATCCTGTTCAGTGTGCTCTCCAGGTCGGCGGGCGGCGATCATGTGCGCCTGTGGCGGCTGGCCGCATGGGTGGCGAGCGCCGCCGTGGCCGCGGCGCACATCGGGTACGAACACTATCGACGGAGCAGTTCGCCTCGTGCGACGGCGCTCCATGCGGCCGGGGCGGTGGCCCTGGGGGCCTTCGGCCTTGCGCTCGTCGCAAACGTGCATTGGGTGCTCGCCGAAACACACGGCCAACGGCCGCCTCTCCTCGCACTGCCCGTGTGGCCCGTCATCACGGCCATTCCAGCGTTTCTTGGGGCACTCGCCGTGGCGGCCGTGCTGACTCGCTTTTCGCGGCGTGTCGGCAAATGAACGCTCGCGAGGGGCGGTGATCATGACCTTCAAGTCCGCGGTGTGGTACCCGATCGCCATCGTGCTGAGCGTCATCAACCTGGTCGGAGCCGGGTTCGCCGTCGGGCAGGCCGAGACATCGCATGCTACGATTCACGCGGTGCTCGCGCTGGCGTTCGGGTTGTGGGCGCAGCGCCTGCGTCCCGGCGGGACCGAGCGCCCCGCCCAGCTCGAAGGCCTCGAAGCGCTCGAAGGGCTCGAAGCCGAGGTGAGCAAGCTGCGGCAGGAGCTGACCGAGACACAGGAGCGCCTCGACTTCGTGGAACGGCTGCTGGCGCGGGGACCGGAAACGGGCCGGGTGGGCCCGGAGCGCTAGGCGACGCCGGGTAAGGAGAATTGCGTTGCCTCGTCTGACGGGTGTGCTGGCGCTTGCGTGTTTATCGCTGGCGGCCTGCCGTGGACCGTATGGGTCCGAAGGCGAACGGCTCGCTCGCACTTACTGTGCGGCCTGCCACGTCTTTCCGGAACCCGCCTTATTGGACAAGAAGACCTGGCAATCAGGCGTCTTACCGGCCATGGCCCCACGACTGGGCGTCAGCACGACGACATCCTTCAGCGAAGCGCTCCGGAATCCGTATATGACGGTCCTGACCAAGGCCGTGTCACCACGAGACTGGGACCAGATTGTCCAGTATTATCGCGAGCGTAGCCCCGACACATTGCCTTACCAGTCCCTGCCAGCCGAACCTCGGGTGGATCCCGACTTGTTCAGAACGGGTCCGTTCGTGCCGCGGATGCACAGCAGCGCGATCATCACCCTGCTGAAGGTTGATCCGACCTATGAGCGAATATTTGTCGGTGAGGCCGGCACCAACAGACTGCTGATCTTCGACTGGAAGCGCCGGCTGCTCTCGACACTCACATTGGGCAGTCCTCCGACCGACCTGATCGTAGAGAACGAGCACGTCCTGGTGCTGGAATCCGGCATCCTCAGCCCCAATGATCAGGCCAGGGGCAGTCTCGTGCAATACGATTTTTCCGGTCATGATTCCCTGCGATTCAACAGAATCCTGATCGATTCGTTGTTGCGGCCCGTCTTTGTCGAGCAATTTGACTTTGCCGGAGACGGCCGGAACGACTTTCTCATCTGCGAATTCGGCGACAACCGCGGGCGACTGGCGCTCTATCGGTACGATGGCGCGAAGTACGCGCGGCACGTACTGGATGCCAGCCCAGGCGCCATCCGGTTCGAAATACGGGACATGACGGGGGACGGGCATCCGGACATCGTAGCGCTGTTCGCGCAGGGTGACGAGCGGATTGTCTTGTTCGAAAATGATGGGAAGGGAAATTTTCCTGAACCGCACCGGATACTGGCGCGCTTTCCCCCGGTGTACGGCTCGATGTATTTCTCCCTGCATGATTTCAACGGCGACGGAAAGCCGGACATTTTGTATGTGAACGGCGACAATTTCGACTATTCCCGTGTGCTCAAGCCTTACCACGGAGTCAGGATCCTGGAAAATGACGGCAAGAACAATTTTGTCGAACGGTACTTTTTCCCCGTGTACGGCGCTGCCAGGGCAGAGGTGGCTGATTTTGACAAGGATGGCGATCTCGATATTCTGATCACCAGCAATTTTGCGGATTCCGCAAGACATCCCGAACGGGGCATCATGTTTCTGGAGAACACCGGTCCGTACCAATTTCAACCATATGCATTTTCCGTAGCCTCCGGCGGTCAGTGGAACCTGATGGCAACGGGTGATTTTAATAAGGACGGCTGGCTGGATGTCATCATTGGCGCCATGAATCTGGGAGACATTGCCAACCTTCAGCGGAGGCTCACCGGACAACCGTTGGAGGGCGGGAAAGATCCCATCCTGTTTTTTGAGAACAGGCGCTGAGTGTCCCGCGGCTACTTGATCCGGCAGTTCGAAACCGCGTGGAAGCTGACCAACCTCCACCTCGACGGACTCACCACCGCGGAGTGCCTGTGGCTCCCGGCTCAGAAGGGGTTGCACGTGCATCAAGCCCCCGATGGACGCTGGCGCGCCGATTGGCCGGATCACGAGGGATATGACGTCGGGCCGCCGAGCATCGCGTGGCTGACGTGGCACCTCGGCTTCTGGTGGTCCATGGTGCTCGACCACTCATTCGGCGACGGGGCGCTCTCACGCGAGCGCGTCTCGTGGCCCGGCACTGCCGACGACGTACGCGACTGGCTCGGCCGGCTCCGGGGACGGTGGCAAGGGGTCCTCGAGCAGGTCAGCGACGACGACCTGCAATCCGCGCAGCGGACGCGATGGCCCTTCCGGGACCGTCCGTTCGGAGATGTCATCGCATGGGTCAATGTCGAACTCACGAAGAACGCCGCCGAGATCGGCTACGCCCGCTTCCTGTACGCGGCCCGCCACGGGCCTTAGGCAGCGGACCTCTAGCGAGGCGGTTGGCTTGAGCCATACGATCAAGGTCATCGCCGCGCGCCGCTCTTCCGCTTGTCGCTTCGGCGCTGCATCATGTCGATGCTCCGTCACCACTCCTTGGAGGTTTCCATGCGTGCTGTCGGCCTCTCCGCGTGCTTCATGCTCTCGATCGCTCCCGCAATGTATGCTCAAGCCGCCCCCACCCCCGCGGCCAAGCCCGCCGGGCTGCACTGGGGACCGGCGCCGGCAGTCTTTCCCAAGGGCGCGAAGATGGCCGTCGTGAGCGGTGACCCCAGCAAGGCGGCGCCCTTTACCGTCGAGCTGTCCATGCCGAACGGCTACAAGATCCCGCCGCACTTCCATCCCACCGACGAGACCGTCGAAGTCAAGAAGGGCACGCTCCTCGTCGGCATGGGTGATACGTTCGACGCCGCGAGCGCGAAACCGATGAAGGCCGGGGAGAAGGGGTCCCTGCCCGCCAACACACACCACTTCGCCGCCGTCAAGGGCGCGACCCTCATTGCCGTGAGTGCCATGGGGCCCTTCGCGATGACGTACGTCAATGCCGCGGACGATCCTCAGCAGCAGGTCGCCAAGCCATAATGTGAGGAGGTGCGCGGCAAGGAGACGCCGACCTCCGACATCGCAAAACCGATCGACCAGTGGAAGATGCCGGAAAGCACCCAGGCCGCGATCTGACGGCGGGTCCGCCCTCCGTCCTGTCCCGCTTCGCGGTCGTGCTGCTGGACATGAACGGCACGCTCCTGTTCGGCGGCGATCGCTTTGGCCCCGAGCAAGACTACGTCGCGACATACCGCGCCCTTGGCGGACGCCGGCTCGCAGCGGGAGTGGTGCAGGGAACCATCGCGGCGTGCTATGAGACCATGGGAGCGATCTACGAGGACCCGGCGCGCTGCGACTCCTTTCCCCAGGTATTGGAAACGCTCCGCGAGCTCCCTGCCGGACGTGACCTGCCGGAGGCGGAGCTGCAGCTCCTGGAGCGCGTCATCGCGGCGCATGAACTGGGGCGCATTCCCGACGCCTACGCACGGGCGATCACCCGTCTCGCCGCCGCGCACCGGCTCGGTCTGGTCGCGAACATTCTGTCCCGCAAGGGACCCTGGCTCGAAGAATTCGCGCGGGCCGGGGTGCTGCACTGCTTCGCGACCACCGTCTTTTCCTCGGACGGCTCGAGCATCAAGCCCTCGCGCAAACTGTTCGACCGAGCGGTGACCGCTCTCGCCGTGCCCAGGGCCGAGGTGGTGTTTGTGGGTGACAGCCTGCGCTGCGACATCGGCGGCGCGACCGCCGCGGGATTGGCCACGGTCTGGATCGATCGCGCCGGCCACGGCCGGCAGGCCGGTGATCCCCAACCCAGCTTTGTCGTTCGTGATCTCCTCGAACTGGTCGGATGACCGCGTCGTCGTCCCTGGTCCGCCGCTTCGGCCTGCTTCACGCCACGGCGCTCAACATGACGAACATGATCGGGATCGGACCGTTCATCACGATCCCCCTCCTCATGTCCGCGCTGGGTGGTCCGCAAGCGATGCTCGGCTGGCTCGTCGCCCTCGTGATCGTCGTGTGCGACGGCATGGTCTGGAGCGAGCTGGGGGCGGCGATGCCGGGCTCCGGCGGCTCGTTCGGGTATCTGCGCCACGGCTATGGCGCGGCAACGGTCGGCCGCCTGATGGGCTTTCTCTTCGTCTGGCAGTTTGTGCTCAGTGGCCCGCTCGAGATCGCCTCCGGGTACATCGGCTTCGCGCAGTACCTCGGCTACATCTGGAAGGGGATCACGGCGCGCCAGACGATCGTCGTCGTCACGGTCATCGGGCTCGCGAACCTGGCACTCCTGTACCGGCGGATTACGTCGATCGCGACCATCACCGTCGCGCTCTGGACGGGAACGATCGTCACGGTCATCGTGGTGGTCGTCACCGGTGCCCGGCATTTCGACCCCAGAGTCGCCTTCGACTTTCCGCCCGGTGCGTTCAACCTCTCGCTGGGTTTTCTCCTGGGCCTCGGCGCCGCGTCGCGGGTCGGCGTGTACGACTATCTCGGCTACTACGATGTCTGCTACATCGGCGACGAAGTCGAGAATCCCGGCCGGGTGATCCCCCAGTCGATTGTGATCAGCACCGTGGCGGTCGCGGCGATCTACCTCGCGATCAATCTGTCGATTGTCGGCGTCGTCCCGTGGCGGGAGTTCGTCCCGGCGGAGGCACGCCCGCAATCCAGCTTCGTCGTGTCGCTCTTCATGGAACGGACGTACGGCCCGGGCGTCGCGACGCTGTTCACGGCGATGATCCTCTGGACCGCGTTCGGCTCGGTCTTCGCCCTCTTGCTGGGGTACTCGCGCGTGCCGTATGCCGCGGCCAGAGACGGCTACTTCTTCAAGGTGTTCGCGCGCCTGCATCCGTCCCAGGGATTTCCGAGCGTCTCGCTGGTCGTGCTGGGCGTCCTCTCCATCCTTGCCGGGTTCGTGTCGCTGGGCATGGTGATCGATGCGTTGATCACGACGCGGATTCTGGTGCAGTTCATCGGGCAGATCGGGGCGGTGACGTTGCTGCGCCGGCGCGTGCCGGACATGCCGCGGCCGTATCGCATGTGGCTCTATCCGGTGCCGAGCCTCGTCGCGCTGCTGGGATGGATCTTCATCTTCGCCACGACGCCGCCGCTGGTGGTCGCGTTTGGACTCGGCGCGCTGGTGCTCGGTGTCGTGTGTTTCGGAGCGTGGTCGTGGAAGGGGCGGACCTGGCCGTTCGACGCACGAGACCCAGGCGAGCGGACCGTCACGCCGTAGCCCGTACCCGGCTTGCGCCCGCGGCCACGATGCCCGCAGGTTAACCGTCATCCGTCCGTCCCCGATTGGAGAGCCCATGTTCCGAGTCTGCTCCGCGGCCGTCGGTGCGCTCGCCGCGTTGTCTGGCCTACCATGCATGGCTCAGGTCACGGCACGTCGCGCAGTCGCGATCGTCGGGACGTGGCGACTCGAGAGCGTCGTCGACACCCTGCCAGGCGGATCGCTGTACAGTTGGCTCGGTGCCCGGCCGACGGGCGAGATCCGCTACGACGCCACGGGCCACATGGCGGTGCAATTCATGCGGGATCCCCGGCCCACCGTCAGGGCGGGCACCGCCCGCGAGGCGACGCCCCAGGAGCTCCGCGCCCTGTACGACGGGTACTACGCGTACTTCGGTCGTTACGAGCTGAATGCGCGGGGCGATTCCGTCGCGCACTTCATCCATGCCAGCTTACACCCGGAGGAGGTCGGCGTTGTCTATCGACGCGCCGTCCGTGTGGACGCGGATCGTCTCTTCATCTCCTTGCAATTCGTGGATGCATCCGACCGGTTACTGCACCGCCGTTCTCTCACCTTCAGCCGGGTTCGTTGACGGCCATGCATCGGTCCGCGTTGGCTCGCCTCGGGTCGCTGGGCTTGATGCTCTCGCTGGCCACCGCGGTCCCGGCCGACGCCCGGGCGGCGGCCCTTCCCGGATTGGCCGATCAGTGGTTCGTCACCAGCGACAGCGTCCGGCTCCACTACCTCAGCGGAGGATCCGGTCCCACCATCGTCTTCGTGCCGGGTTGGACCATGCCGGCGGAGATCTGGGAGCCGCAACTCCGGTACTTCGTTCGGTCCCACCGCGTCATCGCCCTGGACCCGCGCTCGCAGGGCGCGTCCGACCGGGTCAGCGAGGGGAATTTCGTCGATCGTCGCGCCCAGGACGTTCACGAGCTCCTGCGCCACCTCGGGGCACAACCCGTGGTCCTGGTCGGCTGGTCCCTCGGTGTGGTGGAGGTGCTGCGGCTGGTCGAGCGCTTCGGCACCGCGGACATCGCCGGCCTCGTCCTCGTGGATGGCCTGATCTGGGTCACCCCCAACTCCAGCATGGAGGCGTTCTTCGACTCCGCGCTTGTCCATCTCCTGCGTGACCGTCGCGCGTTTACCGCGACCTTCGTGCGCGGCATGTATCGGACACCGCAGGACCCGCGATACCTGGAGCGGATCACGCACGCCGCGCTTTCCACACCGACGCCGACGGCATACACGGTCTTGGCGAGCGCATATGCCGTGGGGCGCCGGGACTGGCGCTCGGCGCTGAGCCGGGTCGACCGACCGGTGCTGTGCGTGGGAACGGCATTCATGCGCGAAACGGCTGATACGGTGCGGGCTCGCGTTCGCGACTCGGAGGTCGAGATTTTCGAGCAGGCCGGTCACGCCGTGTTCGTCGACGAGCCGGAGCGCTTCAACAGAGTGGTGGAACGTTTCGTTCAGCGGCTGCGTTAGGGCCGGTTGATTTGACCTGAGGAAAGCCATGAGCCGACAAGTTCTCGTCATCTCCACGTTTGTCTGTGCCGTTGGACTGTGCGCTGCTGCGTCCGAGGTTGCCGGTCAGCAGCAAGCAATCGAGCCCGAGGGCTTGAAGGTCTTCAACCGCAGCGTCAGTAGCCTCAGCGACGGAGCCAGGAAGGGTGTTCGTCTCAGCGAACACGCCGGCGACGGCGTGGCCTACCTGCAGGGGGTCGAGTTCACCAACGGCACGATCGAGCTCGACGTCAGAGGCAAGGACGTTCCGCAGCAAAGCTTCGTGGGTGTCGCCTTCCACGGCGTGGATGGAACGACGTACGATGCGATCTACTTCCGGCCGTTTAATTTCAGAGCCGAAGACCCTGCCAGACGGGGCCACGCCGTCCAATACATCGCTCAGCCCATCTACCCGTGGCAGAAGCTGCGCGCGGAGCAGCCGGGGAAGTACGAGCGGGCAATCGATCCCGTGCCGGATCCGAACGCCTGGTTTCATGTGCGTGTCGTCGTCACGAGCCCGAAGGTGAGCGTCTTCGTCGACGACGCGAAGGAGCCGAGCCTGGTCATCGACCAGTTGAGCAACCGCAAGAAAGGACTGGTGGGCCTATGGGTGGGGAACAACTCCGGTGGCGATTTCGCGAATGTCAAAATAGTTCCCCGCTAGCATCCTGGCCTAGCCCCGAATGGTCTTCGAGGCCTCGTCCCACGACACGGTACTCTTCCGGAAGTACGACTCATTCGCCATGTGGCAGGCCAGCGCCGCGTTGTGACCGAACACCGCGTCCTCGGTCACCGGCTTCCGGGTCCGCACGGCCTCGAAGAACGTCCACAGATGTGTCCGCGTGTCGTCGAACTCGGGCCCGCTGAACGAGATCGATTCGGCCAGCGCAGCTTGGCCAAGCTTCGGATCGTGTTCCTGATGCCATTGCGCGACGTATGCCTCACGCATCGCCCGGGGGAAGCTGCCGGCGTAATAGCTTGGCGCCGTATCCTGGCCGGTTTGTGGCGTGTAGCTCAGGCCGGAGCCGGTCAGCTCCAGAATGCCCTTGGCGCCCTGGAAGCGGTACGACTCCGGCATCTCCGTCCCGAGATTGAGCCGCATGTACACCGGTAGCTCGCCGTAGTAGTACAGCACGGCGTGCACGTCGGGCATGTTGCGCCCGTCCTTCCAGCGCCGGATGCCGCCGACGGCCGCAGCCTGCTTGGGCGGCTCGTTGATCCCCAACACGAACATCAGGCCGCTGATCAGGTGCACCAGGAGGTCGCCGGCCACGCCGGTGCCGTACTCCTTCCAGCAGCGCCAGCGCGCGAAGATGTTGGGATCGAACGCTCGCTTGGGAACCGTGCCCTGCCAGGTATCCCAGTCCAGAGTCCGCGGTGAGAGATCGGGCGGTGGTGGGTACTGCCACGCGCCGGTGGGATCGTTGCGTCCGAGCCATCCTTCGACGAGCATCAGATCGCCCAGCGTTCCCTGCGCAATCAGCTCTCTGGCCTTGGCGCAGATCTGGGAGCTGACCCGCTGCGAGCCGATCTGCACGATGCGCCCGGTCTTCTTCGCCGCGTCGACCATGGCCACGCCATCGGCCGGGCTGTGCGACATCGGCTTCTCGCAGTAGATGTCCTTGCCCGCGCTCACCGCGTCCACGACCACCTGCTTGTGCCAGTGATCGGGAACGGCCGCGACGATGCAGTCGATGTTCTTGTCGTCCAGGAGCGTCTGATAGCGGCGGGTGACCGGCAGATCCGCTCGCACGATCTCCCGGGCCAGCGTGTGCCGACCGTCGTACAGGTCGCACGCGGCGGCACATTCCACGCCCGGCAGCCTGATCGACTCGGACAAGAGGCCGGATCCCTGCATCCCGACGCCGATCATGCCGAAGCGAACGCGGTCACTGGCCGGAACGGCCTGGGCGACGGGCATGAGACTGTGGGGCGTCGGTACGATCGTGTGCGCGGCGAACGACGCGCCGGCGGCAGCCGCGCTCATGCCCAAAAACTCACGGCGCGAGCAATTGTTCACGTTCACGGCGTCTCCAAGGTCACGTGGGTTCGAGGTAACCGCACGGGTCATGCATCGACCAATTATGCACCGTGGAGCGCACGGCCCGATAGACTGCGGCCTCCTTGCGCCCGCCACCGGTATGCCCGCAGTTTCATGTCGCCATGCGCACCAGCTTCGCCCTCTTGGTCCTTGTCGCCACGGCTCCGCCGGGGTTCGCGCAGTCCGAGGATCAGCTGCGGACATTCTTCGAAGGGAAGACGGTGCGCGTGAAGATCGAGATGCCCGGGACGGAGGACGGGGTGGACGTCTATCCCGGCACGGCGCACCCGATCGACTTCCCCAAGCACGCCACTCGCCTGAAGCGAACCGGGACGGCATTGCGCCGGGGCGACGAAGTGCTCGTCACCAAGGTGAAGGTCAAGAAGGATCTGATCGAGTTCCAGCTCGCGGGCGGGGGTTACGGGACGTTCGGCGACGACGATAACCCCAACGTTTTCGTGCCCGCCGCGTCCAAGACGGAGCGGGAGAAGAACCTGGAAAAGGATCTCGAGAAGACGACCGATCCGGCCCGACGCCGCACGATGCGCGAAGAGCTCGATGCCCTGAGACGGGCCCGTGAGCGGGAAGACGCCCGCAACGAGGCCGAGGCCGCTCAGGCGCGGCAGACGAAGGAGGCGAACATCCGGCAGCGTCGACTGGAGGGCGGATCGCGCTTCAACCTCCGCTACAAGCCGGTCGTTCCGGCCGAGGCGCTCACTCCGGACGGCGTGATGCAGGCGCTCGTGGAGTACGTCGACTTCTCATCGTTCGGCGCGGAACCGCCGCCGGGCCCGCAAGCGGCCAGCCGGCTCGATGACCTGCGAAAGGGGCTCACCGTCGAGGAGGTGGACGCCTTGTTGGGGCGCCCCGAGGCGATTTCCCAACGGACGGAAGGTACCCTCAGGGTGAGCACCTCCACCTATCGCACGCGCGATCGCGGCATCACAGCGGAGTTCGTCGAGGGTGTGCTGATCCGATTCACGATCACCTCGCCATAGGGAGCGTAACCGCGATCCGGTCGACGCAGGGCGTGCCAGCTTCGGCGGCGACGTCCTCTAGGTCAGGTGAGAAGGATCAGGGGTAGCACGAGCGCTGCGGCGACCCAGGCCAGGCGCCGCGACGTCCAGGCACGGTGACCGGGCGGCTCGCGGGCGGGCACGCGCGCGAAGGGGACGCTGGTGGGCATCACCGCGCGTCGTAGCTGGTCTCGTGCGGCCTCGCGCGTAAGCCCGGCCAGCCACCGTCCCACCGTCTGTTCCCGTGCGTTGAACGACGCCGCGCGCCGCCACGCTGCACGCAGGGTCGCCGCGACCGTCACGTCCGCCGCATCCGGATTCAATAGCAACGTATAGGCGATCGCGTACAGCGTCATGCCGTGCCGCGCGTCCAGCTCCGCGAGTGCGACACGATCGCCGAGCGCGGCGATCCGCTCGACGAGGACGGCATCGGGTGCCAGGTCCGTCGATGTGGCGCAGGCTTCGGCGCTGGCTCGCATCAGCTCCCCTGAACGGGATTCGAGATCGGGAATGTGCCTAGACGTGGCGCGCACGGTCGTCATAAAGAGCACGCTACTGAGAGACGGGTCACGGCGTGGCCGCCGAGGTCGACCGCGCGCCGGTGACCGCGGTCACATGGCAAGCGTGACAAGCTTGTACTCCGTCTACGACAGGACCCTGTATTGCGCTCGCCGCGCTGCTGTCGCCTCGGTGCAGCGCCGCCCCAATGTCACACCCGTCCAGTCACCTACGGAGGCACGGGGGTTGCCACCGTCCCCCGCCGCTTCACCTCGTTGATTCCGACGAGTGACCTTGTATCAAATGGGAGGTGGCATCATGAAGCACCTAAACCTCGAAGTCGAGAAACTGGAGGAGCGCCTGGCGACCTGGCTTCCTCCGATCACGCTGCCGCCGATTGGTGGCGGCGGTTCCGGCACGGGGTCGCACGGCAGTTGCGGTTGTAGCTGCAGCTGACCGCGGTAACCAGGCGCCCGGGGCAACCCGGGCGCCTGGTAGTGCCGCGATTCGGGGCATGGAGGTTGCTGCATGGCGAGGCGGCTCGCATGTCACCTTCCCCAGCCGAAGCGGATCGTTGGCAGGCATGGGATCGCCTGCTCGCGGCGACACCCGAGACCGGGTTCATGCAGTCGTCCTGGTGGGCGGAGTTTCGCACCACCGCCGGCTTCGGGCACTTCGGGGTCATGCTGAAGAGCGGCGGCACGATCCTCGGCGGCGCGGTCGTGCTGAAGTTCACCTGGGCGGACGACCGCTGCTTCTACTACGTCCCCGAGGGCCCGGTGCTCCCGAGCGACCCGGCAGTCGCCGGTGCCGTGTTCAACGCCACACTCGAAGCCATCGAAGACCACCGCCGCGCCGAGCAGGAGACGGTCAGTCATCTGCGCATCGAGCCGCGCTGGCAGCGGCTGCCGAGCTTCGTCTCCGGGTTCCGGCCCGTCCCGCCCTTCAGTGATGTTTTCTTCGAGCCGCGGAACACGCTGTGTGTCGATCTGCGCGCGCCGGAAGAGGCCATCCTGGCTCAGATGAAACCGAAGGGTCGGTACAATATCCGGGTCGCCCAGCGGCACGGCGTCTCAGTCGTTCAGGACGGTTCCGAGCAAGGCCTCGTGGACTTCCGGGAGATCTACGAGGGAACAACGGCTCGGCAGGGAATGGAGGCGAAGCCTCCGGAATACTTTCACGCCCTCCTCTCGTTGCTCTCGTCGCGCCGCTGCGGGTCGCTGTTCTTCGCCGAGTACCGGGGCACGAGAGTCGCGGCCGGCGTGGTGGTATACTTCGGCCGGCGGGCGACCTATTTCTTCGGCGGCTCCCGCTCCAGCCACCGCCACGTCATGGCGCCGTATCTCCTCCACTTCGAGATCATGCGCGCCGCCAAAGCACTAGGTCATGACTGGTACGACCTGTGGGGAACGGCGCCGGAAGACGAACCGGATCACCCGTGGTACGACATCAGCGTTTTCAAGCGCAAGTTCGGCGGGGTGGGAGTCGATCTCGTGCCGACGCTCGATCACGTGTACGACGCCGCGGCCTACGACACGTACCTGGCGACCGAGTCCCACGCGGCATCCGTCGGCCCGAAGGAGTAATGGGTGAGCCGTAGCGACCAGACCACTGCACCGACTCCACGACCGCAGAGAATCCGCAGCACGTCCGCCGGCACCGCCGCCGATCGTCGAGACCGCCGTCGACCCCGCGTGCAGGAAAACAATAATGAAGAAGAAGAGCCGATTGTTGCCGCCGCGCAGCGTAGCGCGACCGCCCAAACAGCCTGCGACAAGGAGGCATGGGGGTTGCCATCACGCACAATCGCAACGCGGCTGACTCGGCTCCGGAACGATCAGCCTTCGGGGAAGTGGCAGTTCACTCCAGCGGGAGGGATGTATGAAGCACCTGAATCTCGAGCTCGAGAAGCTCGAGGAACGCATCGCGACGTGGGCCGTACCGATGGGTGGTGGTGGCAGCGGCTCGAAGGGCAGCAAGAGCCACGGCTCGGGCAGCAAGGGCTCGAAGAGTCACGGATCGGGCTCCAAGAGCCACGGCTCCAAGAGCGGGTCCAAGAGCTGCTAGTGGCAGCCGCCATCGGGCGCCCGGGGTAACTCGGGCGCCTGGTGGTTTTTTCTTCACCGGAGGGGGAGACAGGCGCCGTGATTGCCGCCGCACCCAGACTTCGGCGCGATCTCACCGTTAGCCGGCTGGAGACGGCCAACGGCGGGTTTCTCATTGTCAAACATCCCGTCTCCGGCCGATTCTATCGGTTTCGCGAGGCCGAACGGTTCATCGCCGAGCAGCTCGATGGTGAGACCCCGCTCGACGTCATCCGCGAGCGAACCGAAGAGCGGTTCGGCGCGGCGCTGGGCGCCGACACGCTGAAAGCCTTCGTCCAGAACCTCGACAAGATCGGTCTGCTCGACACCGGCAAGCCGACGGCGAAGCGGAATCCCGGCCGCGGCCCGCAGATTCGCGGGAGTCTGTTGTACCTGCGGTTCGCCTTCTTCGACCCGGACCGGCTCCTCGGGCGGCTCGTTCCTCGCCTGCGATTTTTCTTCACTCGGCCGTTCCTGGTCTTGTCGGCCGTGCCCATTTTGCTCGCGTTCGCGATCACGTTCGCGAATGCCCGCGAGATCGCGGGCGACCTGCCCCGGCTGTATCAGGCGTCGGCGATCCTGCCGTTCCTCGCGCTCATCCTGGTCGTGGCATCGATTCACGAGTTCGCGCACGGCCTGACGTGCAAGCATTTCGGCGGCGAGGTGCACGAGCTCGGGTTCATGGTGATGTACTTCCAGCCCGCTTTCTACTGCAACGTCAGCGACGCCTGGCTCTTCCCGGAGAAATCCAAGCGGCTCTGGGTGGGCTTCGCCGGACCGTACTTGGAGCTGGTGCTTTGGGCGTTCGCCACCATCGGCTGGCGCCTCACGGAGCCGGACACGTGGATCAATTACACGGCGTTGATCGTGATGACGCTGTCGGGCGTGAGGAGCTTCGTCGACTTCAACCCGTTCGTCAAACTCGACGGGTACTACCTGCTGAGCGACTACCTGGAAATCCCGAACCTACGACGGCGGTCGTTCAAGTACGTCGGGGATGGGATCAAGCGGCTGCTCGGGTTCGGTCGCAAGCTCGCATTGCAGGTGTCCCGGCGCGAACGGCGGATCTACCTGATCTACGGACTGGTGGCGACCGTCAGCTCGCTCTCGCTCCTCAGCTACGGCCTGGTGAGAGTAGGCAGTTACCTGATCGACAACCACCAGCCGATGGCTCTGCTGCTCCTCGTGAGCTACACGGGGCTCCGGTCCGGGCGCCGGTTCCGCCGGTTGTTCGGTCAGCGGTCGGCCCGCTCGGACCCGGACGACGACGGCGACGTCCTGACCGCCCAGCCGGAAGGCGCCGCCGATGCGCCCGAGACGCCCGAGCCCAAAAAGAAGGGGCGCCGCCCGCGGCGGCGGGAGATCACCTGGGGCGCGGTCGCGGCCGCCGGCCTGGCGCTCCTGTTCTTCGTCCACATGCAGCTGCGCATCGCCGGTCCGTTCACGGTGCTGCCCGAGGAGAACGCCGACGTGCGGGCCGGCGTCGACGGGATCATCGAGGAGATTCGCGTGCAGGAGGGCGACCAGGTCAAGGCGGGCGAGGTGATCGCCCGGATCTCCGACAAGGATGTACGCGCCGAGCTGCTCAAGACCGAGGCGCAGGTGCGCGAGGCCCGGGCCAACCTTCGAAAGCTCCAGGCGGGGACGAGCGCCGAAAGCATCGCGGTCGCGCGGGCCGCCGTCTCGCGGGCCCAGGATGCGGCCAAGTTCGCGCAGGCGAAGCTGTCGCGATCCAAGCAGCTGTTCGAAGGGCAGGCGCTGTCTCCTCAGGAGTTCGAGGCTGCCCAGGAGCAGGCCGTGACGGCTGAAAATGACCTGGCCGAAGCCCGCAGCCAGCTGCGGGTGTTCGTGCGGGGCACCCGCCCGGAGGAGATCGAGGCCGCCAGGGCGGCAATCGACCGATTGGAAGCCCAGCAACACCTGCTCGAGACGCAGATGGGACTGCTGGACGTCGTGAGCCCGGCGACCGGCGTCGTCGCCACCCCCGCCCGGGAGTTGAAGGAGATGCAGGGCCAGTTCGTCGGCAAGGGAGCCCTGATCGCGAAGGTGTACGCCATCAAGACGGTCACGGCGCAAATCGTCATCACCGAGAAGGAGATCGGCGACGTCCGCGTGGGCCAGCAGGTCGTGCTCAAGTCCCGCGCGTATCCGGACATGGTGTTTCAGGGAGCCGTGACGACCATCGCCACCGCCGCAGAAGGACTGTCCAGCGGGAGCGCGGACGCAGCGGCGGCGAAGACCGCCTCGACGAGCAGTACGGGTGTGAGAACCTTCGTGATCACCACGGAGATCGACAACCGCTCCGGGCTCCTCAAGCCGGGTATGACCGGCTTGGCGAAGGTCGTAGGCGGTGACAGGCGCGTCATCGATCTCTTGACGCGACGGCTGGGCCACACGTTCAAGGTCGAGTTCTGGTCGTGGTGGTAATGGACACCTCACCGGACGTCCTCACCCGCGACCCCGCGCCGGTTCCCGTGGCTTCGGATCCACGGCCGGCTGGTGGGGACGCACCGGCTCGGTGCGAGCAGGACGCGGATCAAAGCCTGTATCTCATCGGCCGGCCGCCGCTCAAGGACTTCCTTCGGTTCGTGACGCATCACGCCGTGAATCCCCCGGCGGAGAAGGCCCTCACCGACGCCTGGCAGGCCGCCCGCGAGGTCGTCCACCGGCTCGAAACCGAGGAAGCAGGCATCGCGGATGATCCGCCCATCGGCAAGCTCGGGTCGGAGTACGAGCCGCTGTTGATCGAGTTCCTCAAGGATCCGCTGGTGCATTATGGGTTCAACACAGTCCCGACCGAAGTGGCCATCGTCGAGCTTGACCGCATGGTGGTCTATCAGGAGCATATCGATATCACTCACTCCCGCCGGCTCCAGCAGACGCTCGGCGCCATCCCCGGCCGGGCCGAGCTGTTTCGGACCTGCCTCCCCTATGATCACCCCCAGCCGCCGGTGAAGTGGTGTCGCGCCGGCGAGGGCAAGTTCGTCTTCGTCTCCCCGTCGAACGATTTACGCTTCTTGGGCCCGAGGAAGGTCCACCCCGGCGAGCTGAAAGACGCGCCTGGGGGGAACCTCGTGGGTGTCGTCGGGGCCTCCGTGGGGTTCGGGTCGAATTTCATGAACGCCATCTACGCCGAGAAGCGCCTGATCCTCAACAACGGGAGCCATCGCGCTTTTACCCTGCGGCAGATGGGCGTCACGCACGTGCCTTGCATCGTCCAGCACGTGCCGTCGCGTGACGAGCTGGAAGTGGTGGCCTCTTCGTCGGTCCGGCGCAATCCGGATCTCTTCCTCAAGCACGTCCGGCCCCCGATGCTCAAGGACTACTTCGATCCGCAGCTCCGCATGGTCTTGCCGGTGCATCGGCGCCTGCGCCAGATCACGGTGCGCTTCGAGGTCGAAGAGGATTTCGTGCCTGCGCTGTGACGGTTGCGGGCGACGGCCGCCCGCCACCATATTCGCACATTCATGGCCGATCTCCGCGCGGCATTGGGGCACGCGCTCGAGCCCGCGTACCGGGTGGAGCGCGAGGTGCGACCCGTCGGCAATTGCCGCATGTTCGTGGCGCTCGAAAAGTCCGCCGGCGACAGCCTTCTGGTGAAGGTGCTGCCCGGCCCGTTGTCGCTCGCCGTCGACTCCGGCCGATTCGAGCAGGAGATCGCGCGGCTGGGACGACGACTGCAGCATCCGGGCCTCGTCGCGCCCCGCAGCGCCGGCCGGGCGGGATCGCTGGTCTACCACACCAGGACGTTCGTCGAGGGGACCACCTTGCGGGCCTGGCTCGCGCGCCACGGCGAGCTGCCGCTGCGACGTGCCGTGGAGGTGCTGCGGGATGTCCTCGTCGCGCTGGCCCACGCGCATGCCGAGGGCGTCGCCCACGGCGACCTGAAGCCCGAGAACGTGCTCCTCGCCGACGGACAGGCACTGGTCGCCGACGCGGGGATTCTCGGTGCGTTGGTGCAGGCCCTCACGAGCGACGGCGGCGGGGCGGCGACGGCGACGCTGTGCGCGGCCGACTACCTGGCGCCCGAGCGGCGGGCCGGCCAGCCCGCCCCGGCCCCGCGGGACGACATGTTCGCCGTGGGGGTCCTCGTGCACGAGATGCTCACGGGACGGCCGCCCGCCGGCAACCCGGAGCCGCTCGAAGAGGTCCGCTCGGTGCCGGCCTGGCTCGCCGAGCTGGGACGCCGCTGTCGCGCCCCAGAGCCGAGCGTGCGCTGGCCGGATGCCGGGGCCGCGTTGGCGAGCGGCAGCTGGCCGGGCGGGGCAGGTTAGACAATGCGGAGTGCGGATTGCGGATTGCGGATTTCATGACGCAGATCCCGGCCGCTGGGCTTCCGCCGGTGTTGTGCTACCATCGGGTTGGGGGCCCGCTCGAGCTTGGGGTCACGCGTGTCGCGCGGTCCACCTTCGCACGTCAGATGACGACGCTGGCCCGGGCAGGTTGGAAGACCCTCACATTGGGCCAGTTCGCCGAGCGACTCCGGCACGAGCATTCCGCATTCCGCACTCCGCATTCCGAATTTCTCTTGACTCTTGACGACGGTTATGCGTCCCTCGGCCAGCACGTCTATCCGGTACTCGCCGACGTGGGATTCACCGCCACCACGTTCCTCATCACGGACTACGTCGGGCGACTGAACACGTGGGATGTGCGCTACACGTGGCACCGGCTGGCGCATCTCGATTGGGACACGATCGGGCGCTGGCAGGAGCGGGGGTTCGCGTT
>Ga0134065_10000001_pt1 | contig 44623 bp, 35 predicted proteins | sample 15_taG_29_FD_94471 | JGI IMG/M metagenome (GOLD analysis project Ga0134065, IMG submission 94471) | Grasslands soil microbial communities from the Angelo Coastal Reserve, California, USA - 15_D_Wat_20cm_2_24_1 metaG | ecosystem: Environmental > Terrestrial > Soil > Grasslands ... | reverse complement strand
CCCGAGGTGTCGGTCATCGTCCGCGAGGTGCACAGCTTCAAGGTCTCGGTGATCGGCGAGATCAAGACTCCGGGCCGCTACGAGCTCAAGAGCCGGGCCACCGTGCTGGACGTGCTCGCCCAGGCGGGTCCGTTCAGCGACTTCGCCTCTCGCGCACGAATCTTCGTCCTCAGGTTCAACGGAACGACCGCGAAGCGACTTCCTTTCAATTACAACAAGGTCATCGCGGCGGACGGCGAGCAGGAGAACTTCTTCCTCCAGCCCGGCGACATCGTCGTCGTGCCGTAGGCGGGCCGGGGAGAGGGCCAGACGATGGCGGATCGCGCGACCCGAGGCTCCGCATTCGAGCTGACGCTAGAGGTGTGGAGCCGGCGGAAGTGGCTCGCGGTCGTCCTCTTCGTGGTGATCGTTGCCGCGGTGGGCAGCCTCGCGGCGTTCCTGCCCGACATCTACAAATCGACCGCCACCGTGCTCGTGGAACGCCACCAGGTGCCCGAGACGTTCGTGCGCACGTCGATCACCGGCGAGCTCGAGACCAGGCTCCAGACGATCAGCCAGGAGATCCTGAGCCGCGCGCGGCTCGAGGAGTTGATCACGCGCTTTGGCCTCTACCCGGACTTGACGAAGCGATCGCCGATCGAGGTGGCCGTCGAGAAAATGCGGCGCGACATCCAGCTCGTGCTCAAGGGGGTCGAACAGATGAGCGGGCGGAGCGCCACCGTCGCGTTCGATCTCAGCTACCGGGGGCGCGACCCAGAGACGGTGGCACGGGTCACCAACATGCTCGCGTCCCTCTACGTCGAGGAAAACTCGAAGATCCGCGAGCGGCAAGCGTCGCAAACGACCCAGTTCTTGAAGGTCCAGCTCGATGAGGCGAAGAAGCGGCTCGACGAGCAGGACGTGCGGGTTCGGGACTTCCGGACGCGCCACATCGGCGAGCTTCCCCAGCAGATGGGCGTGAACGCGGCCACCGTCGAGCGACTCCAGGGCCAAGTCCACCTGAACAGCGCGAACCTGCTTCGTGCGATGGATCAGCGGTCGGCGCTGCTGAAGCAGCTGGCCGAGTCGGGCGCAGCCGGCGTCGTGGGAGTCCCCGACAGCGCGGCGACGAAGCTCGCCAAGCTGAAACGGGAGCTGGTGGAACTGCGTACGAACTTCAGCGACAAGTATCCGGACGTCGTTCGCGTGACGCGGGAGATCGCTGCGCTCGAGCGTGAGCTGGCCGAGAATCCTGGGGCGGACGCCACTGCCGGCCGCGGCGATCCCCCCGTCGCCCCGTGGAAGACGGCACTCAGCCAGATCGATGGGGAGATCAAGTCGCTCAAGACCGAGGAGGAGCGCCTCCGGCGTCAGATCGAGATGTACCAGCGACGGGTCGAGAACGCCCCGCAGCGTGAGCAAGAGTTCCAGGAGTTGTCGCGAGGCTTCGAGACGGCCCGGGAGAGCTACGCTTCGCTGCTGAAGCGGTACGAGGATGCCCAACTCGCAGAGAGCATGGAGCAAAGCCGCCAGGGCGAGCAGTTCCGGGTCCTGGATTCTGCGCTTACCGCGAAGCAGCCCGCGGCGCCAAACCGGTTCAGACTCGCCGTCCTCGGCGTGCTGCTGGCCCTCGTCGGGGCGGGGGCCGCGGCGGCGCTGGCCGAGCACCTCGATACGTCCTTCCACACGTTCGACGATCTCCGCGCCTTCACGCGGGTGCCGGTGCTGGCGAGTATCCCGACGATCGTCAGCGACGTGGACATGACCCGCCAGGCGCGTCAGCGTTGGCTGGCGACCGCCTCGGTCGCGCTCGGTCTGGCGCTCATCGTGGCGGCGTCGTACCACCTGGCGCACGGGAACGATCAGTTGGTCCGTCTCCTGTCGCGGGGCGCGTCCTGAGATGGACCCGTTGAGGGCCTGAGCCGATGTATCTGGGATTTTACGAGCTCAAAGAGCGACCGTTCAATTCGACGCCCGACCCGAGGTTCCTCTACCTCACGCCGGGACACCGCGAGGCGTTGGCCCAGCTCGTGTACAGCGTCCAGGAGAGCCGCGGGTTCCTCGTGTTGACCGGGGAGATCGGAACCGGCAAGACCACCCTCCTCCACGCATTCATCGAGCGCCTCAACGGCACGGCCGCGGTCGCGTACGTGTTCAACTCGATGCTCTCGTTCGACGGGTTGCTCGAGTACACGCTGGAGGAGCTCGGAGCGCCGGCGCCCGGGAGCTCACCGGCCCAACGACTCCTCGCCCTCCGCCGCGTCCTGCTCGACCGGCGACGCGCTGGCCAGAGCACCGTGCTGGTGCTGGACGAAGCCCAGAACCTCGAGGTGGCCACACTCGAACGGATCCGCCTGCTCTCCAACTTCGAGACGCCGACCGAGAAGCTTCTGCAGATCCTGCTCGTGGGCCAGCCGGAGCTGCGGGAGAAGCTCAACCGCCCCGAGCTTCGGCAGCTCCAGCAACGGGTCGAGCTGCAGTGCAGCCTTCCTCCCTTGTCGCATGCGCAGGTTCGCGATTATATCCAGACCCGTCTCCGCGTAGCGGGTGCCCACGACAGTGACCTCTTCAGCGACCGGGCTCAGGCCCGGATCGCCGCGTACTCGCGTGGGATCCCGCGGCGCGTCAACATTCTCTGCGATCACTGCCTCGTGATCGGCTACGCCGACCAGCGGCGACGGGTCGAGGTCGATGTCGTCGACCAGGCGATCGAGGCGCTCGAGGGTGGGCCCCGCCGTCCGGCGCACCGGTCGCCGTCGCCCGCCAGGAGAGCGCATGAGCGCTGGGTATTGGGCGCGGTCGCGGCCGCGGTGCTGGCCGGGGTCGCCGTCTTGCCGGTGCGATTCGAAGCCGAGCAGCTCCTCACACTCGCGCGCTACGTGCGCGACCTGTTCTGGCGATGAGCAAATTCTTCGAAGCGCTCGAGCGATCTCAGCGGGAGCCTGCGCCCCGGACGCGGGCGTCCGCGTCGCCCGCGCCGGCCGACCAGTCCGCGACGCTGCGCCCGGCTTCACCATCCGCCGGGGTGGAGCCGGGCGCGCCAGCGCGCGTCGAGGCGCCGGTGGTCGAAGCGCCGGCCGCGGCGACCCGGCTCGCGGTCGATCGCCCCCGTCGCGCCGCGGAGCACCTCGTCAGCCTGTTCGACCCCACGTCGTACGAGGCCGAGCAGTACCGCGTGCTCCGTCACGTGGTGGAGACGCTGCGGAAGGGCGCCAACCTCCAGATCTTGGCGCTGACGAGCGCGGGGGTCGGCGACGGCAAGACGACGACCGCCATGAACCTCGCGGGGTCGCTCGCGCAATCCACGCACGCCCGCGTCCTGCTGGCGGACATGGATCTTCGCCGGCCCATGGTGGCGCACCGGCTCGGCCTCGGCGGCGCAAAGCACGGCTGCGTGGACGCGCTCCTGGATTCGAGTCTCACGCTCGACGATGTCGTGCAGAATCTCCCGCACTTCAACCTCTCGGTGCTGCCCGCGGGCAGGCCCGCCGTCGCACCCTACGAGCTGCTCAAGTCCCCGAGGCTCGAGGCGCTGCTCGACGAAGCGCGACCGCTACGACTTTATCGTCCTCGATACGCCGCCGTTCGTTCCCGTCCCCGACTGCCGGCTCATCGCGAAGTGCGTCGACGGGTTTCTCGTCGTGGTCGCGGCGCACCGTACGCCGCGGGGCGCGCTGGCCGAGACCCTGGACCTGATTGACCCGGGGAAGGTGATGGGCCTCGTGTTCAACGGCAACGACTCGCACCACCCCGGCTACTACGACGTGTACGCGGGACCGTCGTCCAAGGCTGGGCGGCGCCGACCGTGGAGGAAGGCGTGACGGTCGTCGCCCTGGGCGGCGGTACCGGGCTGCCGGTCGTCCTCGCCGGGCTGCGCCGCTATCTTCCCGCGCGCTGCCGGATCACGGCGATCGTGACGGCCGCCGATGACGGCGGGAGCTCAGGAGTCCTGCGAAGGGAGTACGGGGTGCTGCCGCCCGGGGACATCCGCAACTGCTTGATCGCGCTGGCGCGGGTGGCGCCGGAGGTGTCGGCCGCCCTCCAGTACCGGTTCGACGGGGGCGCGGTTCAGCATCCGGTCGGGAACCTTCTCTTGACGGCGCTCGACATGGTCGCGGCTGACGAGGTGACCGCGATCCGGCTAGCGGCCGAGCTGCTCGGTGTGGACGATCTCGTCCTGCCGTCGACCACGCAGCGGGTTCACCTGGTCGCCGACCTCCGGGATGGCCGCTCGGTGTCCGGCGAGTCCGAGATCCCGCGCGGGGGCGCTCCGATCAGGCGCGTGCGAATCGAGCCTGCCGATGCGACCGCGGCGCCCGGAGTGCTGGAGGCGTTGAGCGAAGCGGATGCGCTGGTCCTGGGTCCCGGCAGCCTCTACACGAGCCTCCTCGCCACGCTCGCCGTGCGGGGCGTCGCCGAGGCCATGACGCGCTCACCGGCGGTCCGGATCTTCGTGTGCAACGCGATGACCGAGCGCGGCGAGACGGATGGATACGGCGTCGCGCAACACCTGCGGGCGCTCGCCACGCATGGCCTGGCCCCGGAGGCGCTCGATTACGTCGTCGTCAACACGACTCCGATCCCCCGCAAGGTCCACGCCCGGTATGCCGCCGAGGGCGCGAGTCCTGTGGACCCCGACTTCGTGCTGCCCGGCGAGCGGCCGGTGATCGTTCGCGCCGATCTCCTCGAGTCCGGTCCGGTGGTCCGGCACGCCCCTGACAAGCTGGGCCCGATCCTGTGCGACCTGGCGTCGCGGCGCATGGAGTGGGCGCGGGACGGGCACTGTGGCTAGCGGCCCCGTTGGAGTCCGATGAGCATGATCTACGGCTTCGTTCCTGAAGCGCCGCTCGGCGGTAACCCGCTCGTGGCGGGCCTCGTCATCATCGTCGGTTTCCTGCTCGGGCTGCGCGTCTGTCACGGCGTCCGGCGCCGTCGTCAAGGCGGCGAGCGCGTGCTGATCGTCGGAGCGAGCGCGCTGGGTCGCCACGTTGTCGAGGAGATCGAGCGGCGGCCGTACCTGCGATACGACATCGTCGGCGTGGTCGAGAACGCCGAGAACCTCGGTCGCGTCATCGAGGCGGCCCGGCCCGATCGGATCGTCGTCGCGCTCGTCGAGCGACGCGGACGCCTGCCGCTCTATCCGCTCCTTGAGTCGCGGGCGCGCGGAATCCTGGTCGAGGACGCTGCCGACACCTACGAGCGCCTGACCGGGAAGCTCGCCCTCGAGGCGCTCTCGCCCAGCAGCGTCATCTTCTCGCCCAACTTCCATCCGTCGCGTCGCCAGCTCGCGCTGTCGCGGGCCTTCAGCCTGCTCGCGTCGGTGACCGGCCTGATCGTCCTGGCACCCCTCTTCGGTCTGGTCGTGCTCCTGATCAAGCTCGACTCTCGCGGCCCGGTGTTCTTCATCCAGGAGCGCGTCGGGCTGCGCGGTCGATCCTTCAAGCTGATCAAGTTCCGCACCATGCATCCGGTCAGCCGGCCGAAGTCCGAGTGGGAGCGGGACAATTGCGATCGGATCACGCGGATGGGGAAGTGGCTCAGGCGGTTCCGAGTCGACGAGCTGCCCCAGCTCGTCAATGTCCTGCGGGGCGACATGAACCACGTGGGGCCACGGCCGCATCCGCAGACGAACCTCGAGCTCATGATCCTCGCCGTTCGCAACCTGAGCGAGCTGTCCGGCGACGCGATCCCGTACTACTCGCTACGGTGCTCGGTTCGGCCGGGAATCACCGGCTGGGCGCAGATCCGCTACGGCTACGCGAACACCCTCGAGGAGGAGATGGAGAAGATCCGCTACGACTTCTACTACCTCAAGCACAGATCGTTCTGGCTGGAGCTGCGGATCCTGTTCGAGACCGCCCGGGCCGTCCTCAGCGGTCGCCGGACGGGGGAGTCCGAGGCTGACCGGATCGGACCACCGGAGAACCAACTGCGAGGACGACTGCGAGCGGCGTGACGGATCAATGCGCTTCGGGCGTTTCGGCCTGTGGACAGTCTTGGACGCCGCCCGGTGGGCGGGACACGACGCGCGGCACGCCGGCCGATGACGACGCTGACGCCCCGCGCCGGCTGGTGGCGAGCGTCGTCGGACGAGGACGGCGACGCGCCTGGCAGCCTGGCGCCCACTGACCCATCCGCGCCGCAGCCAAGCGCGGCGCCCTTCTGGGCCCTCATGGCCCTCACCGTCATCCTGTTCCTTGCGCCGCAGTCCTTGTTTCCCGCGCTCGCTCCGCTACGAATCGGGCTGATCGCTGCCGTGCTCGGCATCGTGACGCACCTCGTCGATCGATTCAGGCGTGGCCAGCCCTTCACGATACCCCCGCGAGAGCTCTTGATCGCGCTCGCGCTCGGCGCGTGGGCCCTCCTGATGGTTCCCCTCTCTCTGTGGCCGGGCGGCAGTCTCGCGTTCCTGCACAACATGTATCTCAAGACCTTCGTGATCTTCTGGCTCCTCATCGGTGTGGTGTGCACGCCGGCTCGCCTCGTCCGGGTCGCCTGGGCCCTGAGCTTGATCGCGTGTCCGATCGGGCTGACCGCCGTCCGACACTTCCTCACGGGGCAGTTCGTCGACATGAACATCCACGTCAAGCGGATCGTCGGCTTCGAGGCGCCGCTCACGCAGAACCCGAACGACCTTGCGCTTATCCTCAACATGATTCTGCCGCTGACGGTTGCCCTCTTCTTGCTCGAGCGCCGGCCCGTGGCGCGTGGGGTCCTCCTCGCCAGTATTCTGCTCGGTATCACCGGCGTGGTCGCGACGTTTTCGCGCACGGGCTTCCTGACCCTCGCGACCATCATTCTCGCGTACCTCGTGAAGCTGCGCGGCCGGCCCGAGCGTCGCTTCGCCTGGGCGCTGCTGGTGCTCGCCCTTCTGGGGACGCCGTTCCTGCCTTCGGGCTACCTCGACCGCCTCGATACCATCGCCGACGTGAGCGCGGACTCGACCGGGTCGGCGCAGGCCCGGGCGCGCGACATGCTGGCGGCCGCGACGTACGTGCTCCGCCACCCGATCGTCGGCACCGGGGCCGGAATGGGCGCACTGGGGCTCAACCAGGTACGTGGAGACACGTGGTCCGTCGTCCACAACAGCTACCTGGAGTACGCGGTCGATCTCGGAGTCCCCGGGCTCCTCATGTTCCTTTTCCTGGTCGTCAGCAGCGTGAGGTGCACGGTGCTCGCGCAGCGGCGAATGGCGGGGGTCCCCGCGTTCCGTGAGCTGTTCCATCTCGCCGAAGGCCTCCAGATTAGCCTCGTGGCGTTCGCGCTGGCCGCCGCCAACTTCCAGCCCGGGGGCTACAACGTCACCTTCTACTTCTTCGCGGGGCTCGCCATCGCCCTGCAGGGTCTCGATGTCGGCGACGCGAGGCGCGTTGGCGTCCAGACGCGATGACGCTCCAGGCTCGCGCGAGCACGGGCTCGAACCCGATCAGGCTGCTGCAGTTCCTCCCGGTCTTCAAGGTCGGTGGAACGGAGCGGCACGTGACCAGCCTGAGCCTCGCGCTCGATCGGAGTCGGTTCGATCTCCATTTTGGCTGCATGCGGCGCGAGGGCGAGTTTCTCGCGGATGTCCAGGCGCGTCGGATACCCGTCACCGAGTACCGGATCCACCGGCTCTACGGCGCTCACACCCTGAGAGAGCAGGTGAAGTTCGCGCGGTATCTGAGGCGGAATCGGATCGAGATCGTCCACAGCTACAACTTTCACGCGAACTGCTTTGCCGTCCCGGCTGCCCGGCTCGCCCGCACACCCGTCATCGTGGCATCGATCCGAGACACCGGAGCCCTCCTGACGCCGCACCAGAGACGCGCCCACCGGGTGGCATGCCGCCTGGCGAACGTCGTCCTGGTCAATGCCGACGCCGTCCGGCTCTGGCTGATCGGCCAGGGATATGACCCAGCCAGGATCGTGGTGATTCGCAACGGGATCGACCTCGCGCGCTTCGGCCGCCCGCGGACGGGAGCGGGCGTGCGCCAGGAACTTGGGGTGTCGGCGGACGCACCCCTGATCGCGATGCTCGCCCGGATCAACCGCCTCAAGGGGGTCGAGTACTTCCTCGAAGCGGCGGCCTCCGTGGCCGCTGGCTTCCCGGACGCGCGTTTCCTCGTGGTCGGCGACGCCGAGACCATGAAGGGCGACGCGATCGTCCAGCACTCGGACTACCTGCGCGAATTAGAGGGCCACCTGTGTCGCCTCGGCCTTCAGGGGCGCGTGGTGTTCACGGGGTTCAGGCTGGACATCCCCGAGCTGCTCTCCGAGGTCACCGCGTCGGTCCTCCCATCGCTCAGCGAGGGCCTCTCCAACGCGGTGCTCGAATCCATGGCCGCCGCCGTGCCGGTCGTGGCCACCCAGGTCGGAGGCCTGCCCGAGGCGATCGAGGACGGAGTAACGGGACTGCTCGTCCCACCGCGGGATTCGGCCGCCCTCGCCAAGGCGATCGCCCGGATCCTCGAGGATCGGGAGCTCGCCGCACGACTCGGGCAGGCGGGCCACCGCCGCGTGGCCGAGCGATTCTCTTTGCCGAACATGGTAAGCGAGACAGAGCAATTCTACTCGACGCTGCTCGGTCAGACACGGAGGGGAACCGCTCACGGCGTCGCGCTCGATTCCGAGAGGACTCGGGCCCGTGGCAGGCTGCGCCGGCGCGTCAAGAGTGGGGCCGCGTCGCTCCTGTACCAGACCGGCGGCGACCGGATGTTCGCCGTCCTCGCGGGCGTTCACCGCGCACCGCTCGTCCTCGGCTACCATCGCGTCGTCGAGAACTACGAGCCACACGCCCGCGTCTCGATTCCAGCGATGCTCGTGAGTCGCCGGACGTTCGAGGCCCAGCTCGACTGGATCGGTCGCCGCTATCGCTTCATCTCCTTCGACGAGCTCCTGAGGTTGCTCGCGTCCGGAGAGCCATGCGACAGACCCGTGGCGGCGGTCTCGTTCGACGACGGGTATGCGGACGTCTACGAGAACGCGTTCCCGCTCCTCGTGCGTAAAGGCATTCCGGCCGCCGTCTTCGTGGTGACGGACCTCACCGGAACGTCGCACCTCCAGATGTACGACAAGCTGTACCTCCTCCTCGCCCGCGCACGTTCCACGTCGCGGTTCACTTCCGACGGCCTCATTCGACAGCTCACCGAGCACGGCATCCGGCTTGCCGCCCGCGCGCCGGTCTTCGACGATCCTTTCACCGCGATGCGGGTCTTGCTCGAGACCCTGCCCCACGCGGAGCTCGCTCGCGTTGTCGAGGCCCTCGAAGCGCGAGTCCAGCTCGAGGCGGCCGACCTCGAGCCGCTCCGTCCGCTGAGCTGGGATCAGGTCTCGGAAATGCATCGTGCCGGCCTCGCGATCGGCTCGCACACGAAGCGCCACGTCTTGCTGACGAACGAAGCGCCGGGCGTCACGGTTGACGAGATCGCCGGCTCCCGACGCGACCTCGAGCGCGGGCTCGGTGCACCGGTCCGGTACTTTGCCTATCCCGACGGGCGATTCAATTCCGCCGTCGTGAGCGCGGTGGCGGACGCCGGCTATCAACTCGCGGTGACCGCGTGTGGCCACCGGGAGTCTGGCTACCCGCTGCTGACCGTGCCGCGGAGGCTCCTCTGGGAGCATGCGACCGTGGACGCCGCGTTGCGCTTTTCGCCCGCGACCCTGAGCTGCTATGTGAATGGCGTCTTCGACTGGACCAGGAGATGCGCGCTCGACCATCGCGGGACGGAGCCGCACGGCGGCTCGGCATGCGCATGACCCCTGTCGCGGCGAAGACGATCGTGGTCCAGCGGATCGAGGACCCGGCTGCGTTCCAGGCCCTCCGGGAGGAGTGGGACGAGCTCCTGGCGGCCAGTCTCGCGGACTCCTTCTTCCTGACGTGGGAGTGGCTCTACGCCTGGTGGACGCACCTCGCTGGAGACCGGAGGCTCTTCCTCCTCGTCGCCCGTCAGGGCGGCCGGCTCGTCGCCATCGCCCCCCTGAGTCTGCGCGCCCGCCGGGTGGCCGGCGTCCTGCCGCTCCGTTCGGTCGAGTTTCTGGGTGCCGATCGGCTCAGCTCGGACTACCTGGACGTGATCGTCAGGCGCGGCTGGGAGGCAGACGCGATTCCGGCACTCGCCCAGTATCTCGCCGACGCGCGGCTCGCGCTCGAGCTGGCCAGCGTCAGACGGGCCGGTTGTGCCGCCGCCGCGCTCTCTCGAGCGCTCACCCAGCGTCGATGGCGGATGTTGGAGACCCCGACCGCCGTCTGCCCGTTCATCGATTTGTCGGGACACACCTGGGAGTCCTACCTCGGGACACTCGAGTCGAAGCCGCGCAACGACTTCTTGAGACTGCTCAAGAACCTGACCAAGAAATTCAGTGTCCGCCTCGAGCCAGCGAGCTCGGAACCCCAGCGCCGTGAGTTCATGGTGCACCTCGTGAGACTGCACAACCTTCGCTGGCAGAACCTTGGAGGGTCCGACGCCCTCCACACCGCTGATCTCGTCGCGTTTCACGACGAGGTCAGCCGGGTGACGCTCGAGCGTGGCTGGCTCAGGCTGTTCGTGCTGTGGCTCGATGGACAGCCGGTCGCCTCGCTCTACGGTTTCCGATACGGTCGAACGTTCTACTTCGTCCAGACCGGCTTCGATCCCGCCTACGGGCGGCACGCCGTCGGCCTGATCACGGTCGGCCTGACGATCAAGAGCGCGATCGCCGAAGGCGCCGAGGAGTACGACTTCCTCCGCGGCGACGAGGCGTACAAGTTCCGCTGGGCGCGCGAGGTTCGCCACCTGGCCACCCTCGAGGTGTATCCACGGGGGGCGCCCGAGTTGCTCTACCGGCGTACCCAGCGACTGACCGCCGTCGCCAAGAGGATCGCGCGCCAGACACTCCCTCGAACAGTCATCGATCGAGTGATCGCAGCACGACAGAGGCGTTTCCAAATCCTTGCTAGCCGCTGACGCAGCGGAGAAAGTCCTCAACTCGTATGAAAACCACTATCACTCCCAAGCAATCGAGCATCGCGCCACTCCAGGAGCACATCGACCGCACAAGCCAGGAGCTGCTCGCTTCGTTCCCCAACACTCAACAGCTCTCGGCCGACGAGCGGCGCGGGATCATCGCCCGCTACACCGCAGTGCTCGAAGGGAACTTCATTTACTGGATGACCGCCGCGTATCTCGCCGTCGCGTCAGACGAAGCCCACGCGATCATCCGGGACAACCTCCTCGAAGAGGTACGCGACAACCACCCTGGGATGCTCCGAAAGTTTGCCATCGCCGCCAACGCCGTGCCGACGGATGTGGACGCGCTGGCGGTCCATCGGAATCTGCAGAACGTCCGCCTGTTCGTGGCCCAGCTCTCGGCGGTGAAGCTCCTGCTCATGATGGCCTTCTTCGAGGGTTGGATCACCCGGTTCATGCCTTACTTGGCGGAGCTCGCCAGATGCCAGGGCTCGGCGGAGCGCGAGTATACGGACGTGCACGGCGTCTGCGATGTCGTCCATACGCAAGAGCTCTTCCGCGCGCTCGAAGGGGAAATGGCGCTCACGGACGACCCTCTGCCGCCTGCGACGCAGCTCCTCGAGGGTGTCGAGCGCCTTCGGGTGCTGATCCGAAACATCGTGTATCCCGCGGCAGGCGTCGGAGGGTTACGATGAGGGTCAAGACGGTGTCGGTGAGGTCCAAGGTCCTCTCTCAGTTCGAGCAGGTCGCCAAGGAGCAGAACAAGGTATTGGGGCCGCTCTCCGACGATCTCGTGCTCGTGGATTCGGGTCTCGACTCGCTGTGCCTCGCCATCATCGTCGCGCGTCTCGAGGATGCGCTCGGCGTCGACCCGTTCAGCGCCAAAGACGACGACTTTCCCGTGACCCTGGGCGACTTCATTAAGTTTTACGAAGATGCCGCACCCTGACGACCGCTCGCTCTGGAGCTCGTCGAGCGCCGCCGGCCACCTGGCCGACCGTGCGCTGTGGGGAGCCGAAGCGAGCGTCACGCTGGGCGAGCTGGTCCGGGGCTCGAGCCTCGGGGGTCGGCTCGAGGAGCTGCGCGGCCGTTCCGTCCTGATCGCCACCAGCGATCAACTGACGGCGGCCTTGGCGCTCGTCGAGCTCGATGGCGTCGCCCGACGGCTGGTTCTTGGCCCGCCCGATCTGCCTTCGGAGCATCTGTCGCACATCGTCACGACCGCGGCGGTGGATGCCCTCGTGTCCGATGGGGCGGTGCCGCCGACCAGCGCTCCCGGCGTGGGGGTCGTCGTCCCGTGTCGCCCGCGGCTCGCGCCCAGCGATGCCGAGCGCCGGGGAGGCCATCAAACGGAATGGATCCTCCTGACGTCCGGGACGACCGGCCCGCCGAAGCTGGTCGTGCACACGTTGGCGAGCCTGGCGGGAGTGAGCCGCGGCCGCCAGCCGCTGGCGTCCCCGGCGGTGTGGAGCACCTTCTACGACATCCGGCGATATGGCGGCCTGCAGATTTTTCTGCGCGCGCTCCTGGGCGGGGGTTCGCTGGTGTTGTCCAGCGCCGGGGAAGCGCTCGGGGACTTCCTGGGCCGGGCCGGCGCGCACGGCGTGACCCATATCTCCGGAACCCCGTCCCATTGGCGGCGGGCCCTCATGAGCCCGGCGGCGCACAGGATTGCGCCTCGATACGTGCGCTTGTCGGGCGAGATCGCGGACCAGGCCATCCTGGACCATCTCCGCGCCTGCTACCCGGCGGCGCGGATCGCCCACGCCTTCGCCTCGACGGAGGCCGGCGTGGCGTTCGACGTCGACGATGGGCTCGCGGGCTTTCCGGCGAGCCTGCTCGAGCGGCCGGCCGGGGGCGTCGACCTGAAGGTCGAGGCGGGCTCGCTGCGGATCCGGTCGGCGCGCACGGCGACCCGCTACCTCGAGTCCCCGGGCCCGCCCCTGGTCGGTCGGGACGGCTTCGTCGACACCGGCGACATGGTCGAGCGGCGGGGGGATCGCTTGTATTTCGTCGGCCGCCGGGGGGGGATCATCAACGTGGGCGGCCTGAAGGTCCATCCCGAAGAAGTGGAAGCGGTGATCAACGGCCATCCGCACGTGCGGATGTCGCTGGTGCGGACCCGGAAGAACGCCCTCACGGGGGCGCTCGTGGTGGCCGACGTCGTGCTGAAAGCCGCGGCCGACCCGGCGAACGGGCGCGGGGCGGAGCTCGAGGGGGAGATCCTGCGGCTCTGTCGCGACCGGCTGCCCCGGCACAAGGTGCCAGTGGCGATCCACTTCGTGCCCGCCCTGCCCGTCGCGCCGACCGGCAAACTGGTGCGGCCCGATGCGTAATGTGATCGTGACGGGCGGCAGCCGGGGCCTGGGCCTGGGGATCGTGCGCCGGCTCACCGGGGCGGGCTACCGCGCCATCGCGATTGCCCGCAAGGAGAGCACCCAGCTCGCGGTGGCGCGGGAGGAAGCCGACCGCGCGAATCCGGGATCGCTCCACTTCGTCCCGTTCGATCTGGCGGAGATCGCCGAGATTCCGCAGCTGGTCAAGGCGGTGCGGAAGGAGGTCGGGGCGATCTACGGGCTCGTCAACAACGCGGCGGTCGGCTTCGATGGGGTGCTGGCCACCATGCCCACGGCGCAGATCGAGCAGCTGGTGCGGGTGAACACCCTGGCGCCGATCGTCCTGACCAAATATGTGGTGCGCGCCATGCTGGCCGAGGGCGGCGGGCGGATCGTGAACGTCGCCTCGATCGTGGGCTTCACGGGCTACAGCGGGCTGTCGGTCTACGGGGCGACCAAGGCCTCGCTGCTGGGCTTCACGCGCTCCCTGGCACGGGAGGTCGGGCGCCTGGGGGTGACCGTGAATGCGGTCGCGCCGGGGTTTCTGGACACCGAGATGACGCAGGGGCTCGACGACGAGCACCGGCAGCAGATCGCGCGCCGCAGTGCGCTGCGCCGCCTGCCCGACCTGGCCGACGTGGCCGACGCCGTCGCGTTCCTGCTCGGCGACACCGCGAAGAGCATCACCGGGACGGTGCTGACGGTCGATGCCGGCGCCACGGCATGAGCCGCAGCGGGCGAGGGGAACCCATGAGACGGGAGACGATCGCCATTCACGGCGGCTACGACGGCGATCCGACGACGAAGGCCGTCGCGGTCCCGATCTATCAGACCGTCGCCTACGAGTTCGACAGCGCCGACCATGGGGCGGCCCTGTTCAATCTCGAGGTCGAGGGCTATCGCTACAGCCGGATCAGCAACCCGACCACGGCGGTGCTGGAGCGGCGCGTCGCCGCGCTCGAGGGCGGGGTTGACGCGCTCTGCGTGAGCACGGGGCAGGCGGCGCTCAACTACGCCGCGCTCAACGTCAGCGAGCTCGGGAGCAACATCGTCTCCGTTCCCCAGCTCTACGGCACCACCTACACCCTGTTCGGGCACGTGCTGCCGAGTCAGGGCGTCACGGTCCGGTTCGCCGCGTCGGATCGGCCCGAGGCCATCGCGGCGCTGATCGACGACCAGACGCGGGCGGTCTTCTGCGAGAGCGTCGGGAACCCCGCGGGCAACATCTGCGACCTCGAGGCCCTGGCCCGGGTCGCGCACGCGCACGGGGTCCCGCTGATCGTCGATAACACGGTGGCGACGCCGATCTTGCTGCGGCCGATCGAGTACGGCGCCGACATCGTGGTGCACTCGCTGACCAAGTTCCTGGGCGGGCACGGCACGACGCTGGGCGGGGCGATCGTGGACAGCGGCCGGTTCCCCTGGCGCGCCCACGCCGACCGGTTCCCGATGTTCAACCGGCCGGACGCCTCGTATCACGGGCTGGTCTACGTCGACCGGTTCCCCGAGGCGGCCTACCTCGCGCGGTGCCGCAGCGTCTACCAGCGGACGACCGGGGCCGTGCTGCCGGCCCTGAGCGCCTTCCTGCTGCTCCAGGGCATCGAGACGGTGGCGCTGCGGGTCGAGCGCCATGTGGACAACGGCCGCCGCGTGGCCGCGTTCCTGCGCCAGGACCGCCGGGTCGCGTGGGTCGCCTACGCGGGGTTCCCGGACAGCCCCTATCACGCGCTGGCCCAGAAATACCTCGGCGGCCGGGGCTGCTCGCTGATGACCTTCGGGGTCCACGGGGGGTTCGAGGCGGGCAAGAAGTTCTACGACGCCCTCCGGCTGGTCAAGCGGCTCGTCAATCTGGGGGACGCCAAGTCGCTCGCCTGCCATCCGGCCTCGACGACGCATCGACAGATGTCGGCCGAGGAACAGAAGCAGGCGGGGGTGAGTCCCGAAATGATCCGGCTCAGCGTCGGCATCGAGCACGTCGACGACATCCTCGCCGACCTCGATCAGGCGCTCGAGGCGACGGGCTCGGACCACGGCGGCCTGCTGGCGGCCGAGTCGGTGGGGAAGGATCGCTGATGCCTGTGTATTTCGATCGAGAGCCGGGGCGCTCCGGCCTGCCGGCGGACGGGCTGCCCGGGGCGGCGCCGGCCGCGTTCGACGAAGCGGACGCGAGCTGTCTCACGATCGGCCTCATCAACAACATGCCCGACCCGGCGCTCCAGGCGACGGAACGCCAGTTCGTCGCCCTGCTGGGGGCGGCGGCGGACGGCCTCGGGGTGCGGCTGCGGCCCTACGCGTTGCCGGAGGTCCCGCGCACGGAGTGGGGCCGGGAGTACGTGACCCGTTGCTATGCCGGGCTCGACGCGCTCTGGAGCAGCCAGCTCGACGGCCTCATCGTGACCGGGACCGAGCCGCGGTCGCCGAACCTCCGGGACGAGCCGTACTGGGGGAGCCTGATCAGCGTCCTGGAGTGGGCCGAGCAGCACACCTACTCCGCGGTCTGGTCCTGTCTGGCCACGCACGCCGCGCTCCTGCACCTCGATGGCATCGACCGGCGCCCGCTCGACGACAAGCGCTTCGGGGTCTTCGAGTGCGTGCGCGTCGCCGATCATCCGCTGACCGCCGGCGCGCCGGCCCGCCTGCGGATGCCGCATTCTCGGTGGAACGACATCCCCGAGGAGGCCCTGGCCGCCTGCGGCTATCGGGTGCTCACGCGGTCGGACGCGGCGGGCGCCGACGCGTTCGTGAAGGAGCGCAAGAGCCTGTTCGTGTTTTTCCAGGGCCATCCCGAATACGAAGCCCATACGTTGCTGCTGGAATATCGCCGGGACATCAAGCGCTTCCTCACGCGCGAGCGCGAAACCTACCCGACGATGCCGCGGGGCTATTTCGACGAGGCGACCGTCGCGGTGTTGACCGCGCTGCGGGAGCGCGCCCTGGCGGACCGGCGCGAGGAGATCCTCGCGGACTTCCCGACCGCCCTCGCGGCCGCCACCGTGACAAACACCTGGCGGCCGACGGCGACGCACCTCTATCGCAACTGGCTCCTGTACATGAGCGCGGAGAAGGCGCGAGCGCTCGAACGGGGTCGGACCCGAAGGAGTGTCGGCGAGTGAGCGCAGCCACGCTCCTCGGCTCGAGCAGGGGAGCGCTGACACGATTTGAGATACAACCGATCCTCGCTCCCACTCTGCCCGACGTGGCGGGGTTCCTCTTCAGTTGTGCCCATCGGGATCAGAGCCCGGCCAATGAGCGCCCTCTTCGCGAAGACCTTCTGAGCACGGCACGGTATCTCCGGTGGCTTTTCGTCGAGAATCCGCTCACAGCACCCACGTCTCAACACGGCCTGTGTATTTGCGATGCGTCGGGGGTCATCAGGGGACTCCTCCTCTCCTTCCCCCACGCGTTTCTGGCGGGAGATCAGCGGCTCGTCGGCCTGGGGTCGGGCGGGTATTTCGTGGAGCCACAGGCCCGCACGACGGGCTTCTACCTCTTCAAGAGGCACCTCAGCGCTCCTGACTACTCCTTCTTCTTTTCCACGACGTGCAACTTCAATTCGGGGGCGCTCTGGAAGACGCTGGGCGGTCGCGCCGTTCCGAATTCCGACATGGAGTACATCGTTCCCTTCAAGCTCGAGGTCCTCCTTCCGGCACTTCTGGCCAAGAAGACCTCGAGTGTGTCGGCGGCAAACATCGCGCGCGTCGCCGGCCGATGGGCGAATCGAGTCTTCCGGCCTCGCACGCGAAACTCGACGAAACTCCGCATCGAACCTTGTCGGGATTGGGAGAAGCTCGCGGCACTGTTTCGCCGCCACCGGGACGCAGACGTGATGACCACCGACCGATCGGCGGTCTTTCTCCAGTGGCGCTACGGGTGGAACGCGCCCAATCAGCCTTTCGACATCCGTATGTTCCGCGACACGCGCGGACACGAGGGGTGGTTCGCGTTAGGCAGCGTGACCCGCGGACGCCAGGGACAGATTCGAGGCTGCGTCTTGCTGGACGCGGTCTGGCCTCAGGAAACGATGAGCTTCGAGACCATCCTCCCGGCCATACTTCAGGTCGCCGCGTCCAGGGCCGATGCCCTCTACTTTCGGTCGCGGCCCGGTCTCACCTCTGGCGAGTGCGGCCGGCGGGCCGTGCCCTGGAGGCTGGAGGGGCCGAAGGGCTTCGTCATCAGCCGGAAGGGCGCGCCGGTGGCGGTTTCCGCCCTGGATCTGGTTCCCGCCGACGGCGACGGGGCCTTCTGATGACGCCGATTCCCGCCCCGAGCTCGCCGGACACGGAAGGGCTCCCCGGGGTGGACCCACGGAGCGTGGACTCGAGCCTCAAGCCCGCCCTCTTCCTGATGTCGGGGCGGACCGTAGCGTTCATCGCCACCTTCTTCGTCCCCGCCGTGCTCGCACGGATCTTCTCCCAAGAGGAGTTCGGAACCTACAAGCAGCTCTTTCTCGTGTGGGCCACCCTCTCGGCCGCCGCGCAGTTCGGGATGGCGGAGAGCCTCTTCTACTTCCTCCCCCTCGCTCCGCGGTCGGCCGGCCGTTACGTCGCCAACTCCGTGCTCTTCCTGGCGGTCAGCGGGCTCGCCTGCCTCGCCCTGCTCGCCGCAGAGGGCTCTCGGCTCGCGTCCTGGCTCGGCAACCGGGCGCTCGAGGCGCACACGACGTTCATCGGTCTCTTCCTGGTCTTGATGATGGTCTCGACCGTTCTCGAGATCGTCATGGTCGCGCGGGGTCGGTACCTGTCGGCGTCGTCCCTGTACGGCCTGTCGGATCTGGTGCGGGCGGCCTTCCTCCTCGTCCCGGTCCTGCTGGTCCCGCGGCTCGAGTCACTGCTGGTCGGCGCCGTCGTGTTCGCGGCGCTCCGGTTCGGCTCCACGATCGGCTATTTCATGCACGCGTTTGGGGCCGACTTCCGCCCACAGGCGACCCTGCTCCGAAGCCAGCTCGCCTACGCGGCGCCGTTCGCCCTCGCCGTCCTGGTCGACATCTTCCAGTCGACGCTTCACCAGTACGCGGTGTCCTACCACTTCGACGCGGCCACGTTTGCCGTCTACTCGGTCGGGTGCCTGCAGATTCCGTTCGTGGAGTTCGCCGCGGGCTCCGCGTGCAACGTGATGATGGTGCGAATGAGCGAGGCGATCCGGGACGGACGCACCGCGGCCTTGCCTGCGATCTGGCACAGCACCACGCGTCAGCTGGCGCTGATTCTCTTCCCAGTGGTGGGACTGCTTCTCACGACGGCGCATCCGCTCATCGTCTTCCTGTTCACCGAACAGTACGCCGCCAGCGTCCCGATCTTCATGATCGGCTCGACGAGCATCCTCCTGACGACGGTCGTCACCGCCGGAGTGCTGCGCGTGCACGCGGAGACGCGCTTCATCCTCTTGCTCAACGTGGTCAAGGCGCTGGTGATCGTCTCTTTCATCCACTCGTTCGTCGCCGCCTTTCACCTGGCGGGCGCGATGCTCGTGACGGTGCTCGCGGGGGCCGTCGCCACCCTCCTGGCGCTGGTGAGGATCAAGGCGCTCATGCGGGTCGACTTCTCGGCGCTGGTGCCCTGGCCGACCCTCGCGACGATTCTCGGCGTGGCCGTCGCGGCCAGCGTGGCTGCTCGGATGGTCGAGGCGGCGGTGGATCTCTCGCCGCTGCCCGCCCTCATCCTCACCGGCTTCGCGTACACGGCGACGTACCTGGGCCTCCTGCTGATCTTCGGACTCCTGACCGAGCAGGAAAGGCTCGCGGTGACCAGCCGGCTCCGACAGTGGACGAAGGGCGTGGCACGAATCGGCGACGTCGGGTCAAAGCTGCCGCGAGCGGACTGAGGGGAGAACCGAACGAACCATGTGCGGCATCGCCGGCATCGCCAGCCTGAACGGACGCCCGGTGGACGTGGATGAGGCGCGGGTGATGTGCCGGGCCCTGGTCCACCGCGGGCCCGACGACGAGGGTATCTACCTCGGCCGGGGCGTGGTGCTCGGCATGCGTCGCCTCAGCATCATCGACCTCGCGACGGGCGACCAGCCGATTCGCAACGAGGACGGCACGGTCTGGGTCGTCTTCAATGGCGAGATCTACAACTTCGCCGAGCTGCGCGCCGAGCTCGAGGGCCGCGGGCACGCGTTCTACACCTCCGGCGACACCGAGACCATCGTCCACCTGTACGAGGAGTACGGCACGCGCTGCGTCGATCACCTCCGGGGCATGTTCGCGTTCGCGCTCTGGGACGACCGCCGCCAGCAGCTCCTCCTGGCCCGCGACCGGGTCGGAATCAAGCCGCTCTACTACACCGAGGTCGGTGGCCGGTTGCTGTTTGCGTCCGAGGTCAAGGCCCTCCTCCAGGCGCCCGACGTCCCGGGCACCGTGAACTGGCGCGCGGTGAACCACCTCTTCACGTTCGTGTGCACCCCGCTGGACGAGAGCATCATCGAGGGCGTCCACAAGCTTCCCCCGGGACACCGGCTGATCGCCACGCCGGGCCGGGCGCCGCGGATCGAGCGCTACTGGGATCTGCACTTCGTGCCCGAGCGCGGCCGGAGCGAGGAGTACTTCGTCGAGCGCCTGCGCGAGCTCCTCGAGGAGTCGGTCAGGCTCCACCTCGTCAGCGACGTCCCGCTGGGCGCCTTCCTGAGTGGCGGCATCGATTCGAGCTCCGTCGTGGCGACGATGGCCCAACGCGTGTCGACTCCCGTGAAGACCTTCTCGATCGGCTTCACGGAGGCGAAGTTCAGCGAGGTGGAGTACGCCCGGCTGGTCGCCGGTCGCTTCGCCACCGAGCATCACGAGTTGATCCTCGAGCCCGACGTTCTCGACATTCTCGACGAGCTGGCCCGCTACCTGGACGAGCCCTTCGGCGATCCATCGGCCATCCCGACGTACATGGTGTCGAAGCTGGCCTCGGAACACGTCAAGGTGGTGCTCTCCGGTGATGGCGGGGACGAACTGTTCGCGGGCTACGACCGCTACGTGGTCGAGGCCCGCGAGCGGCGCGCCGAACTTCCACCCGTCGCGCGTCGCCTCTTGGGCCTCGCCGCGGATCTGATGCCCGACGGGATGCGGGGGCGCAACTTCCTGGGGCACTTCTCGCTGGCGGGCGCCGCCCGTTACCTCGACGCCTTGACACTCTTCCGGCACGACGCCAAGCGGAGGCTCTTCCGGCCGGAGATCCTCGAGGTCTTCGCCAACGACGATCCGTGGCGCGACGCGCTCGGGTTCATCGCGAGCGCACCCGACCACTGGCTCTCCGCGTTGCAGTATCTCGACATCAAGACCTATCTCCCCCTCGACATCTTGACGAAGGTCGACCGGATGAGCATGGCGCACTCCCTCGAGGCTCGCGTTCCGCTGCTCGACCACAAGCTGATCGAGTTCGCGGCGACGATCCCGCCCGAGCTGCAGCTCCGCGGAGGCGCGACGAAGTACATCTTCAAGCGTGCGATGCGGTCCATCCTCCCGTCGGAGATCATCGACCGGCCCAAGCGCGGCTTCGCCGTGCCGCTCGCCGGGTGGTTCCGCGGCCCGTCCGCCGCCTTCTTGCGCGATCTGCTGCTGTCGGCGCGGAGCCGACAGCGCGGCATCTTCAACGCCGACGCCATCGAGCGCCTGATCGCGCGCCAGGCGAGTGGCCGGGCGCTCGACTGGCAGCTCTGGATGCTCGTCTCGTTCGAGATGTGGTTCCGGACCTTCCTCGACGGCCGGGCCACCCCCGGGATGGGCCACCACGCCTCACACCTCGTCTCCGCCTCGCACTCGTGAGCGCGTGTTGACGAAGGAGGAACGGATTCCAATGCTCACTCTCGTGAAAGCTCTCTGGAGACGGTGGACGCGGGTCGCGCACGTCATCGGGACGTTTCAGGCGCGGCTCTTCCTGACCGTCCTGTATCTGCTCCTGCTGCCTCCCTTCGCGCTGGTCGCCCGGCTCTCCGCCGACCCCCTGCGGCTCCGGCCCGGGACGTCGCCCACCTGGCTTCCCAGGCCCGTGCAGTCGCCCAAACTCGAGGACGGACGGAGGCAATTCTCATGAACATCCTTGGGATCTCGTGCTTCTATCACGACGCCGCCGCGGCGCTTCTGATGAACGGGCAGCTCGTCGGCGCCGCGGAGGAAGAGCGGTTCTCACGGAAGAAGCACGACTCCGAGTTCCCGCTCCGCGCCATCCGCTTCTGTCTCGAGGCCGGGAAGCTCACCGCGGGCGATCTCGACTACGTGGTGTTTTACGAGAAGCCGTTCACGAAGTTCGAGCGTATCCTCCAGACCGTTCTCGGGACGTACCCGCGCTCGGCCCGCCTGTTCCGCGACTCGATGCTCCACTGGCTGGTGGACAAGCTCTGGGTCAAGAACCTGATCCAGCAGCATCTCGGGGTGAGCGCGGATCGGATCCTCTTTTCCGAGCACCATCTGTCCCACGCGGCCAGCGCGTTCTTCTGCTCGCCGTTCGAGGACGCCGCGATCCTGACCGTCGACGGCGTCGGCGAGTGGGCGACGGCGACGATGGGCGTGGGGCGCGGCCCGGAGATCCGGCTGACGAAGGAAATGAGGTTCCCGCACTCGCTGGGCCTCCTCTACAGCGTCTTCACGGCCTTCCTGGGCTTCGAGGTCAACGAGGGCGAGTACAAGGTGATGGGCATGGCGCCGTACGGCGAGCCACGCTACGTCGACAAGGTCCATCGCGTGCTCAAGATCGGCGCGGACGGAAGCGTCTGCCTCGACATGGACTACTTCTCGTTTCATCGTTCGCCCAGTCAGGCGTTCAATGGGAAGTTCGAGGCGCTGTTCGGTCCGCCCCGGGCGCCACAGAGCCATTTCTTCACGCCGACCAGCGGCTATCCGAGCTACTTCGGCCCGCGACCAGCCGACTTCGACGCGCAGGCGGCGAGCAATCAGTACTACGCCGACGTCGCCGCGAGTATCCAGGTGGTGACCGAGGAGGTCCTCCTGGCCATGGCGAGGGCGGCGTACGCCGAGACCGGCCTCCCTCGATTGGTCCTCGCCGGCGGCGTTGCCCTCAACAGCGTCGCGAACGGTCGCATCCTCCGGGAGACCCCGTTCGAAGAGCTGTACGTCCAGCCCGCCGCGGGTGACGGCGGGGGCGCGGTCGGAGCCGCGCTGTGGGCCTACCACTGCATACTCGGCAAGCCGAGGAGCTTCGTGATGGAGCACGCCTACTGGGGGGAGGCCTACGGCGGCGAGGACGCCCGTACGGCGATCGCCCAGTACGGCCTGCCCGCCGAGCAGATCGGTGACGAAGGGCGCCTCGTCGAGCGGGTGGTCGACGCGCTCGCCCAGGGGCGGGTCGTCGGCTGGTCTCAAGGCCGTTTCGAGTGGGGGCCGCGGGCCCTCGGCAACCGCAGCATCCTCGCCGATCCCCGTCGGGCGGACATGAAGGACATCGTCAACACGAAGATCAAGTTCCGGGAGCCCTACCGGCCCTTCGCGCCCTCGGTCCTCGTGGAGGCGACCGAGCGCTTCTTCGACCTGCCGGACGCCAAGCGCCACTACCCCGCACGCTTCATGCTGTACGTGGTGCCCGTCAAGGACCGCGCGCGCGACCAGCTTCCCGCGATCACCCACGTGGACGGCAGCGCCCGGTTGCAGACCGTCGACCGTGAGCTCAATCCCAGGTACCACCGTCTCATCGAGGCGTTCGGCCAGCTGACGGGCGTCCCGGTCGTGCTGAACACCTCCTTCAACTTGAAAGGAGAGCCGATCGTGGCGACCCCGGCCGACGCCCTGAGCACGTTCTCGCGTTCGGGAATGGATCTCCTGGTCCTGAACGACTGGATCGTCTGGAAAGCCTGAGCCCCCAGAAGGAGGCGGAGTTATGCAAGCCTTGAAGCGCGCGGGAGAGCGGTTCAACGTCGCCGGGGAGATCTTCGCATTCCTCTGGCAGCGGAAGCTCTGGTGGATGATGCCGATGGTGTTCGTGATCCTCGTGGTGGGCATGCTGCTCGTGCTCGCCCAGGGCAGCGCGATCGCCCCATTCATCTACACCCTCTTCTGACCCGACCCCGGATGAAGACTGGCGGTCCCGGAGTGCCGGTGTCGGCCGACCCACGGGGAGCTCCCCGGCGGTGGTGGCGTGACTGCCTCATCGGTCTCGCCATCACCGTCGCTCTCGGCCTCGGCCTGGAGGTCGCGGCCCGCGTGTACTGGTACCGGCAGGCCGTGTCGCTGCACGACGACTTCGCGGTGGTCCACCCTTCCGGTCGATGGACGCTGGCGCCGCGGTATCACGAGAACGGGACCGACGTGAACAGCCTCGGCTTTCGCGGGCCGGAGACCACCGTCGTGAAGCCCGGGGAGACGTTCAGGATCGTTGCGCTTGGCGACTCGGTCACCTTCGGACACAGGCTCCACTTCACGTATCCGGCCCTGCTCCAGGCGCGACTCGAGCATCGGCCCGAGTGCAGGGCACGAATCGAGGTGATCAATGCCGGGGTCCCCGGGTATCAGACACGCCACATCCGCGGTCGCCTCGACGAGGACGTTCGGCCGCTCCGGCCCGATCTGCTCCTCGTCCTGGCCGGGTGGAACGACCTCTATTCGGACAACCCCGCGAGTCCGGCCAAACGCCTCGATCCTCAGAGCCCGTTCAACCGGGTCCTCAGGGTCAGCTACGCGGCCAAGGCGCTGACGAAGCTCGCGTTCGATCTGCGCCCGCCGAGCGGCGAGGCCAGTCCGACCGTCCGTCAGGTCTACGAGAGCTTTGCCGCGCCCGTCTTCGTCAGCGACTACGAAGGGCTCCTCGCCATCGCCGACGACATGCGCACTCCGGTGGTGATGCTGACCCTCCCGAGCCTTCTCGGATCGCCGGACTGGCGCGAGGCAGCCTCGCGCATCGTTTTTCCGTACTACACGACAAACGTTGACCTCTTGATGCTGCTGTGGACCAAGTACAACCGGGCGGTCCGGGACCTCGCCGCACGCGATCGGCGTCCGCTGATCGACCTCGCGCAGGAGATCTCCCAGATCCCGGGCTCGCAGCGCCTCTTCGGCGACACGAACCACCTGAACCCCACGGGAACGACCGTCATGGCCGGGATCCTCGAGAACGACCTCCTGGCCACCGGCCTCCTGCCGTGCGGCGCTCAGCACGCGCGACTCCACGCCCGATAGGCGACGCGGAGGGGGCATGACCGGGAGAATTCACGATTCGCATGCATGACGTCGAGAGCGCATCGGTCGGCCGTGTGCCCGAAACGGGCAGGGGCTTGAAGGGGGAGCTCGCGACCGGCCCCGCGCGGGTCGGGCGACTCGTCGGTCCGGCTCTCGGGATCGTCTCCCTCCTGCTCTTTCTGCTCCTCGCGGAGGTGCTGCTACGAGCGCTCGGCTACGACCACCTCTACGTGAATCCCCAGCCGGCGAGGTTCTGGCGTCACGACGCGCTCCTCGGCTGGCACCATCAGGCCGCAGCATCGGGGGTGTTCGATCATCGGCCGCAGTTTATGACCCGGATCCGGATCAACGACAAGGGGCTGCGCGGCAAAGACTATCCGTACGAGCGGGTGGCGGGAAAGCGGAGGGTCCTGGTCCTGGGCGACTCCCTTGTGTTCGGCTACGGCGTGGAGCAGGACGAGGTCTTCACCGACGTGCTGGAGGGCATGCTTCCGGCGACCGAGGTCATCAACGCGGGCGTCTCTGGATACGGGACCGACCAGGAGCTGCTCTGGTTCCGCTCCGAGGGCGTCCGCTATCGGCCGGACCTCGTGATCATCCTCATGACCGGGAACGATGAATGGGAAAACCACGAGAGCCTCGTGTACTGGTTCTACCCGAAGCCTCACTTCACGCTGTCCGATCGCGGCGAGCTACGCCTCACCAACGTTCCCGTCCCGCCCCCGCCAGTGAGCCGGCGGCTCTGGACCTGGGTGCTCAGACATTCGAGGACGGCCTATCAGGCCCATCTCCTTCTCACGAGCGCCTTCCCGGGCGCGCCGGCGGCGCGAGACAACTACGCGCTGACGCTGGCCCTGGTCGACGAGCTGAAGCGGGAGGTCACCGCGATCGGCGCTCGACTCATCGTTGCGACCACGTTCCGGTTCTGGCCGCGTGAAGATCCGAAGGGGTATGAGAGGTACGGAGAGCTCGTCCAGCGCCTCCGCCAGCGGGGGTTCACGACCCTCGACATTGACGGCGCCAAGGGGTATGCGCCGGACGAAATGATCATCAAGGACGAGGGCCACTGGAACGCCCTGGGCCATCGATTCGTCGCGCGCCTCATCGAGCCCGCGATCCGCGGGGAACGGCCGTGATGGCCGGGGCGGACGACGCATGAAACAGGTCATTCGCCGCGGACTGACGGAGATCATCGTCGATGAAGTGCCCGACCCGGTGGTGGCGATGCACCACGTGCTGATCCGACCCCATTACTCTTTGATCAGCAGTGGCACGGAGACCGCCAGCATCCACCGGGACGGCGTGCTCAAGGAGCTCGCCGACAACCCATCGCACCTGCGCACGGTGTGGGAAGCCATGAAGGTCGCGGGCCCGGTGCGCACAGCGGCGGAGGTGAAAGCCAAGTTCAGCGAGTACGCCGTCCTCGGATACTCCGGCGCGGGGATCGTGGTCGACAGGCACCCGACGGTGTCGGAGCTGGAGATCGGTGAGCGCGTGGCCTACGGCGGCGACACCACGGGGCATGCCGAGACGGTCCACGCAGGGCGCCAGCTCGTGGCGAGGGTGCCCGAGTCGGTTCCGTTCGAGCACGCGTGCTTCACGACGCTCGGCAGCATCGCCCTCAACGCGGTGCGCATCGCCAACGTCGGCCTCGGGGACACCGTCGCCATCATCGGTCTCGGCATCGTCGGCCAGCTCATCGCCCAGCTCGTCAGGCTCCAGGGCGGCATCGTCATTGGTGTGGACCTCAGGCCCGATCGCGTCGAGCTCGCCCGGCGACTCGGCGCGGCGCAGGCCATCGGCGGGAGCGGGTCGCTTCGGGATGTCGTGAGCGCGCTCACCGAGGGCCGGGGAGCGGACTGCGTCATTGTCGCGGCGGCGGCGAAGTCGCCCGCGCCCGCGCGGCAGGCGCTCGAGATCTGCCGGGACCGCGGCCGGCTGGTCATCGTGGGGGCGGTCGAGCTGAGTTTCCCGTGGCAGGAGATGTACCTGAAGGAGATCCAGCTCTTCATGGCGCGCGCCTATGGGCCGGGCAGCTATGACCCGGTCTACGAGCGGGAAGGGCGCGATTACCCGGTGTCCTACGTGCGCTGGACCGAACACCGGAACATGGTCCACTTCCTGCGGCTCCTGGAGACCGGCGCCGTGCGGGTCGAGCCGCTGATCACGCACCGGTTCTGCCTCGAGGAAGCCCCGGCGGCCTATCGCACCATCCTCGATCCCGCGTCCGGCAGCCTCGCCGTGCTGCTGCGATATCCGGAGACCGAGCGTCCGGCGTCGGTCCCCCACGTGAGGCCGCGGCGAACGGTCGAGGTGTCGGCGCCACGCGCGCACCAGGGGAACGAGCTCCGCCTGGCCGTGGCGGGCGCCGGCAACGTGGCCCGGTGGGCCCACCTCCCTGCGCTGCGGGCGATCCCTGAGGTGACTCTGCGGGCGGTCTTCTCGGCGAACGGCGCGCGCGGCAAGAGCTATGCGCGCCGATTCGGTGCGGCCTACTGCTGCTCCGACTACGAGGAGATCCTCCGGGACTCCGAGGTCGACGTCGTGCTCATCCTGAGCCGAAACCAGCACCACTATCGGCAGGCCCTCGCCGCGCTCCAGGCCGGGAAGCACGTGTTCGTGGAGAAGCCGATGGCGCTCACCGAGAACGAGTGCCGGTCGCTCTCGCGGACCGTGCAGGAGACCGGCAGGCAGCTCACGGTCGGCTTCAACCGGCGCTTCGCACCGTTCTACATCGAGCAGAAGCGCGCGCTCGCCGGCCGCGCCGCTCCCGCCGTCCTGGACTGTCGAATCAATTCGCCGGGGATCTCGGGATCCTACTGGATGGCCGACCCCGCCATCGGCGGCGCGATCCTGGGCGAGGCCTGTCACTTCGTGGATCTGATGTACTGGCTCCTCGGGTCCGAACCCGTCAGCGTCTCGGCCTACTGCCTGCCGACCGGTGTGCGGGATCCCGTCGGTGAGAACAACATGGTGGCGAGCTTCCGCTTCGCCGACGGGTCGGTCGGCACCCTCACGTACTGCACCGTGGGCGGCAAGCGTGGCGGCGGCGAGCGCGTGGAGGCATTCACCCAGGGCCTCAGCGTTCGAGTCGAGGACTTCAAGCGACTCACGCTCGACACGCGCCTGCGTCGCCGCCGATCGCGGTGGTGGCCCGATAAGGGCTACACCGCTCAACTCAACGCGTTCCTCACCGGGATCAGATCCGGGACGCCCCCGGCCGTGAGCGTCCGCGACGGCGCCCGCGCCACGCTCGGCTGCCTCCGGATGCTCGAGTCTGCGCGGACGCTCAATCCGTGCGTCATCGATCTTGACGCGGTCCTCGACTGAGCCAATGACGATGCGGGTGTTGCAGCTCGGCCCCTGCCCACCTCCCCAGGGTGGGATCCAGACGCACCTGGTCGCCCTCCGAGGGTTCCTCCTCGAGCGCCACATCCCGTGCGCCGTCATCAACCTGACCCGTTTCCGCCGGGCCGCCGGCGACGGGATCTACTACCCCAGGAGCGCCCTCGGGGTGGCCCGGCTCCTGCTCCGGCTGCCCTATCCGATCATCCATTTGCACATCGGGGGCGACGTGACCCCGCGTCTTCTCGGGCTCGGCCTGTTCTGCTCTCTGCTCCCGCGCCGCCGAACGGTGCTCACGCTTCACTCCGGGGGGTACCCGTCGTCACGCGCGGGGCGGACGGCGCGCCCCGCGACGCTGCGCGGGCTCGTCTTCCGACGCTTCGACCGCGTGATCGCGGTGAATCGTGCGATCCGAGGGCTCTTCGACGAGTTCGGCCTCGATCCCGACCGGGTGCGGCTGATCTCTCCCTTCGCCGTTCCCGAGGCCGGGCCGGCGCCGGCGCTTCCTGAGCGTCTCCTCGACTTCTTTGCGACACACCGACCGCTGCTCCTGACCGTCGGCTTGCTCGAGCCGGAGTACGATCTGCCCCTCCAGATCGACGTCCTCAGCCGTGTCCGCGAGCAATTCCCGAAGGCCGGCCTGGTCATCCTCGGATCGGGCAGCCTGGCGGAGCGTCTCCGGGTCTCGATCGGGGCCAAGCCGTACGCCGAACACATCCTCCTCTACGGCGATGCGCCGCATCCGGTCACGCTGCGCGCGATCGCGGACAGCGATGTGCTGCTGCGGACGACGTGGTACGACGGCGACTCCCTGTCCGTGCGGGAGGCGCTTCACCTGGGCACGCCGGTGATCGCGACCGAGAACGGGATGCGACCCGACGGGGTCGAGCGGATACCGCCCCGAGACGCGACCGCGCTGCTCGAGGCCATCACCAGACGGCTGACGGAGAGCGTGCCGCCGCCACGCCCAATCGCCGGCCCCGAGGGCAATCTGCGAGCTGTCCTGGACCTGTACGCGGAGCTGTCGAGGGAGCTGGCGCGGTGAAGCTCCTGCGGCTTCGACGGATGACGCTGGCCGAGATCGGCTGCCGGGGCCGGCAGGAGGCGTGGAAGTGGCTCGAGCGCGCCGGTGTGGGCGGACGGGCGGGACGCATCCCCGCCTTCGGTGACGACCCGTCCAGCGCCCTCGATCCCGACAGGTTCTTCGAGGGCGCGACGAGCCGAGAGACGCCGGTGCTCGTCACGGAGCGAGCCCCCGACGCGAGCCGTGCGGTGGTCGAGTCCGCCGGAAAGGTCTGCCTGGGGCGGTTCGACCTCCTGGGCTACCGTGCCCTGTCGTTCGGCGATCCGGTCGACTGGCGCCTCGATCCGACCGCTGGGGTTCGAGCCCCGCTCGTGCACTGGAGTCGGCTGGATCCGCTCGACCCCGCGCGCGTGGGAGACAGCAAGGTCGTGTGGGAGTTGAATCGCCACCAGTGGCTCGTCGGCCTCGGCCAAGCCTACCGGCTGACCGGAGACGAGAGCTACTCGGAGGCGTTCGTGAGATCCGTGGGCGAGTGGATCGAGGCGAACCCGAGGGGACGGGGTATCAATTGGGCGAGCAGCCTGGAGGTGGCGCTGCGGCTCATCTCATGGTGCTGGGCGCTCTTCCTCTTCAGGGGCTCGCCCCGCCTGGCCGTGCCTGTCGTCGCCCGGATGGTCGAGGGCATCGGCGCTCATGCCGCGCGTGTCGAGCGGTATCTCTCGCGGTACTTCGCGCCCAACACGCACCTCACCGGTGAGGCGCTCGGGCTCGTCTACGCCGGGGTCGTCTTCCCCGAGTTTCCGCGCGCCGAAGAGTGGCGTCGGCAGGGCATGCGGATCCTGACCGAGCAGAGCGACCGACAGATCTCCGACGACGGCGTGTACTTCGAACAGTCGACGTGCTACCAGCGCTACACCGCCGAGATTTACCTGCACGCCATGATCCTCGCGGCGCGGAACGGCCTTTTCTTCCCGTCGGCGGTCACGGCGCGGATCCAATCGCTTCTCGACTTCCTCCTCTGGGTCCGCAATCCCGACGGGTCCATGCCGATGATCGGGGATGCCGACGGCGGCTGGCTCCTCCCACTCACCCCCAGGGCTCCCGACGACCTTCGCGGAGTCTTCTCCACAGCCGCGGCATGGTTCGGGCGCTCGGACTACGCCTGGGCGGCCGGCGGGAACCCGGCGCCCGAGACGCTCTGGCTCCTCGGGCGGCGGGGGCTCGAGGCCTTCCAGGCGCTCGAGGCGTCGCCTCCCGCGCGCAACCCTTCTCGAGCCTTCGTCAAGGGCGGACACGCAGTGATGCGGACCGGATGGGCGAGCGACGCCCATCACCTGATCCTCAACGTCGGGCCGATCGGCGGTTGCGGGCACGGGCACGCCGATCTTCTGAGCGTCCAGTGCGCCGTCTTCGGCACCCCCTGCCTCGTGGACGCCGGCACCTATTGCTACACGCCGGACCTGAGCTGGCGAGACTTCTTCCGCAGCACCGCGGCCCATAGCACCGTGACGGTCGATGGTCTGAGCCAGGCCGTCCCCGCCGGGCCCTTCCGCTGGGAGGCGCGGCCACGAGCACGAGTGCGGCGGTGGCGGTCGAACGAGAGATTCGACTTCACCGACGCCGAGCACGACGCGTATCGCCGCCTCGGGGATCCGGTCGTTCATCGCCGTCGTGTCCTGTTCGTGAAACCCCGCTACTGGGTTGTCGTGGACGACCTCGACGGCGCTGCGGAACACAGGCTCGATCTGCGATTCCAGTTCGCCCCGATGGAGGTGAGCGTCGATCCGGCGCTGTGGGCCCGGGCGCCGCGACGCGACGGGCGCGGGCTTCTGGTCCGCCCGTTCACCACAGTGGTCCTGAAGGCCGAGGTTCGCGAGGGAGAGGTCGACCCACCGGCGGGGTGGGTGTCACCGGACTACGGGCAGCGCCGTCCGGCGCCTCTCCTGGTCTATTCGACCGTGACGTGCTTGCCGCTTCGGATCGTGACGCTGCTCCTTCCTGTCGAGGACGTCTCGGCGCCGCCTCCTCGAGTATCGCTTCTGCGGGACGAAAACTCGGCCCCGGCGGGTCTCACCTTCGAGGAGACCCGTGAGCAGGTCCGTTTCGGGGACGGCCTCGTCTCGATCAACGTCCACTCCGTCACCGACGACCGGTGACGTTCGAAGCCTGGAGCCGGCCATGTGCGGGATCGTCGGTATCGTCAATCTGAATCCACGAGAGACCGTCGACGAGGCGCGTCTGAAGCGCATGCGGGACGTGCTGCGCCATCGGGGACCGGACGGTGAGGGGCTCTGGGTCGACGGGCCGGTCGGCCTCGGGCACCGCCGCCTGGCGATCGTCGACGTCGCGGGCGGTGGACAGCCGATGGCGAACGAGGACGAGAGCGTCTGGATCGTCTACAACGGCGAGGTCTACAACCACGCCGCGCTCCGGCCCGGTCTCGAAGCCCGTGGCCACCGCTACCAGACGCGGAGCGACACCGAGACGGTCCTGCACCTCTACGAGGAAGAAGGGGAGCGGTGCGTCGAGCGCCTCCGGGGGATGTTCGCGTTCGCCCTGTGGGACCGGAGGGAGGGTCGCCTCCTTCTCGCGAGGGATCGGCTCGGGATCAAACCGCTCTACTACGCCGCGACCGAGCACGAGCTGCTGTTCGCGTCGGAGATCAAACCGCTCCTGGCCGCGGGCCGCATCCGCCCCGCGTTGAACGACGCGATCCTCCCGGAATTCCTCGCGACGCGCTTCGTCTCCGGCGAGGAGACATTTTTCCGTGGCGTCCAGAAGCTCCTGCCCGGCCGCACGCTGAGCTGGTCCCTCTCGACGGGGCTGCGGACGCGCCGCTACTGGCGCCTGCCGATGGTGGTCGTGGAGGATTCCCGCACGCTCGAGGAGCGTGCCCAGGAGGTGCGTGCCCGGCTCGAAGCCGTCGTCGAGAGCCACCTGATGAGCGACGTCCCCCTCGGGCTCTTCCTCTCCGGTGGGCTCGACTCCAGCGCGCTGGCCGGGCTCATGACGCGCATCACGCGGGACCCGATCCACACGTTCGCGGTCGGGCTCGACGAGCCGGACGCGAACGAGCTCGCCTACGCCCGGCTCGTCGCGCGCTCGGTCGGCGCGCGCCACCAGGACGTGACCGTCACACGACAGGAGTTCTTCAACGCCCTGCCGAGCCTCATCTGGCACGAGGACGAGCCCATCGCCTTTCCGTCGAGCCTGCTCCTCAACTTCGTCTCGAGGCTGGCACGGGAGCACGTGAAGGTGGTCCTGACGGGAGAGGGCGCCGATGAGCTCTTTCTCGGCTACCCGTGGTACTGGCGGACGGCCTGGAACGAGCGCCTCGGCAAGGCGTACTGGGCGCTCACGCCCGACGCCGTCCGGGGGACGATGCGGGGGCTGATCTCCCGGCTCCCCTGGTCGCTCCGGCGGTACGCCGGTCGGTCGTTCCTGGCGCTCGAGCGCAATCCGCGCACGCTCTTCTGCGAGGCGTTTGCGACGTTCCCCGAAGTCGTGCAGCGCTGCGTCCTGGCGGACACGGGCCTGCTCTCCCGGCGGGATCCGTACGCGGACTGGCTCCGCGCCCATGCCGAAGGCGAGGGCGGCACACTCGAACGCATGGGCCGCGCGGATCTACAGACGTACCTCGTCGAGCTACTGATGAAGCAAGACCAGATGAGCATGGCGGCGTCGGTCGAGAGCCGCGTGCCCTTCCTCGACCACGAATTCGTCGAGCACGTCGCGACGATACCGGCGCGCTTCAAGCTCCGGGGCTGGACGACGAAGGCCGTGCTGCGCGAGGCCGTGCGCGACGTCGTTCCCCGGACGATCCTGACGCGTCGGAAGATGGGATTCCCCGTTCCCGTCGGCCGATGGCTGCGGGGCCCCTCCTGGCCGCTCGTCGAGGAGCTGGTCCTCTCCCCCCGCGCCCTCAATCGCGGGCTCTTCGAGCCGTCCGCGATCAGGCGACTCGCGGAGGATCACCGGGCAGGCGTCGAGCGGCATGGCGACCGGCTGTGGCTCCTCGTCAACCTGGAGCTCTGGCACCGGATCTTCGTCGACGGCGAGGACACGGACACGGTCACCGGGCTCGGGGCGTGAGGGCGATGCGAATCCTCTGGGTGAAGGTCGGCGGCCTGTGGCCCCTCAACGAGGGCGGACGGCTGCGGAGCTTTCACATCCTCTCCGAGCTCTCGCAGCGACACCACGTGTCCATCCTGACGACGCACGGGCCCGGCGACGACCCGCGCGAACTGCAGGCGCGGCTGACGCGATCCGAGTCGATCGCATCGCTGCCGTACGCCGCGCCCAAGCGACGCAGCGCCCGCTTCGCGGTCGCGCTGGCACGCTCGTGGTGCTCGCCGCTGCCGGTCAACCTCTGGAAGTGGCGTATCCCGGCACTCCGCCGCGCCGTCGCGCACGTCCTCGCCGCGCGCGACTTCGATCTGTGTGTCGCCGACTTCCTCTTCGCCGTGCCGAACCTGCCCCGGCCGTCGCCGGTGCCGGTCGTGCTCTTCGAGCACAACGTGGAGCACCTGATCTGGAAGCGCCTGAGTCGGACCGCGCCCCCATGGCAACGCGCCCTCCTCGGGCTCGAGTGGCGGAAGGTCCGGCGCTACGAAGCCCGCGCCTGCGCGCAGGCCCGGCTGACGATCGCCGTCTCGGAGACGGATCGCGCCTTCCTGGCCGCCCTCGCGCCCAGCGCCACGGTGCGCGCGATCCCGACCGGCGTCGACACGGCTTACTTCACGCCGAACGGCGTCCGGGAAGTGCCCGGGCGTCTCGTGTTCACGGGCGCGATGGACTGGTACCCGAACGAGGACGCGATCCTGCACCTCCTCGACGGGATCCTGCCGGCGATTCGCCGCGAAGTGCCGGAGGCTTCCCTGACCGTCGTTGGTCGCAATCCGTCCGCACGGCTCCGGGCGGCCGCCGCGGCGGCGGGCGTCCAGGTGACGGGGACGGTCGAGGACGTCAGACCGTACGTCGCCGAGGCGGCCGTCTACGTCGTGCCGCTGCGGATCGGCGGCGGTACCCGGCTCAAGATCTTCGAGGGGCTCGCCATGGCGAAGGCGGTCGTGTCCACCACGGTGGGCGCTGAGGGCCTCCCGCTCGTCGCCGGGACGCATCTCCTTCGGGCCGACGATCCTGGGGAGTTCGCCCGCGCGGTCGTGTCGCTCCTTCGCGACCCCGCCCGGCGGCGGGCGCTCGGCGCCGCGGGGCGCCGGCTCGTCACGGAGCGCTACTCGTGGACGCGAGTGGCGCGAGAGTTCGAGGCGCGGTGTGAGGAGGCGCTCACCGACCGGAGCCGATTGCATCAACCGCTGAACGGAGGGACTCGATCATGCGCGTGAGCGTTTTCGGGCTCGGGTACGTCGGTTGCGTGACCGCGGCCTGCCTGGCCAGGGCGGGCCATCAGGTGATCGGCGTCGACGTCAATGCCGACAAGGTCGCCATGCTGAACGGCGGCCGGTCTCCCGTCGTCGAGCCGGGTCTGGGCGAGCTGCTCGCTGACGTCGTGGGTCGTGGACGGCTGGGGGCCACGACGTCCTGCGCCGCCGCCGTGGCACAGAGTGACCTCGGCCTGATCTCGGTCGGCACGCCCGGGCGTCCCAACGGCCAGCTCGACGTGGCCGCCATCGGCGCGGTGGCGCGGGAGATCGGCCTCGCACTCACGGCACGCGCGATGCCGTTCCCGGTCGTGCTCCGGAGCACGGTCTTGCCCGGGACCACGGAGGGCGTCCTGGTTCCCGCCCTTCGCGAAGCGGCGGGTGGCCAGCGCGGCGCCGCGCTACGCGTGGCGGTCAACCCGGAGTTCATGCGGGAGGGCTCTTCGCTGCGCGATTTCGCCACGCCGCCCCTCACCCTCGTCGGATGCGATGACCCTGAGACCGTTTCCCTTCTGCGGTCGTTATACGCGGAGGTGCAGGCCCCGTTCGTCCACACCGGAGTGCGTGCCGCTGAGATGGTGAAGTACGTGGCCAACGCCTTCCACGCGCTCAAGGTGTGCTTCGCCAACGAGGTCGGCGACCTCTGCGAGGCCTTCGGGATCGAACCGAACGAGGTGATGCGGATCTTCCTGATGGATCGGAAGCTCAACGTCTCGGAGGCGTACCTACGCCCCGGCTTCGCGTTCGGCGGCTCGTGTCTGCCGAAGGACCTCCGCGCGCTGCTCTACGCCGCCCGAAGCGCCGACGTCCCCGGTCCCCTCCTCTCCGCGATCTTGCCCTCGAACGAGACACAGATCCGGCGGGGCATCGAAGCCGTGCTCGAGACGAAGAAGCGTCGCATCGGCATCGTGGGGCTGGCCTTCAAGCAAGGGACCGACGACCTCCGCGAGAGCCCCATGGTCGCCGTTGTCGAGGCGTTGATCGGGAAAGGGTGCGACGTGCGCATCCTCGATCGCAACGTCTCGATCGCGCGGTTGATGGGCGCGAACCGTCGCTACATCGAAGAGGGCATTCCACACATCGCGTCGCTGATGTGCGATGGCGTCGACGAGCTCCTCGCGCATGCCGACGCCGTCGTCATCGGCAACGCGGACGAGGATTCGGCACGCGTCCTCAGCGCGGTGACCTCTCGGCACGTGGTCGTCGACCTCACGCGTACCGTCGCGCGTCGTCCCGAGGCCTGAGGTGGTCAAGGAGCACCTCCTCGCTCCGATCCTCCAACGGGTGGCCCATGTCTCCGGCGGGTCGGCGGTGCGCGCCCGGCGCCAGCGTGTCGGTCGCATTCTCATGTTCCACGGAATCGACGGTCGCGACTACCCGGTCGAGGTCTTCGAGGCGCAGCTCGAGTATCTGGCGCAGCGTTTCACGATCGTCCCTTTGTCCGTCCTGGTGCAGCACGTGGCCAACCCGAACGGGGGCGCGTCGGTCTCTGGCGAGATCGCCATCACGTTCGACGATGGGCTCCGCAACAACTACACGGTCGCCTATCCGGTCCTGCGCCGATTACGGCTGCCGGCGACCTTCTTCGTCTGTCCTGGCCTGATCGAGCAGCGCCGATGGCTGTGGACGCATGACGTCGTCGAACGCCTGAAGTCTCTCGACGAGACGCAGCGGGCCGGGATCGCGCGGGACGTGGGGGCCCCCTCGGCGAGTGTGGAAGCCATCAAGGAGTGGCTGAAGACGATTCCGAGCCACCGCCGCAAGACGGTCGAAGAGGACGTCCGCGCGCGAACGCCACGCTTCGCGCCGACGGAAGACCAGCGGCGACGCTTCGATCCGATGACCTGGGACGAGCTCGGGTCCCTCGACCCCGGCCTCGTCACGGTGGGTTCGCACACTCTCACCCATCCCATGCTCGCCACGCTCCCGCCGGCCGAGGCGGCGGTCGAGATCCACGAGAGCCGCCGGTGGCTCGAAACACATCTCGGTCGCCCGATCGAATATTTCTGCTATCCCGACGGCGCGCACAACCCCTCGGTCGTCACGATGGTGCAGGAGAGCTACCGGGCGGCCGTGACGACGGTCCCAGGATTCATTCGGGCGGGCGACGACCTCTACCGTCTGCAGCGGATTCCCGCGACCAGGGAGCCCTCCCTCCTGGCCTGGCGCCTGCATCGACCATCGGCGTGATGGCGATCGCCGACGACCGATATCAGACGAGCAGAGGCGGGGTCCGGTCCGACCCGCTTCCCCTCCGGCGGATCCTCGAGCCCTGCGTCGCGCTCCTCGCCGCCGTCGGCGCGGCCTTCCTGATCGTCGGCTGGACGCCCGTGGCCAATCTCGTGGCGATGCCCCTCCTGAAGGTGCCCTCGAACCCGGTCAAGGCGGACGTCGCCGTCGTCCTCGCCGGAGGCCGCTATCAGGATGGATCGCTGAACGAAGCCGCGATCGTGCGCACGATCGCTGGCGTCCGCCTGTATCACCAGGGGCTCGTGCCTCGGCTGCTCTTCAGCGGCGGCCCGTGCTGCGGCCGGTCGGCCAGCGCCCTCATGGGCACGCTTGCACACGACCTGGGAGTTCCGCGGTCGGCGATCTTCCTCGAAGAGCAGTCCACCCGCACCTCCGAGAACGCGCGCTACTCGGCCGAGTTCCTCCGGAGGGACGGCTGGCGGTCCGCGATCCTCGTCACGAGCCCGCTCCACCTGCCGAGGGCGCGACTCGCCTTCGCCGCCTCCGGGGTTGCCGTCGCGCCGGTGCGCGCCTTCGAGAAGGACCTGACGCTCGTCTCGGGGACCCACGAGCGAATCGCCCTCCTGGCGGAAGCGATCCACGAATACCTGGGGCTGGCGTTCTATCGCCTGAAAGGCTGGATATGACGGAGAGCGTGGCGTGACCGTGGACGGTGACATTCTCGCCGGAGGGCTGCTGGCCGCCTCGGTCGGCCTGTTGGTCTACGGCTACGGGATCTACCCGGTCGGCCTCTGGCTGCTGAGCCGGATCCTCCCTCCGGCGGGCGGCGACGGCGGCCGTCCGAGGCCGGCGTGGCCCGATGTCAGCATCCTTCTTTCGGCGTACAACGAGGAGCGCGTGATCGGCGACCGCGTGAGAAATCTCCTCGAGCTCGACTACCCCGTGGAGCATCTCGAGATCCTCGTCGGATCCGACGGCTCCACGGATCGAACGTGTGAGGTGGTCGCCGGCTTCGGCGCGCCGGGCCTTCGGCTGATCGCTTTCGATCGGCGAAGAGGGAAAGCGAGCGTCTTGAACGACCTCGTGGCCCGGGCGCGGGGTGAGATCATCGTGTGCACCGACGCCAACACGTTCTTTCATCGCGACGCCGTCCGGCAGCTGATCGACGCGCTCTCGCGCCATCCGTCCGCATGCGCCGTGGTGGGATGCGTCGACCTGCACTCTCCGGCGGCGACTGGAAACCTCGACGGAGTGTACTGGCGTTACGAAACGTGGATCAAGAAGCTCGAATCGCATTTCGGTGCTGTCCTGGGGGCGAACGGGCCGATCTATGCGTTCCGTCGCGAGCGGTATCAGCCACTGCCCAGCGAGACGATCGTCGATGACTTCCTGATCCCGATGCTGATTCGGTTGCGTTCTGGCGGTCACATTTTTATGGCTCCCGCCGCCCGGGCCTGGGAGATATCGCCTGAGCGGGTCCGGGACGAGTTCCGTCGCCGCGTGCGGATCGGCGCCGGCGACCTCCAGGCGTTGATCCTGACGTGGCGATTGCTGCTGCCCGGGAAAGGCATGGTGGCGCTCGCCTATCTCTCGCACAAGGTGTTCCGCTGGCTTGGGCCGTGGCTCATGCTCGCCGCCCTCGCGGGGACTCTGGGGCTTATCCACCGTCCCTTTTTCCAGCTCCTCTTCCTCGGCCAACTGATGCTCTATGCCCTGGGGGCGGGCGCGGGGTTGGTCCTCCGGGTGCCGGTCTTGGGCGCGGCCGCCTCGGGGGTGCGGTACTTCTTGGTCTTGAATGCCGCGATTCTGGTCGGGTTCGCGCGCTTCATGCTCGGCCTGGCCCGCCCATTTTGGACTATCGCGCCGCGACGAGTCTAGCCGGCGACTCCCGGCGCCTCCGAAGCCGCAAACGTTGACAAGAAAGGACATCCGTGACATGCAAGACGCCCCGAGCGTTCGCCAGCACTTCCAAACCGTCGCCGCGAGTTTCGACTCGATCTACGCGTCGCCCAGCCTGCTGGATCGCATTTTTCGCCGCGATATGTACGAGCGCTTCCAGCGGACGCTGGAAGAGTGCCGGCCGCTGGGCGGGAAATCCGTTCTGGACGTCGGGTGCGGCTCGGGTCGGTACGGGGTCGCCTTCGCCGAGGGAGGCGCTCGGGAGGTGGTCGGCGTCGATTTCGCTCCGAAGATGGTGGATCTTGCCCTGGACAACGCCCGACGTGCGGGCGTGATCGACAGGTGCAAGTTCATCGCGGTTCCGTTCTTGACGCATCCCTTCGACCAACGCTTTGACTATGTGCTCGCGGTGGGCTTCTTCGACTACGTTGAGGATCCCTTGCCCTTTCTCGCCAAGTCCCGCGAGCTCACGCGAGCGAAGTTCATCGCCACCTTTCCTCGCCTCTTCACGTGGAGGGCGCCGACCCGCAAGCTCCGCCTGGCGCTGAGAAAGTGCCCGGTCTTCTTTTACACGCGCCGGCGTGTCCTGGACCTGATGACCCGCGCGGGGTTTTCCGTCTCACGGCTGGAACCCTGTGGGACGCTCTACTGGGTCAGTGGGACGCCGCGCTAGGCCGAGTGGGGGAGACGTCATGCTGAACGTCCTGACGGTCGATGTCGAAGACTACTTCAGCGTCGAAACCTTTCGGCACATCATCAGATACGAAGACTGGGACCGATACGCCATCCGTGTGGACATCGGCCTTCGGAGGATTCTTGACCTTCTCGAACGGCACAACGTGACCGCAACGTTCTTTGTGCTGGGGTGGATGGCGGATCGTCGCCCGGATGTCGTCCGGGACATTCACCGGCGGGGCCACGAGATCGCCTGTCATGGGTACCGCCACCAGATGATTCACGCACAGTCACGGGGAGAGTTCCGAGAAGATATCCATCGCGCCAAAGCCGCGCTCGAGGATCTGATCAGTGAGCCCGTGGTGGGATATCGGGCCCCGACCTTCTCGATCACGCAGAGGACCCTGTGGGCGCTGAGCATCCTGGCCGAGGAGGGCTACCGGTACGATTCAAGCATCTATCCCATCGTGCACGACCGTTATGGCATTCCCGCGCACACACGCGTCCCGCACTGGATCGACTTGCCGGCCGGCCGGCGGATCCTGGAGCTTCCCCTGGCGACCGGTGTCGTGGCCGGGCGACGGATTCCATTCGGAGGTGGCGGCTATTTGAGGATCTATCCTCTCTGGCTCACGATGTGGCTGCTCCGACGGCTGAACGGCGGGGAAGGCCGACCGGCGGTCATCTACGTGCACCCCTGGGAGCTGGACCCGGAGCAACCGAGGCAGCCCGTCGCGTTGCTCGGACGATTCCGGAACTACTATAACCTCGAGAGGACGCACGATCGGCTCGAGGTGCTCCTGCGGGGATTTCGCTTCGGGTCAGTCAGAGAGCTCGTACGCCAGACCGCGATCTCGGAGCGGATCTCCCTTCTCGAGGGCGTCGACCCCGCGCCCGGAGACCGCGAGATTGCCGCCAGGCCACCCGTCGTATGACGCGCCATTCTGTTCGTCGCGTCCCCGCGATCGCGCTCGTCGTCGGCCTGGGCGGCCTTTTGGTCGCGACGCGTGCGTTCGCACCAGACGCCCCGAGTCAGCCGCCGACGGGCTCGGCGGTGACGGCACCGTCCTTTCCGGGTGGCTTCATCGAGCCGGCCGTCAGCACCGCCGTGCGAGCCAGACTCAGGACGGCGCAGACCGCGGCCCTGTTGCCGGAGCGAGGGCGCTTCACCTTTCCGCCCCCGTACAACACGCAGGCGATCCGGCTGACGAACGCGAGCGACTGCGGCGGTCAAGACTGCGTCAACTACGTCGGCTATTCCTACTGGCGAAACATGAACAACCATATTGGCAGCGACACGATGCTGATCGTCGTCACGCTGGCCCGGAATCGCGGCGGCCCCGGCCCGACACTCTTCAGCTACAACAAGACCACCGACACCGTGAAAAAGGTGGGGCCGCTCTTCAGCGACGACCGCTTCAGCTGGAGCACGGGCGAGGGCTGGTACTTCAGCGCAAAGCAGCCACACATCCTCTACGTCAGCTACGGTCCGGTGCTCTATCGCTACGACGTGATCGCGCACCGATTCGAAACGGTCTTCGATATATCGACGCGCCCCGACGTGTTTGGCAAGGAGCGCTACATCTGGCAGACGCACTCGAGCGACGACGATCGAGTCCACTCCGCGACCCTGAGGGAGCAGTCGACCAGACGGGACCTGGGCTGCTTCGTCTACCGCGAGGATCGCCACCAATTCTCCGCCTACCCGACAAAGGGGTTCCTCTACGACGAGTGTCAGGTCGACAAGAGCGGCCGATGGCTCCTGATCAAGGAGAAGGTGACGAACGACCCGAAGACGGACGTGGACAACCGGATCGTCGACCTCGAGACCGGCCAGGAGACGGTCCTGCTGGACCGCGACGGCGCCGGCGGCCACTCCGATAACGGGTACGGGTACATGGTGGCGGCCGACAATATGAGCGTGCCCGGAGCCATCAGGCTGTGGAAGTTCGGCCAGCCGCTCGTGGGTCCCCTCGTCTATCGCAACACGAGCCGGATGAACACCGCACCCAACCACGTGAGCCACGCGAACGCGCGGCCGGACCTGGCGCCCGAAAAGCAGTACGTGTGCGGCAGCGGAGCCAGCAAGGAGGATCACCCGCGCGCGAATGAGATCTTCTGCTTCCCGCTCGATGGGTCGATGCGAATCTTGGTCGTCGCGCCCGTGATGACGGACATGGACGCGCCCGGCGGTTGCTGCGACGCGTACGCCAAGGAGCCCAAGGGGAACCTGGACGTCACGGGCCGGTACTTCCTGTGGACCAGCAACATGGGCGGCGCCCGCCTGGACGCCTTCATCGTGAAGGTGCCGGCGCAACTGCTCGCGAACTGACGTGACCGACTGTTTCGCGCACGCCGTCCGGCCTCAACGGGCGCCGCAAAGGAGCCGATAGATGAGCGAGTCCGTCCCGCTGCTTTCTCCACCCGGTGTCGACGGCGAACCCGTCCCGGTCGCGTCGCTCGACTCGGAGTCACGCTTTTACGGCGGATACGCGTGGGGCCTCAATGCCTACCCGACCGTTCGCGAGGTGGTGGACCATCTGCGCGAGGAGGTCCGAAGGCTCCCCGCGCTCGACGACGACTGGCGGCGCGGTGAGGGCCTGACGAACGTCTTCATGCTCTGCTGCGCGCTGGCCGATGCGCTCGACGACTACCTCCTGGGCGTAACGTATGACTTCTCCAAGGTGAGCGCGGTCCTGCCGCTGGCGGCGCCCTGCGTCCGGGTGACCCACATGGCGCTCGGCGCCCTCCGGAAGGCTCGCGAGCGACGTCAAGTCCGGCTGCGCCGGTGGGCGGAGAGCTGGCGGGCCGCGGTTCATGACTTCGTGAAGCTGCTCGTCGCCGCCGAAGCGCCGGGTCGAGAGACCCTGGTCCGTCTCGGCGCCCGATTGACGGCTCTGCTCGACGCCGGCCTACCCGCCGACCTGGAGACGCGGCGCCCCACGGCTCCGGCTGCCTTTCGGACGCAGGATCTGACCCATTTCGACGTCCTCGCGCTCGGACGGAGCTTCGTTTCGAGATTTTCCGACCGCGGCCGACCGATCCTGGTGGTCGGCTTCCGGACCGCGGGCTCCTACTTCGCCCCGGTGCTGGCCGCGTTCCTCACGGCCCAGGGGTATCAGCGCCTCGACTTCGTCACGATTCGACCGAAGAAAGGGATCGACTCGTGGGAGCGGGCCATGCTCACGCGCTACGCGAAGGCCGGCGGGCTCGCCGTGCTGGTCGACGAGTCGCCGGCCACCGCGGCCACGCTGGCCAAGGGGGTGAGCGAAGTCAGGAAGGTCGGGTTTCGCGCCAGCGACGTGGTCGCCCTGCTCCCCGTCCATCCGACTCGGCGGGAGTGGACACGCAGCGACGACTTTCTGCCGCTGTCCGAGATCGTGGTTCTGACGCTCGAGCCCGAACACTACTACAAGTACCGGCTCCTCGAGCCCTCCGCGGTCGAGGCCCGTCTCAGGGAGTACTTCGAGCGGCAGGGGTACACGGGTGTCCGCGTCGTCGCGAGTCCCGCGGCCCAGCGCCTGAACGCCGAGCTCCGGCAGCGCTCGGAAGAGAAGTTCCATACCCGTCTCAAGCGGATTTACGAGGTCTGCCTCGAGAACGAGGTCAGCGGCCAGAAGCAGACGCGGTACGTTCTCGCGAAGAGCGTCGGCTGGGGTTGGCTGAGCTATCACGCGTTCCTCGCCGGGCGGGGTCTTTCCCGGTTCGTCCCGCCGGTCCTCGGATTGCGTGACGGGATCCTCTACACGGAGTGGCTTCATCGCGACAGCTCGGCCCCGGCGAGCTGGGAGCGCGGTCCGCTGATCGACCGTCTCGCGTCTTACGTCTCGGCGCGTGTCCGTCTCCTGGGACTGGGCAGCGATCCTGCGCCCGACCTCAGCCAGGGCGGGCGCCACAACGGCTTCGCGTCACTCGCCAACACGCTGACCCGCGCCTACGGCCCTCGAGCCGCGGCCTTGAAGCGCGCGCGCATCGAGCACGAGGTGTCGCGCCGGCCCACGCCGTTTCCCACGCTGATCGACGGCAGGATCCGCCCGCTCGAGTGGGTCGGCACGGGCTCGGCGCTCCTCAAGTCGGACTTCGAGCACCACGGGCTCGGGAAGACCGAGCTCAATATGACCGATCCCGCCTATGACCTCGCGGAGGCGATCCTCCATTTCGGGCTCGCGCCTAGCGAGGAGCGGGCCCTGATCACCCGCTATGTCGAGCAGTGCGGGGACACCGGCGTGGAGGAGCGGCTCTTCCTCGCCAAGCTCCTGGCCGGAACGTGGGCGATGGGCAGCGCCACCGCGAGCCTCGCCGACGGGCGGCTCTTGCACCGGCACCAGGAATTCAACGAGCAGTACATCAACGCGTGGAACTTCCTGACCGCCCAGACCACGCGCTTCTGCGGCCGGCTGTGCGGGCCCGCGCCCGCGCCGCGGTGGCGATCGCCACTCGTGGTCATGGACATCGACGGCGTCTTGGACAAGCAGATCTTCGGCTTTCCGTCGACGACCGCGGCCGGGATTCGCGCGGTGGCGCTCCTCCACGCCCACGACGTCGCCGTCGCGGTCGACACCGCCCGGATGCTGTCGGAGGTCAAGGAGTACTGCACGGCGTACGGATTCGTCGGCGGGGTGGCCGAGTACGGATCGGTCGTCTGGGACGCCGTGAGTGGACGCGAGCGCGTGCTGGTGACTGGCGCCTCGCTCGAGCAACTCAAGAGGGTCAGATCCGCCCTTCGCCAGATCCCCGGCGTGTTCCTGAACGATGGTTACCAGTACTCGATACGCGCCTACACGTACGAGCGCGGCGTGACCGTGGCGGTGCCGACGGTGCTGATCCGGAATCTGATCGCCGCCCTCGAAGCGGATCGCCTCAGCGTCCGCCAGACCTACCTGGACACCGCGGTCGTCGCCAAGGAGGTCGACAAGGGGCGCGGATTGCTGGCTCTGCTCGCGCTGGTGGGCCAGGAGGACCTCGACACCATCGCGATCGGCGACTCGGAGCCCGACCTTCCCATGTTCCGGGTTGCCAAGCGCTCGTTTGCGCCCGCGCAGATCGCCTGTGGCTCGGTCGCCCGGCTGCTCGGTTGCCAGATCGTGGACCGTGCGTACCAGCCCGGCCTGCTACGCGCGGTTCAGTCGATCGTCCACTCGCGCGGCGGCGAGCGCTGTCGCCTCTGTGACCAGCGGGGGCCCGAGGCCGGGGGCCTCGTCTGGCAGCTTCTGAAGGCAGCCGATGCGGGCCGACTCCGCTCGTTGCTCCGCGCCGCCCTCGACCCGATGGCGCTCCAGGTGTTCGTCCGGTGAAACCCGCGCCCCCGGCGGAGCCCCTTACTGGAGGGCGAGGACGGCGGCGCGGAGCTCGTTCAGGTGGACCGCGTTGACGACGGTCGCGCCCGCCACAACGCTCGGATCAGTGTACGTGGGAAGGGTCCGTCCCGCCGCCTGATACGCCTGATTCAGCGCCGTCCGGAGCTCGGTCACGTGGACGACTTTGATCGTGGTGACGCCCGGCGTGAGCGTGGGATCCGTCCACGCAAAGGTCGTCAGGCCGCGCGCCACGCGGACGGTATCGATGGCCGCCCGGACCTCGGCGAGATGCACGGTCTTGATGAGCGTGCTCTGAGCCGTGAGCGGGTCATCGGTGAAGGACGTCCCCGACAGCGTCACGGTCAAGGTGGCCACCTTGGTGTTGCCGGCGGCGTCCCGGGCTTGGACCGTCAGCATGTTTGTGCCCATCTGGAGGACGATCCCGCTGGCCGTCCAGGCCGT